>Ga0058701_10003646_pt1 | contig 12264 bp, 7 predicted proteins | sample AgamicOrMae_FD_97039 | JGI IMG/M metagenome (GOLD analysis project Ga0058701, IMG submission 97039) | Agave microbial communities from Guanajuato, Mexico - Or.Ma.e | ecosystem: Host-associated > Plants > Phyllosphere > Phylloplane/Leaf | place: Guanajuato, Mexico | collected 2012-06-04
AACACGTGACATTTGGGGGGAAGGGGGGGTCCCTCGAAGAACCACGATATGTCACGAGGGGGGAGGGGGGTCAAAAAGTGACCTAAAATGGCCACGTAGTTTGTGTACGGCCCCTATGTGAGACATAAGACATATCTTTACCAAGATGTGCACTTCCGAGGCTAGTTTCTTAATACTGGGACTTACCGCTTTCAGAGGCGATGAGAATGATGACTTAATGCTACGTTAGTTTCATGCTTAACAGTAAAAGGAGTCGTCTGTGTTATAAGTGTTAATTTGCTAATTAAAATTATTTCCTATCGCTACAGTACCCTTCTAAAACTGTCTCATTTTAATATTCTGTTTTCACAGGAACTTAAAAAATTCAACTATAAAAAATAAATAGAAACAAATAAAACATTTAAATAAGCTTAAAAAAGGAGCTGTAATCATCGCATACCAGGTACTGTACAAGCGTCTCCTATTTCCACTGCGAGAAAATGTACTGATTTAGATGATTGCTCTATAGCTCTAAAAACAACGAATAATGGGCACATAGAGGTGCATTTCTAGGTACTATCTCGTTGTGTAAATCACGAAACATTTTTATTTTTTAAGAAACACTATGCGAGTTGCTAATATTTTTGCACTCTCAGATCAAAACTTTTAGTTGAATTGCACCACAAGACATTTAAGACAAGAGTATAGAGTCGACCTCCTTTTACTGTCATCTTCTTGAGGTTATACACTTACCTGAAGTTCAGTTGAGAGCTTTCATTTGCATAAAATTTAATAAGCGCGGTGAGTTTTCTCCGAATCGTGCAAATTCAAAGAAAAAAAGCGTTAGTTGCGGTAGGGATAGGTCCATGGATAGTACTATTCTCCTTTTTTCCGGGGCCAACCGACAACCTCACAAACCATTGCCGATTGGCCTCCAAAAATTAACGATTTATTTTCATCGGCGAACAGTATTATGCACGTACATACGTCCTGGTTTGGTTAGTATTTGTTAGTAACAGGTTAGTAATCAGTTAGTAACGATTAATAAAGGGTTAGTAATGGGTTAGTAATTATTATCAAAGGGTTAGTAAATGTTAATAAATGTTAGTAATGAGTAAGTAAATGTAGTATGCGATACAACTGAGTCAAAATCAGTGAAAACGATTAAAAGAAAGTTTTTACGATAATCGGAATATTAGAACCAAGTTGAAAACTAATTCAGTCACAAGTGAAGTGTATAAGAATCAGAGCGATTGGTTTTTAAAGTGATTTTGAACTTCACAGTTGTATTGCATGAGATGTTAGTAGCATGGCAAGCAATTAGTTTGTTAGTATTGTTAGTAAACTAAACTACAGCTAGTATTTACAATCATGCATTTTTGTTCAGCTTTATTTACAGTAAGATCTGTAAACGCCTCTTGGTTAGTGGAGAGGGTTGTAACAGACCTAAATGACAAAACGGCAAAAGGGTTAAATGTTTGCCATCATGTCATTGCGAAGCACACATCTTGGATTAAAATAAGTGTATGAACCTGCTCCGTGGCTACTGCTCATGCCACGTGGATATTAAACCATAATGAAAACACTGATCTCACGTCAGGTTAGCGCAGTATACGACCTCATTGTTAGGGAAGAGGATAGAAACAGGCTAACCCAACATGGAAACAAGAGGTTAGGACATTGCTTCAAGATAACGGCTTATTCATAAAAAATGCCAGCTTAGAATATACAAACTTACCTGGACTTCCGATTCAGGCTGCATGCACAAGGGGATGGTAAGTATATATAGGGTCGGACACTTCAGAACGAACGTGAGCACTAAGAAAAACAGGTGTGCTGGTACTCACCGGTGTAACAAAGCGCCACAAGTGTATGGGCGTGTCTCCGGATGAGAGGGTTGTCCGCCGCCCATGGAACCCTAGCGAGCACGTGATCAACAAAGTCGAACCCCGTCACTGCCGTCACGTTCCACTCCAACTTGGAAAGCACTAACAGCTCCCATTTCTGGAACACCAGAGACCAAAGTCAATAAACGATGATGTGGACCACTTCCTGGTAGACCGTTCACTTCACTTGCAAAAGTACAGAAAACCCTTTTCTTTTCTTTGAAAAACCTAAAGTGCTTTTTTACAAGCCAAAATACTTATCTCGGCAACTCTCCAACTTAACCTTTGAAAGCACCTTATGCTTCATTTATTCCCGTTTAAACATTACAGGCTGCGAGACGTGGGTTCCGTGAAACAGCCTGTATTGAGCATGTTACCGTGTAGGACAGCTTATTGAATTCGCAAACACACCAGACGATCAGCTAAAGTAAGTCTCATTCCTCGAAGAACTTCAACGAACGACCAGCTCCTACTCCTCAATGCTTGCACCAATCTTATACAACACCAATTTTTGGATCACCAGATAGGGCCTTGGCCTTGGGCTCTTCAAGTCCACTTTCCTTCTTGAAACACCAAATGCTTCAAATCCACCGACGAAAAGAATACTTCAACACCCAAAAACTTCGCATTATAATAGATATATATCCACATCATCTCCAAAGCCACGTCAGCTTTCCAATACAACCATCTTTCTGCAAATCCACTGCAAACTTCGAATCATGACAAGCTTTGATTTGTCAGATATGAACAGCTATCATTCCCGGGTCGTAATGCTCCTTCATTGGAAGCCCTCTCACACCGCAATAACCACATCCTTAAGATTGTAGAGTGGTCGGGGAAGATGAGCCGCAGGGGGTCTGCGCTGCGATAAGGTGACCGCGTAGTCTGGCCGGCCGGCCGGGGGCCGGGGGTGAGCCACGGGTCTTTCGAGAGCACCGATTAAACCCCAGCGGGGATCACTCTTACTTCACTTTTCTGCGGATGGAGTGAATAGAGGCGTGGCCACTTCCTACGCACTTGACCGGCCGACCGTTGGATGCTTATTAATTGTTTTTCCGAACATTCTTGCGGCGGTTCAAACGCTGTGATTCTCGCAAAAGCAGCCAGACCAAGCCTTAGGACTAATTGATATTAGTTTGGAGTTATTAAGTTCGAAATCCCCTCGTGAGGCAGCGTGTTCATGTATAATGAATGACCTGCTTTGCATACAAAAGAACAGCGGCGTCAACATTTGAACGTTACTGGACAGGGATCGTAATGAGGTTCCGAGCTCCTGGATTTAACTCGAAATTCAACAAGTGTTCCAGAGGTCAATCATTACGACTTTGCTGAGCAAGAGAGACTGAACTAGGAAATAAAAAAAATGAATCATGTTGCGTGAAAACACACGAAAAGTGCTCAAAAGGGATGGCACTACAAGCAGACCTTATTTCCACAAAAAGACTTAAATCTTATACGCCGAAAGTTTTTTTTTTTTTTTAAACCTATGACCTTCCTGACATTTCTAACCTTGCACACAAAGTTACGTACGACTCGTGTTATCATAATAATGCTATTTACTATTGGACGGTGTATTTTAATTGAACAGTGGTGGCGCTGATTTAATAACTCAAAGCCGCAGAGGTTAAAGTACTTACAAACGCTCTTCCTGCCTAACCACACAGTCTGCTTAACTCCACATTCACCTAGAAGAGCGATGTGTTGACATCTCAGTTTCAAAGGAATTCATTTCATCTACCTCAAGGCAATGACATCAACCGATTTTTTTTTACGCGCATAACCGTTAATAGATTAATCGTTCCTAACCGCCCATCAAGGACCAGACATGCGAACAAAGAGACGAAAAAATCCGATGATAAATTGACCACGAAGACTTCGGAATCGGAAGCTGTCTTCCCCATCGGAAAGGACCAAAACGCATCACAAAGACAAAAGCTCCGACGCTCCGATGAGCAACATCACAATACGCGCCGTGCCAGCAGCCTCGTGAGCGTTATGAAATCTAATATTTACAACAAATACTCTGCCATGCGGAACGTCCCAAGAAGGAATGAGAATCTCTTTTGTCTGAAGGCTCTTCCTTTCAATTAAAGCAATCCCTAAGACTTTTTTTCACGTCCCCTCCAGGTAGGTAAACAGCGACAAAGGGTAAACTGTTTAATAAACGGCAAACATATACACCGTAATTTATGTATACTATAGCAAACGCATAATTACGCGAGAGATTAAGCATTTTCTCGTTGGGGTTTAGGCTAGTGCAGCACAAGCAGTTGAATGTATCGTAAGTGCGTGTAATTGCTTTGGGGACTGCAAGGTGGTCCCGAGTCCAGACCTACTCGACTGAAGCGACTGTGAGAAGTTGTTGTTTGGGTTCTGGAGGGAATCGGTTCTACAACAGGAACACCATCAAGATTTCGATCATTGAATTTCCATTAGTTCACAGGAATGCCTTTGAATCTTGTGCAGAATAGGCTATGAATCCCTCGCTTCGCGAAGTAAGTTTTGAGGGTATCCAGCGAACAAGACGACGAATTCGTTTTCGGAAGTAGATTCGTAAGTATTGTACAAGGAGAAGCTCGTGTTTTTCAGCATAGGTTTCAGAGATCGATTATGCTTCCCTTGCAACTCCGCAAAAATCCGGTTTTGAAAAAAATAAAAGCACGATATTCATAGAGTTGCTTGCAAAGGATTTCGCATCATCTTATGAGCGGCTTTGCACGAAGACATTTCCTCCTTTATTTGGTTGGAAGAGAGATGTGTTCCCGGATCTTCTTCAGTCTAAAACTGCGTTATTCCTGGACACGAAGCCCTTCCCATGATCCTCTTCCAGGAGTAGAAACTGGCTTCTCCATCCGTGCAAAGAAAGTAACAGTTGCAAATGTACTCAGTAGAACGATATGTTTCAATAAAGAGATAGTGCAAACCTGTTCATGTACGTTCGAATCCCCTGCGGGGTAATTTGTACATGACGGTTGCTCCACTTTTCATCTGAGACGTTCCATGAAGATTTACTTAAAGCGATGCCCGCTCGCTGCATCCCTCGTTATGACCTCGGGTATGACCCGACCTGACCCGAGGTCGGGGACTCCCCTTCCTAACGTGAACACGTCACGTCCCCTCGTGTTCTCCCTGCTCTCACCTCGCTGCCACCTCGCAGGGGCTTTCCCTGGGAGTCTGCCGATCTTCGGCTACAAATGAGTCTTCTTTATCGAACGTTTTGATCGGAGATCCCCCTTTTTATATGGAATAAGCTGTCCGTTTGTGTTCATTATTAGCTGACGTTTTGATCTGAATAGGTTGAGTAATATGTGTGGCCAAGCATCACAGCATTTCGCGTATAATACCGAACAAGGAGAATGAAAAATGTCGATACCAATAATAAAAATCTTCAAGAGGGATATATCCAAAACGACATTCACAACTAACATTGCTCGGAATCATTTCTTGTTCAAAACTTAAACTTTTTGCACACAACCAACTTCATAACCTTCAAGAAGAATGCATATGTCTTTGAAAGGACTCGTCATCATTGAGATAGAATCTTCAAACAGAAAAAAAATCTGCACCTTTTTTTTTTGGAAAAAAGTCTTACGACAAAAAAATACCTGAACTCTTGAGCCCTATGCCAGAAGAACAGCGTGATAACTCTGCAGCCACCTTGCTCCTAAGCAACGCAGAAGTTCTTGCGAGGCTAACAAGATTTTTTTTGTGTAAAGGTTGCGAGCACTGCTTAAGAGTAATGAGCCCAAGCCGGTCTATCTTGTGGAGGACATCCTTGTCTATGGCATTATCCTCCCCTGTCTCTACTCCGCACCCGTTTTTTTCTTCGGACGTAATCAACTCAATTTCCGATGCACCACCTCAAAGACACATTCAAGGTGAGTGATAGGTGTCGTCGACCCCTCTTCCTCTCCCTGTCTTCGTGGCCGGCCCAGCTCCGGTCTGGCTCCCTCTCACCCGTAGGAGCGGACGGTGGTGCCCGCCAGGCCGTTCCCTTCACCCCATTCGCTCCTATTCACAAAGATAACTTGTAATTATTCATGTAGCGTCGTGCACTTCTTTCTTCTTTAACGTCGTTATTTCGTTAACGGGTGACTCGGGGTCATACCGAGGTTTGGCCCCAGCCCTCGCCCCTCTCCCTTGGCCCAACTGGGCTACCCGCAACGTACGCAATGTGTCACGGCTCCTGCCGCGATGCCAGGGAAACTAGACCGGTTTGGTCCGTCAAGCAAAACTTTACGGAATAAATTTGCACGGTGAATATTTTTCGTTCTGAAAAAGAAATGTCTAAATCGTTTCAAAATCAAATAAAAAACACGCATAGCTGAATTTTTTGAACGAAAGTGAAGCGAGCTTTACAATCGTGCTTAGAGAGCTGAAGCAAAGATCTTTAACCTCTTCCGGCAGAATCAGAAAAAGACATGCGTAGTAGGACGAGCAAGTAAAACTAAAAAGCATGTGTAAATTATGACACTCCGTTAATTTACAACCTTCGTTAATCTACATAGAAACAGAGGCTTTGGCATTAAATAAGGCACGCAAAGGCTGAATAAAATACGAAGAAACTGAAAGAAAAACAATTCAGTGAAATTATTTTACAGGTTCCTGTATAAGAGGCGCGTTGCTCATCCCATCACGGCTTCCTCGATAAAAATCTCCCGAGCATTTCCTGGAGTCCCATCTCTATTATAATCGATATCATCTTGAGAAAACCTCAGATTGGTGGCCGGAAATGGTTCAAAAGTGAGGTGCAAGTTGGAGGCACGCGCGCTACTCACACAGAGCAGCATACGATGCATGCTAAACACGTTACGATACCCCTGCTCTTCTCGTTCCGCTAAATTAATACCTTGTCTCAGGGAAAGCAAAGTCCACACAAAGGGGTCAAATCCCAGAAGAGTCAAACCCCCAAATCAGCGTCCACCAGTTTAAGACGACAAAAGGCACTTGAGTATGATCCCCATTATGTTCGCTGGCCGGGAGGTCCGTAAGACGAAAAATTTACGGCCAGTCACAGTGGTCAGAAGGTTGTTAAGGGGGTCGTCTAGACAAAGCCTCAGACGAGGAGGTAATCACTTCATTGGCTATGAGACGGTGCTCACCCCTTGAATGCTGGGCTACCCCTTAAGGACCACCCCATGAGGGCGGGGCGCCCGTTGGGGTGGGTGTTGAGGGCAGCTGCCCCCGGCGCAAGAAACCCTTAACAAAAGAAGGTCTTTCACCTTAAGTATGGGTTAGGCAACTTGGCGGAGAACGTTGTGACTTACGTCGGTCCGTTTTCTCATTGTTTTCTAAGAGGTCGCCGCCAACGTCTTCAAGTCAACACATCTGCCCCCTCATTCTAAAAACTGTAATTTTATTTCGGATAATAAGAATACGAATAAAAATAACAATAATAAAAAAAAAGCGTCACAGACTCCTCAGGAGGTCTACAATATCAGAACTACCATGAGCATTCCCGTCCGACGTGATTTAGGAGTTGCACGTGGAATCGATAAGTACAAATATATAAACCGTCTGACCGTATGTTTCAACTTCTTCACAAAAAAAGTACGACCAAAATTTGCAATTATCCTTTTCTGATCTGATAAATGTACCGTAAAGATATGGTGTAAAAGATTGACATTGCTTTGTCTACCTCGTGCTTCGTCGTTCGTCTCCCAGCCCAGCAAAGCGAAGAACAGGTCAACTTAATTGCCACTAAGTTTAACGTGCGTTATGCCTCGTTTAGCTACTGCCGCCGAGCGGCATCAGGCGATTGCCAACTTATTGAGTAGGGTCGATAGCTTGCGCCACGCGCCCTGTCGACGTTGAAAAGAGCCCTAGACGCAGAAATCGCAGCTTTTAACATGTGAAGAGTCTTGATTGCTGTCTGGAAATCGAGCGTGATTCCGAAGAGCTTCTGATGGCTTCGTTCAACCTCGAGGCGTTGCGGCGTACAGATTGGAAGGGCTCACGGCGATCTTCTGAGCGCGACATCTCGCGACCATCGCTTGATACGTTGCGATGCGGTGCGGTGGAAGGAAGAGGGGAGTATTAGCGACTTCCGGAGCGACAGTTACGCCGTTCAGCGGCGGCGCAGCGTCAGTGGCAAACCGCCGCGGCCCGCTGCGACCCGCCGCGACCCAGAGTCGCCTCGTTGACCATCTGCCAGATGCAGGCAGGCGTCTTGGCAAGCCGCAACATTTGAACGTCACCCCCACTCACGCAACGCAACCCCTTCAAGACGTCCGTGGGAAATCCTTCGCTCTGGCGTTCTGCTTCAACTCTAATTTCTACGCCAAAAACAGCGCTTTCCCCGGCAATAACATTTCAATTTCACACCTTTCTAAAAAAATTCACAAAAAAAACTTTCTCTCCGAAAATTGGGAAAAATAATATAAATAGCGCCCCGATGAAACAATAGCCACAGTGCACAGTCTCAACTTACTTAAGATTAAGATCAAGAGGGGGGCGCACCGCTACGAGGACGTAAAGTCCTTTCTTGGCGATGGCTAAGTCCCGTAGCGGGTCCCAGTTGTACGATCTGTTGGACCTATCTAAATAAGGATATCGACAAGATCAATGTGAAAAGAAGTGCCATAGAGACCCAAAAATTTTCACAATGAAACAAAATTTAGCAGCAATAAAAAGCTATAAAATACACAAAAACGTTATATTTCTGTGAGCTTTTATCCTCGATTGTGACATTACTGTCAGGGTGTTCTGGTCAGTGACTAACAAACTGATGCAGACTCGAGGGTCGTGAGATTCCTTCATTCCTTGCATGTAAGAAAATTACTCGCTTAAAATGTAGTTGTAAAGCTTTCTTTGTATGCGAAAAATTGATTAAAATACAGTAACGGACCGGGAAGTGGGTTAGAGAGAAGTTGGCTGGCCGCGACTTTGCATATCCGTTAAGGCGTTGCACGGTTCGCTTCGACTCGCTGTGCTCCCTTACTTTACCGATTTCGAGGCCGCCGCTGCGCCGCCGCCGCCGCCGCCGGTGCGCCTCTGCCGGCGGCCGACAGAGGACGTCGCGTTGCGACGCGGCGCGACGCAACGCGACGCGGGGAGGCTGCTGCCGCCTTAACGGACGGTTTAGCTCTTTTAAAGAGAAAAAATTCGACTATGAAATATTCGACTCTTGATCGGCCGAGCGGATCACAAAACAGGTTGTGTTGATTGATTTCTGTGTAATTTCTAAGTAAAGTATCGCGCTTCACGCGGTTTAAAATGCATTCAACATCGCCCCGTCGTCGAAGTTCCCAATAATGTCCGTCACCCTGTTTGATTAAGTAGCACCGCTCTCAAAGTAATGTTGTGAACATTTAGTCGTAGGCCTACCCCTATTTATTATAATATATATGGTTTATACCTCTGACAATACGACACTTTCAATCTATATTGCTGAGCTACGTGGTTTACCAAGCTGGCTAACCGTTGGATGCCTAAAAACTCTAACTCTCTGATTTCCTGATATTTCCCTGATTCCCCTGACACATTTTTCTCATTTTCCTGATATTTTCAGCCGGTCTATTATTGCCGTTTACAATTTTTAAAAGCTAAGGATTATTTTTCTCCCCGCAGCGCTTCATTTCCTCCCGACATTTCCCTGATTACGATGACAACTATTTTACTTCCTGACATTCCGAATTAGCCTGATTTCCGGATTTTGGGGGCACCCTGGTTTAGCACTACCTATCCTTTCATCGGGAGCACAATCGAGAAACTTTACTTTCAAGACGATCACTTCCGTTCAGCCGTAGAGACGTCGATTTTCTTCGCGAGTAACTTACGCGAACGACGGAAAAGGGCCACAATGTTATCAATATTTTCGTCGTTAACAATTCAACGGACGGCATGGGCACCAAACATTAACTCCCCACGCAAGCTCTGACGAGCAAAAAATAGAAAAGACTAATTTTAATCCTTTCTACCGGAGCTTCAAGCTCGATTCCTGCCAGATAATCGAAACACAAATAACCCGGAAATACGATTCCAGGATGAATCGAAAGGTTGTAGGCCCGCCTGACAAGTGCATTGTGTGGAGAGGGTAGGGGCCTTTCCCTTCCGGTTGGGGTTCGGGATGTCAACCCCCTGGAAAGGACGTCCGGCCCGGCCCGACACAGGCCGACCCGGCCCGGCCCGTCGCCGCCGCTCGGTTATCGCCGCATCTTCAAGGACATCATTAAGGAAAACACCTGTTGTGCCATTACAAGGCCAAGGGTCCTGAAATTGGTCGGAGCCCTTTTCGTTCGTGAGCGGTCGCGCCGCCGTTCGCCGCCGCCGTTCGCCGCCGCCGTTGACCGCAGCTGAGCGCAAGCCAGGTCGGGTCGCCGCGCCGCGCTGCGGGCCGCGCTGCGCCTGCCGCGAAGGGGTCATCGCGCGATCCGCTGACGCAACACGACAAGTCTCAAAGGGTTTCCATGCGCCCGCGTCAGATGTCAAGACGGAAACCCATTCATACAACTTATTTTCAGCAAAATTGCTGATTATTTACAATTTCTGTGGCCCTTAAAAGACACGGTAATTTATAACAGCTAATTTGCCTGAGAAAACAGTCGACGATTTTCCGCACTTTCCTTGCCTGGTAAAAAATAAATTATCCGGGAGTAGCGGCCATTCTCGCGATATTGGAGAAATGGTGTAAAACTATTGATTTACCTAGTTATACTGGTATTGTTAATCACAAACTTTATACACAACAATCTAACCCCTGTTTTAGGTAGTTGCTTTTTTTTAGCTTGTTTTAGGAAAGAAATTTAAACAGGGAAACTTTGACTATCTTAAAACAAAAACACATCGGTTAGTAACTGTGAAAAGGTCTCGTTGAAATCTCTCAATTCAATTGGTTATAGTTAAGGTATCTAAAAAAAAAACATAAATTACCTTGCAAAATACTCTCTTCCCCTGTTTTATATTCATACCTCAAGTTATAGAACTACTTGAAAAAGGGGGTTGTTTTTTTACAAGCGCACCCCTTTTCGCTTTCCTTGCCAGGATGTTCAAAATTCAGATTCCCCATTCTTTGAATACCGATTCCTCCAATTAAAAACCGATCAGGTACAAATGCGTGTTTCCAAAATCCATCAAATGAACGCGCTTATTTGAAAAAAAAAACGATCAACTGCTATTCTAATACATTAATGTATTAGAAAAGCAGGTGATCGTTTTTCGAAACGTATTTTTTTACTTGATTGATTTTTAAAACACGCCCTTTCACATGACTGGTTTTTTTATTGGAGGGATCGATAAGCAAGGTCCTAGGAACCGAGCTGAACCACCAAAAAAGATGTTTTTAAGAAAAGCATCAAGCTTTCAAGTTGATACAGTTATTTTATATTGTTCAAGGCGCAGAGAGTTTCCGAGTTTGCAAAAAAAAATTGAAATGAACAGAAAATCATATCCGAATTCGGGCGCGACCCGGCCGAGCCACACACGGCCCCCGCCCCGCCCACAGGCCTATCAAAACCGCCCCGTCTCCTATTTGAAGTTTCCTCGAGACGGCATCTTCCGGTACTTTGTCGTCGTCTTAATAACCCCCTTTAACCCCTCTCTTTCCCCTCCCCTCCCCGCGCGACGAGCCCCCGTGCAAGGCGTTGACCCTACCTAATGGCCTGCCTCAACCCCCTTTGCTTTATCTATCTCCTTCCTCCCCATTCCAACAGGACCTTTGGCCCAAAACACTGTAACAACCCTAAATAGCTGAAGGCCGCTACTCCACTTCGGGTCGGCATCGGCTCATTCGGTTTCCGGAGAATGGAACAAGTTCGGGACGACATTCGAATTGAACTTGTTCGGCGCAGTTCCCATGACCCTAAGGTCTTTTCTGTCTCTTTTCACGGGAAACGAACTCGGTAAGTAAGCAGTGTTGTCGTTACTCTATTGGTCGATTCCAATAGTGGACAGTGCAAGCCTTTCATGCCAAGGTATTTATTTCTCTTTTCTTTTTAGGTACCGGGGCAATTTACGACCGTGGATAGTAAAAAAGTGTCCTACTAAATGGTGTTGCCACCGAGCACAGAAAGAATTTTTCGTAAGTGTAGTCGTAATTCGTCTCCATACCGGCTTCAAAAACATCAGACAGCCTTTTCCATTGAAAAAAAAGCCTCTTTCTGATTACAGTTGCGACAAACTACGGCGTCCTGAAATTTGGTGCTTGTAAATTATTGCTTAAATAAAAAGAATTCATTTTATAAAGTACTTGCATTACTTAATCTACCGGCATGCTCATTCCTAAAAAAAGTAAATAAAAAAATAATAATTCAATATTAACCCCTAACAGCCCAAAGTACTTGGATTGAAATTTATCTTACGAGATATTCAAAGTTTTTTTTTCCATTGAAAAACGCAATTTTAAGCTTTGGAAACTGCCTAAATAATTAATTTCAGGTTTCCAGGGGGGATTATATTTCTT
>Ga0058701_10003647_pt1 | contig 12261 bp, 8 predicted proteins | sample AgamicOrMae_FD_97039 | JGI IMG/M metagenome (GOLD analysis project Ga0058701, IMG submission 97039) | Agave microbial communities from Guanajuato, Mexico - Or.Ma.e | ecosystem: Host-associated > Plants > Phyllosphere > Phylloplane/Leaf | place: Guanajuato, Mexico | collected 2012-06-04
GAAGCTGTAAGAAGATGTAAGCTGTAGCCTAAATCTTATATAAAGCTAAATAGAATAGGGGCATTGTTGGATTATTAATGTTCTGATTACATCAGATTCTATTACACTTTAGAGAAAAGGGCGAGCAAAGACCTAAGTGACTTTGGAATTGTCATACCTATCACGTATAACAAGGTGAGAGCGACACCTCACGTATACTTGGTTTATTTAACGAACCGTTCAGCACTTGACTCCTTTAGTTTATTTAACGAAACTTGGGACTCAAACACGTGCATAATTGGTTTCATATCCCACATTGGTGTTTGAGTTCTTACCAAAAGGGTGCAATGGTTTTCATTAGTCAATAAGACGGTGAATCAGTAGTGAGCATCTCCTTTACAGTAACAAGTAGTAGTAATAAGTTTTCTTTCGAAGAAAAGATCAATTCTAAATCAAAGTGATTGAGTTCATTGAAGTCATTGAGCCCCTAATGTGCGAAGATTACCGGGATTGGATATCAATCATTGGATTTAGTAGCTATGTAATAAGTAGATACCCTTAATCATAGTCCATAGCGTAGAGCATACCTCTTCTGCAGGAAGCAATGGACTCAAGTGCCCACCGATATTTGTGCTAACATTGTATACACTAGCAAGCATCATAAGTTGAAAGGACGAAACTTTTAAAGGGGGGAGGTTCTGATGATCCAACCCTAAACCATATTTATTTTTTATTAAATCATGTTTAATTATTTAATTAAACCATATTTATTTGTTTTATTAAATCATGAGTAGTTATCTAATCAAGTCGTGTTTATTTAATTTATTAAATCATGTTTAGCTATTAAATCGCATCATGTCATTAATTTTTCTCTCATTCGTAAAATTTTTTCATTCATCATCTCCATTGGGATAAAATTTAATTTGGGCTCCACTTTGCAATTGAAGTTTCAAGTAATGTTAAAATTGGGTAATGGTAGTAGTCCTTGGATTAATTGAATTAGCTATCAAATATTTTTCTCAATTTCAATATTGTATAATCTCAAGCTTATAACTTTTTCGAGTATATTAGATGTATTTTTTTAAAGTATGGAAGCATTATACCCTAGCCATACAAACAATCCAATCCAACGTTCGCAATGCAACCCCTTTTTAAGTTGATTTTAAACCTTTTTAAGCTAGTTTTAGGCAGCAAAAGCTTGCTAATTTACCCCTAATTCTTAGCCAAATTAAAGCTAGAAAATCTAGAAGTGAAAAATAGTAACATATGGGATTCTTATTTATCTCACAAGTCACTCAATCTCTCACTCTTTCGCTCCCCATGATTAGCCCAATCGTGTGCTCCCTTGCTGTGTATGTTATTCGTCCAACTAGAGTTGGTTGTGCGGCTAGTTTTTTCAGTCACCGACCACCACCAGACCATGCCAGCAACACGACCTTCATGTCCAGCACTAGCAGGAACCTTTCCCCACCAGCAGCAGCCACCCATGCAAGCTACTATGGTGGTTGCTCTATCTTACGCTGCTGCGGCAACAGGGAAACACCTGCTTGGTTGATTTCAACCATCGGCTACCACCTCTAGCCACCAGTGAACCATAGGCCAGCACCACCCTCAACCCTAACAGCTTCCCTCTTGCCTCAAATCAGCCCCACGATCACGTAAAGAGAGGTATATGACCTTCCCTTGATCTTGAATTTCATTGAGGTTCTTGGGATTGTTCTAGTTATGGTTATTGTTAATTAGATCAAAATGAATGCTAATATGTAATTTTTAACATGTTTAAAGACATTTGAATTTGTGAGTGAGGGCTTTGAGCTTGATTATATGAGTCGAAAGAATTAAATTAAGCTTGTTAAGGAATTGTGGTGATTTTTTTGGTGAACATGATGGTTGTGTGATGTTATATGATCTTTTAAAATCTATTTGTTTGGATGTTTATTTGGATGAACTTAATTAGGATTTGAATTAGGTTGGATGATTATGCATAGTTTAAGTATGTTTATGAGTTAATTGTGAGCCTTTGGATTAAATTAGGTGATTTAAGAAATTAGATGTATTATTAGGTTCAATTTGCACGTTTCATGCATTTTACCTAATATAGTGGTTGTGTGAAGTCCTATTTATGACCTTGAGGAGTTGCTTGGATTAATTATGCAAGTAAGTAAGCTTATGTGAGCATTTTGTGTGCTTGTGTGAGGAGAGGTCACATTCAATGAGATTGATCATGGAGTCATTTCATGCATATTGTGCCAAGATAAGGTCACTTATGGAGGAAATATTATTTATGAGTTGTATTAGGACATTTAATTCCATTCTAGAAGGAAAAGAAGATAAGTATGTATTTTGGAAACTTACTTATGAGTTATAAATTAGTTATGGATCTTACTAATAAAAATATCATATTTTATGAGCCTATTAGCTTAGTATCTATTGTGCGCAATGACTGATGTTGATTGCAAAATTACCCCTATTGGGATTGATAATAAAGTATAAGAAGTGGGGAGTATACTGAACCGAAAATAGCGAGAGTTGGGCCACTCAAGTGGAAGTTATGTCATCTTGAACCCTCATATATTCCTCTTGGCCTCTCATCTTTATTACCATTTGAAAGTATATCGAATATGTATATTAGGCCAATCCAATGTACTCAATGTTATTCTACACAAGGAAACACCACTCTGAAGTTTAAACCTCTATCAACAACTCATCTAAAGTATAAAGAAACCCATATTCCTTATGTATCCATCAAAGCCTCTACTATTTCAATTTAATTATCTCATCATGTATTACCTCACATTCATTTGTTTTGCAAATCTGTGGTTAATTTCATTAACTCAGTTAAAGTTATATTGAATTACTCAACTTACATATAATCTTTAATTACTTGGTTTCTATCAAAGTTATAATGATATGAGTGAGTACCATATAATGACTACAGCTACCTGAAACTATATTGATGAAACAAAGTTAAAGTCTAGCTTATCATTCACTACTATACATAAAGTTTTTAATCAAGTTACGACATGATTTTCAAGTCAAGCTACATGTTAAAGATTTCAGATACATGCGTTGACTGTGTCTTTAGAAACTAGCGCATATTTATTAAAACGCATGGCATTTTGGTTAAGTATATCAATGGAACAATAAATCAGTTTACTCAGTGGTTTGCCACCTAAATTGATGACCCCATTATCTACCATTGTTGTAGCATCGGTTCTTCCCCGCAAGGGTCAACCCAAGTTTTCGGGTCAACTTGGCAAGTGTGCACCTGGTTAGGCTGTGTATTGTATAAAGGGGTTATCTATCAAAGAATAATTAGCAATGCACTTCTGTTGTTATCTCATTTCCACGTTTTAATGTTAAATGAATTGCAAAGTGGGCCCAATCAATTTTTCTATGATCTTTTACATTACAATAATGCATGTGTTGAGCTTCGGCTCACCATTTCGAAATGTTTTAATGTTTTGTTTTAGGTAAGTGTGTAGTGAGTTAGCCATCCTACTAGGAAGTCAAGGGAAGAGTTCTAGTGACCACAGACATCTGGATGGTTGTTGGAGCTTATAGTCCATAGCATTGTGAGCATCTCAGTAAAGGAGATACAAGTCTTATGAGGATGTAAGCTTTATGTTAGAAGTTAATTACTTGTATATGGCTAGGGTATAGTCAGTCCTTGTGTATTAGTGACTCAAAATTTCAATTTAGGCACACAAAATAGCAAATATCAACTAGCCAAGTATTTATCTACCTAATCTATAATCAACATGTTGTGACTATTACACTCCCCCCCCCCCTTAAAATGAATTTCATTATCGAAATTCACATACTGCAGTTAAACAACGTTGGGTATTTTTCTCGCATTTTTCGTTCCAATTCCCATGTTGCTTCTACTGTCTTGTTATGTTTTCAGCGTACTTTAATATATGGGATGGTTCAGTTCTTTGATGTTTTCTCTTTTCTTTCTAATATACGGATAGGTTCCTTCAAGTAGGTGAGATCTTCCTTAATCTACAAGGGTTCATATTTAATAACATGACTTGGGTTTAGTATATAGTGACGGAGGTTCAAGACATGAAAAATGTCATGTATGCCTTGCAGTGACGGGGTAATGCTAAACAATAAGCAAGTAGGCCAATTTTCTGTAAAATTTCAAACGGTTTAACAAACCTCGAGCTTACTTTTCCTTTCTGTTTGAAAGGATAATACCATTAAAGGGAGATACTTTTAGGAATGCATGGTCCCTAATTTCAAATTCCAAGGGCCTTCTTCGGTTATCAGTGTAACTCTTTTGCCTACTCTGGGCATTATGGAAGATTGACCACTTGTTTAGTCTAATAGATTAGCTTAACCTTCGATGGCTCTCTTTCTCCTACCTCTTCCCAACAAACGGGGGTTCTATAGCGTCGACCATCCAATGCCTCATAAGGCATCATTTTAATGCTAGCATGATAGCTATTATTGTAAGCAAATTCAAATAGGGGTAGGTTATGATTACAACTGCCAGCATAATCTAATGAACAAGCTCCTAACATGTCTTCTAATGTTTGGATAGTTCTTTTCAATTAAGCATTCGTTTGAGGGTGAAAAACATACACAATTCTATGCCCATTGTAGTTTGGAAACCATGCCAAAATTGGAAATAAATTTACCATCAAAGTTTTTACATAATACTGAGTGGTATTCTATGCAATCAGATGATCTCCTTAATGTATAAATCAGCCAATTGCTCTGAAGTATAAGTGGTTTTGAGGGGCTAGAAAATGGGTGTTTTAGTCAACCTATCAACAATTACCTAAATGGCATCGTGTTGTTTAGTAGTTCTTGGTAGACCCACTATGAAATTCATTATAGCATGATCCCATTTCCATGATGGAATAGGTAGGGGTTGTAATAAGCCTTTTGGTTTCTAGTGCTCAGTCTTAACCTTCCAACAAGTAAGACATCGAGCGACATAATTTGCTATGTCTCTTTTTATTCCTATCCACCAAAACTGGGCTTTTAGATCATGGGACATCTTAGTACTCCCTAGATGAGTGCTAAGCATTGAATCATGTAGCCCCTTTAGCAGTTATTTCCTTAAGTTGGTGCATTAGGGATGCATAACAAGTTTTAATATCATTTTATGTCTTCTTGAAGTGCGAAATCTTTGTTTCTATCTGAAGGGAAGTCGCCTGGAGTGTTGCCATATAATTTTTATTTCTAGGTGGCATGATTTCTATCTGAAGGGCATCTAGCTCTCTCAACAGCCTCCTTTCTATAGTTAGAAGAGAAGCCATTGAATCTATTGACTTCCTACTTAGGGAATCGACAACTACATTTGCTTTCCTGGGATGATACTTAACTTTCATGTCATAAGCCTTTTGGAGTTTCAACCACCTGCTTCGCCTCATATTCAACTCCTTTTACATGAAAACATACTTTAAACTCTTATGGTCAGTGTATATCTCACATCTCACCCCATAGAGTTAGTATCTCTACATCTTTAACACAAAGACAACAGCAGCTAGTTTTAGATCATGAGTGGGGTAATTTTGCTCGTAAGGTTTTACTTGGTGAGAAGCATATGTAATGAGTTGATCTTTTTTCATCAAAACATATCCCAAACCCTTTTTTGATGTGTTGCTGTAAATAACGAACCCTTCATTCCCTTTTGGTAGCGGCAAGATCGGGGACGATATTGATCTTTTCTTAAGCTCTTGAAAGCTAGCTTCACATTCATATGACCATTTAAACTTATTGCTCTTTTGAAGTAACCTAGCGAACTTCCCTAATAATTTGACATACTGAGCAAACTTCAAACTCCAGTTGCACAGGTTAATCTAGGCTAATTAAGAATAGCTTCTAGCTTAGCTGGATCCACTAATATACTTTCTTTTATTACCACATGGCCTAGAAGGTAAACTTCTTCTAACCAATTCACACTTCTTGAGTTTGGCATACAATTTATGTTCTTCTAAGGTTTTCAACGCCAATTATAGGTGTGCAGCATGCTCTTCCTTAGTCTTGGAGTATATCAAAATATCAACAATAAACACAACCATGAAGTTATCAAGGTGGGCTTTGAATACCTTATTCATTAAACCCATGAAAAAGGTAAGCATGTTAGTCAATCCAAATGCTAGTACCACAAATTCATAATGACCATACCGCGTTAGAAATGTGATCTTTGGTACATCTTCCTTCTTAATCTTCGACTGATGGTTGCCTAATCTTAAATTGATCTTTAAAAACACAGTAGCACTAGTTAACTGATTAAACAGATCATCAATACGAGAAGTGGGTATTTATTCTTCATAGTCACTTTATTCAACTCTGGCTCTTTGTGAGTAGAGATACTTACAAGGGTAAGGCCGCCTACAGGTGCACCTCCCCAGACCCCGCTTAAGCGGGATCACACTGGGAGGTGTTGTTGTTGTAGTCACTTTATTCAACTCTGGGTATTTATTCTTCATAGTCACTTTATTTAACTCCTGGCAGTAACACACAACCTTAAACTTTCGTCCTTTCTTTTTGGCAAAGAGGGCTGGGGCTCCCCATGGTGACGTACTATCCTAGATTAGTCGCTTACCCAGTAGTTCTTAAAGTTGGGTTTTCAACTCAGCTAACTCTACAAGTGTCATACGATTAAGGGTTTTGGATATTAGGGTTGTACTGGGCACCAAATCTATTGTGAACTCAATCTCCTATTAGGCGATAACACTAGTACCTCTTGAAAGACTTTAGGAAACTCGTTTATTATCGGTATTTCTCTCAATCTTGATTCCTTTGTTGGTGTTGTGCAGATTGGACGTAATTACTGATAGCATCCTTTCTTTAAGGGCCACCATGCCTACATTGGTGAGATAATTTGAGTGGCTTCTTAGAGGTTGGTCCCTCTATATATCGACCCTACCCCTTCAGGGGTTGAAAACAATATTAATTTCTTCTCATAGTCAATGGTTACCTTATGCTTGGGTAACCAATCGATGCCCAAAATAACCTCATACCCTTAAATTCCTAGTTGTATCATATCAGCAGGGAGGATTTTCCCATTTATAGTAATAAAATAGCCCCTAAAAATAGTATTGGTATGATAAAGGGAGCCTATAGGGGTAGTTACACACAATTGCACATCATCTCTTCCGAATTACGAGTAAGTTTTTCAACAAATTCAGGGTTTATTAAAGAATGTGTAGCACCTAAGTTAAATAAACACGGGCATAAAGGTGGCTTACAAGAAGAGTACTTGTAATTGTGGCATTAGGGTTTTTAAATGCTTCTCCTACATCAATACAGAACACTCTTCAGCTGGCTTATGGCTTCTTACACTTCCTAATTCCTCTAGGTGGGGTGTTAGTTGCGGGATGACCGGTGAGTGCTTTTGGTTAAGTTCTAGGATCAGACCTTTGGTTCTTCTCTGGAGTGTCCCTTTTTGATTTTAGCAGTTACCAATTCGGTCGGCCCACTTCTCTACATCCATAACGGTAGTTTGTACTAACTCTGTAGGGACCCAAATGACATTGGCCACGCTGGTCACACGGTCTTATCTCATGCCATTGTGCGGGTTACTTTCCTTTGTTTAGACTACCCCGTGTTAGTGTTTTTAAAGTTTCTATTCCTTTGGAAACTAGATCCTCCTGCATCAAATTTTCTCTTGGCTAGGTGGGCTTCTTTGTTTTCTACTGTCGTTTCTTTTATAACCCAGTCGATTTTCACCGCCGTTTGGTACAATTCCTAAAAGTTAGCAGAAGTGAGGCCTATAACCATTTGCTTATTGTTTCCCCGTAACCCTTGTTGGAATTGGTCCACTTTCATCTCTTTAGTGGCTACCTAGGTTGGGGCAAAACGGCTAAGTTCATTAAAGACTGCAACATATTCCATAATGCTTATGTCTCCTTATTTCAAGAACATGAATTGCTGCTCCTTAGCTATCTTCACATCTCTACGATAATACTAAGCATCCATTAGCTCCTTAAGCTGGTTCCAGGTTGCTGGGGGTTCTTCTGCTTGGGGTTTTACCATTCTCCACCAAAATTCAGCCTTCTTTTCAAACTGGTATGTGGCTAAACACACCTTAAGCCTTTCTGGCCATTGCATAATCTCAAATAAGTTCTCCAATTTTCTAAGCCACTCCTCATAGGCTAAGGGGCCAAACCCACAGTCAAACTTGGCAGGCTTAAGTTGGTTAAATTGACATATTATTTCAATGGCCATGGGTTCAGGCGATTCACGATGGGATGTCATCTGTTTTACACATACATGGGGTCACTTAATTTAGTTCAAGTTGTGAGTTAAGCATGTAGGCTATCTTAATAATTTCCAGTTCCAGAACAAAGTTCCAACATATTTATTATAACAAGTTACATATGCACCCATAATATATATACATTCAACATACAACAAGTTATACATGCTCACATAATATATATATTCAACATAAGTGAGGAATACAAAAATATGCACAAGGATTATATATGACACTTAGATAGTCATCAGATGACTATTTATTATATTACTTAGGCAAGAGAAAAAGAAAAAGGAAATAGAACAGGAAAGGAAGAGTACAATATTGATTAGGAGATACTTAAGGCATTTTGGATCAATGCACACTTGTGCTAGTCCTATCTAGATTCTCCATTAGTGGAGCAAATATAAAAAGATTCCTTAATCATGGAACTTTTTGTACTGTTGGTTACAAGAGAAGTAGGGGGTGCTGAAAGAACTTTAAGCTTGGCCATAGGGGCATACTCAATGTTCTTCAAAATCCACTAGCTCTCTCATCCCAGGCCAAGTATCTTGCCACCCTCTTGGAAAGATTATGCCAAAGGCATCAACCCATCAGACCTACATGGTTCAGATTCACCTGTAATGTTCTAGCTCTACCTCTTCTTACAGTAGCGCCCTCATTTGCTGATGCTTGATGTACACTCGCTCAGCAAGTGCTGTAGGGAGATTTTAATCATCAACTGGTTGTATGAGCATATTGTACTGAGTTGGTTACCACGATTTTATCTCCCGTTGAGCTTCTCCTCTAAATAGTCCACCTCGTTTTCGGCTAATATATCTATTAGACCCTTATAAGTAAATGAGGGAAAAGAGGTGGATTCCTAAAATCACCAACCTAAGTCCAAAAGCCACTTCCTTCCACCTTTCTAACAAAGGCATTTTCTGAATGAAACTTACCACCTAGGGACTTTGAGTGATTCCATGGGGCCCCAACGATCATGTAACTCTACTGTTTTCTAGAAAATTATCGCATTTCAAGTGGAAAAATAGAAATGGAGATAAGCAAAGTCCGTGATATAGAAAGACCATCTTATAACAAACTAATCAAATTAACACATAATATTAATCACATTAACTATACTAGATGCATGTAGTAGCACACAATATAGTACTGGATGTATAGTGCAAACCCATAGCTCTGATAGCACTTAATGTAACACCCCTGCTTACCTGAATGGATGTTACACCACCAGGGTCTTCTTAGGGTAGAGAACCTTAAGGCTAGGAAAGTTTAGGTGACTAGGTAAGCTTACACATCCAATACAATATGTATGCTCGTGAGATCGATCAACCTGCTAGAACTGATTACCACAAGAGACCTAGTGTTTGAATACTATAATCCAGCTTTACATCTTCTTAAAAAGACAAAACAACCTACAAGGTGCCGACAAGGTTTGGGCCTAAGCTACATCAGAGCCACTGCATGCTTAAGTACTTAATATACGAATGTTTACATAACATCAACAAAAATACATGTTCACTCAGCCTTAAATAAGGGTCGGCCAAATAAAATGACAAAAAAAAGAAATCGGTACATCCTACCAAGGCAACCTTGTAACTGGAAGCAAGAAAAAAGTGAAAGAAGGATAGGCCTCGAAAGTAGTCTGTACTTGTAAAATTTAAACCTGGAAAAGGAGTTGAAAATGTAGAGTGACCTATTACACACTCAGTAAGACCTGGCCAAAAGTCACTGACCCGAATGCGCCCGAAAATTTTGGATTCTGAACACGATTTTCTCAACCCGAACCCCAAAAATCCGTAAATTTTTTTGTCAAACCCGACCCAACTCGAACCTGCCTACTACCTGAATATTATATCCTTATTTTTTAATTTTTAAAGAGTTTTTTCTCTTAGCAACGCTAGTAATTGATTATGTCGAATCGTTGAGAGAGGTTTTATAATTATTACATCATTTTCCAAAATTAGACAATAATACGCATTCTTTTTCAAATTTATCTCCATAAAATAACATAATATACAACTTATAATGGGATAATTTTAGAAAATGGATATTAAATGACATAAACAAAACTATGTAACATTAATGTTAGAAAGGAGAGTACACAAACACAAGAGGGGGGTGAATTGTGATGTAAGATTTTCGCAGTTTTCTGGAGAACAGGCTTAGGCCCTATTTGCAAAGACTATTCCTGATACGCCCAGAAGCAGAAATTCAGCGAAAATGAGCAAACGAAATAATGGACGTGAGATTTTTACGTGGAAATACCTCTAGCTCAACTGAGGTGGAAAAAAACATGACCTACCTCCTGTGGGATTTTCACACTCTTCACTATTCGGGCTAAAACACTTTACAAAGTAACACACCTTGTTATAACTTACAACACACGTAACTGTCTTCCTTAAGACTGGTTACCCCGCGTCCGAAATCCCCTTGATTTGGACACGTCCAAAAGTCCTCTTGACTTGGACACACACTCAACTCACTTTTGAAAGAGAGAGAAAATAAGGTGGACACCTTACTATTATGTTTCTCAAATAAGCTAGTGTAAGGTACAATGTGTTCCTCGTATGTCAACTTTAAAAGCTCAATCTTGCACACACTTGGCTCGATTTTCTTTCTGGAAATAGGCACCTAAAACTCTTGGTATTGCTCTGAAAAGCGATGATGAAAATGGTTGTGGAGATTTACTTAAATAGAAAACCAAGGGGAATAATCACAAATATTTTCTTAACAAAAAACTTGTGCCGCAAGAAGTGGAATATGTGAGCTGAAAACTTCCACTAACTACTTGAGCTACATGGTTATTTTCAGCAACAAAATCCCAAAAATGCAGTCCATAATTTTCTCCACAAAATCAGCCATTTTCTAAAAATAGAGGATTTATTACTTGGAGAATAATTTTTTCTAAAAATGGACTTGCAATCCTCCCCAAGTTTCTCAAAGCCAAAAATAGTCTCCTTAGACCAAATAATCAGCAAAAAATCTTGCCTAAAAACCTCAGAGACGTTGGCTCAAAAATCAAGCAAAAATCTGTGAAAAACGTTTTTGCAATTTTGTCTTGAAAACACCCAGAACACCTTGTTCCCAGACCTGTTCTGAGATAGTGTTCTGGAACATCTTCCAAAAAGAAACCATTTCAAAGTATATGTTAGATTAAGACTTTCTCAGTGGCATATTAACAAGAATCTAAGGAAATAAAACCTATATCAAACCAAGACTCTTGTTGAATCACCCGGACATCTTGTAGAAAGACAACTTGCTGCTGCAAACACTCTGCAGACCTGATCCCTGGGCTGTTCGGGATTCTTGAATCATCTTATCTTGAGGACCTATTCTCAAACCTGTTCTTGAACAAGATTAACAAAGGATTAACAAAGTATTTCAAACAAAATTTGGAGCCTGTTCGAACAACACACTCAAGTTTATAATGTATTTGTGTTTGTTATCATCAAAACCTTACATTCATAAGGATAGGGTCAACAATTAAAAAATTAATTTACAATTAAATAAGCATTAAAAAGTTCCAAATTATACCATCATATTTTTAGTAAAATAAATATGTCTCATCATATTTTAAGTAATATTACGATATAATAATTCAAAATTTTGATGCTATAATTAAATAATAATAATAATATCATATAGATCTCTAATATCCTCTCTTTTGATTTTCTTCTAATTGCTCTCAAACTTGATGTCATTGTTGCATAATACGCAGCTCGTGCTTCTGCTAGGACGTTCCACTGATAAAGTATATTTAATTAGATAATGGTGAGTTAATTAACCAAAACACTAACTTTCATGGTTTTAAATACCTAAATTAGTTTTGACATCAAACTTGTAAATAGGTTCAAACATATACATATAATATTGACATACAAAACATAGATCATCACAAAACGGTAATAACGTCACATTTGTCAATTTAGCATTTAGTACTATAAGAGAATATACATGCGGCCATATATTTTATAACTCATAATTTAGCACCGATTGAAGGTCCCAAATCTAATTCAACATCAAACACCCAATTCTTTTACTCATGCCATTCCATGTAC
>Ga0058701_10003648_pt1 | contig 12261 bp, 5 predicted proteins | sample AgamicOrMae_FD_97039 | JGI IMG/M metagenome (GOLD analysis project Ga0058701, IMG submission 97039) | Agave microbial communities from Guanajuato, Mexico - Or.Ma.e | ecosystem: Host-associated > Plants > Phyllosphere > Phylloplane/Leaf | place: Guanajuato, Mexico | collected 2012-06-04
GGTATTTCAATAAGGGACATGGAATGCGGAGGTTCCTTGATGCCTCCAACGTTTTCAAAGACTTCTCTTGTAATCCCTGTCTCTGAACCTCTTTAAAAACCTCAGTAAACTCATGGCGTCGATAGTGATACTTTTGGTCTTGTAACCCCTTTCAAATTATGTAATCTCCGGTTACCTCCTCTAATGCAATCCTTAATATCATCATGTTATTCTTTGTTAACCTCTGGAATATCATATGATCTCTCCATATTGATTCTATACGAAATCGCAATTCCTTGAAATATATGGTTCCTCATAGACTCATGGATCAGTCGTAGTCACAATAAAACCTCTAGACCTCGTGGAGTTTTTCTTAGACGTGATAATCCCCTCGATATCTGAACAGCAACCATCACCACCACGTCATCTTGGAAGTACAGCCAACCCTTCTCTGGTTGGGTACCTGTGAAAATGGTGCCATGATAATGCTCATCTCATTCCTACTCATAAGAGTTCAACGCATTAGACAGAGAAAAACGGCAGGAGGGGACCGTTTCTTAACCCTAACGGCACACGTTCCACGCTCTTGACGCACGTAATATCTGATTAATTTTTTTTTAAATACACATAAATTAGAAAAAAATTAAAACATGCAAGATGATTTCAAACAACCTTCACAGATAAATTTGGTTGGCCACGCATTTCTAAATAACTATACAGAGCAACACCGGTCTTGGAACTCCGGAAATCATACGTGACAAACAAACAAAGGGCGGGAAATTTCCTGCTGATATTCATTTGTTACCATCACCACTTCATGCAAAACTTTTGATAGTACCGATGGTCAGTGCTCATGCATAAGATAACTGCCCCATAGATGACGATTCCACTAAAACGAGAAAATCAATATTTTTTTCAGTGGCAGACTTTCAAACACGCCAGGTTCACCCGAACGATGGCTGCAGCCCTTACCCTGTTCATTGCCTACCGGCCGCCGTTCCCCATCGTGACCCACTGGAAAAAAGTTCCAAACACGAGTTTAACGGTGGCCTAAGCCAATCACACCTTTAGATTTACTTCGTAAATCTTAGAAATCAACCTGCTTTTCTTTAAAACACACGCGGAAAAATCTTCGGAAAACAGCAATTTAGCGATTTCTATTGAAAGGAATCGCCTGGCAGTATAATGTCTAGCCGGACGCAGGGACCTATCCCAGGGTCGATGTACAGTCAGCGTCAAAAGTGATGTCTCCATTATTGATACGCCGTTCAAAGTGAGTCACAACTACTGATACTGATTTCCCCTCTCATTTTCGAGGAGCATACGGGTTTCCATCAAGTTCCCTTAGGGGCCGTTCACTTAAATGCTACAATATAAGCGATTTTCGGACGCTTCTGTAAGTCCGCGACAAATCAGTGGACGCCAAACTCCCCTCTACTCTTGTTACCTAACATATCAATTTGGTATTTGGTAAACAAGTGTATTGAAAGGAATTTCGCGCGCGTTTTCAACGATTTACACAGCCGAGAAAAAGACTTATGCTGATTACGAGTTCATCTTTTGAAAAATTGGTGCCGATGCCACTGCGGTACATAATTTGTTAATTTCAGAAGTTTTTGCAACTTTCGGGGTTACGAATCAAACCTTTCGACCCTCGCCACCTTCTTCACGTAACAAAACGTCGCGCACCAGACACTACGAAACATACAATATAATATTTAGATGACCCTTAGGTGGACAACAACAGCTGACTGCATTTCTAAGCATTTTAAGATATCAGATAGAGTTTAGGTTATATATTACCAAAATAACCAGGAGTGATTGTTAAGTAACTGAGCTTGACAAATGAATATTCATTAGTCTCAGACAGCCCATACTGACTACAAAAATAAAGCATTACATAGAACATGCTCAGACAGTGTACAGCGATAAGCAGTGGTTAAACTTAAGCTAAAAGTGTAAAAATAAGTGAACTTACTCATTGGTGGAGTCGGGTAGGACTTTGGTGGGTAGGATTGTTGGGGATAATGCATCCTTGCATCTGTTGGAGATGGACTTCGAGTCCTTTTCACATTTCCCTGAAAAAAATTACAAGAGTATGTTAAGATACCACAATTTATAAGAAATAGCAATGTTTGAAGCAAATACTCACAGATCTGTTATCAGCAACCGCTGGGTTAAAGTGTACATAAACTGGGGTGGGGTGGTTGGCACGTGAATCTTGAGAAACTTCTTGATAGCTCATAATAGGGGGTTTTTTGTGTTCACTGCAATCAATCAACATTGGTTAATGAAACTATTAACACTTTTTGTCACCAATAATACACCCAATTCAATTATGTATTTTCTATAATACACCTAATTTAATTATGTATTTTCTTAGTCTTCACAAGTATTTGATTTTTTTTAAAGGTTTTAAAACCTGTGGCAGGGACACACCTTTCTTTATTCATATTCTTTTTTCTGATTTCATCTTCATGGAGAACTCTTTTCAACTCATTGAATAACTGTCGCTTCTTGGCCTTGAGGTTGCTTAGGTCCATGCAAATATTAATGATTTTCATACGGGTCTCTTCCAGAGTCAGCTGATCTTGATTCTGTTGTTGAACTTTTTCCCTCCGAATGCGAGCTTCTTCAGCATCAGCTTCTTGCTCTAAAATTAAAGATGAGAAAAGAAGATTGTCATATAATATTCAAATAAGTCACAGGGAATAAGGTTAGGATTCTACTTGAGTTTAAATTCAAACCATTCCCTACGAATTAATACCTCAAAACCCACGCACATATGAATTTCAAGTCCGGTTAAAAGTGAGGCACAAGTTATACTAGACTTTGAAGACAAAAAATGATTTTAACGAAAAATAAACCTAGCGGTTACCTTCTTTCTTTTTCTGGCGACTTCTAATGATGTGCCTTTTCAACGCTTCCCATATTTCCTCTTTGCACTCAGGACGTCCATGCATAATTGTTGCTGGCATTTTTGGTGTTTAGTATAATTCTGGCAATACCAGAGAAATATTTAAAAACCTTAAATAAATAATCCGAAGTACAGTAGGCTGTTGACACGGCGACGCAATTCTTACTTCACAACAGATTAAAAACTCAGATTTTTGTTACAAAAACTACGTAAAAATTACAAATTAAGACGATAAGCAACATACTAGCCCGAGCCCGAGCAAAGACTTTTAGTCACAAATATAGGGAGCAAAGCTGGAGCAAAGCGTCATGCAAAATACGACACAGAGCAAACTTTGGTTAAAACACGGACACGAACGCCTCGAACCAGCCTTGAACTCGACTAGGCTCGGACCTGCCGAGCCTTAGAGCTGCGGCAGCCAATCAAATACCGAGGTAAAGAGTGCGTTTCGTTTCAAAAACGCAAGCGACAACTATCGCTGCCGCTGATTGGCTTCCGTGGAAGTTCAACTCGGTGGCTCCTGGAACCCGAGCAGAAATTGTGACGATGACGCACGATGGCGTCAACTGCAGCGATGAGACACAGTTTTGCAAAATATCCCTTATTTTATTTTTATGGCGTATTCTATAGTTTAATTTATTCTCAAGTACGTCCATAGTTTCTCCAGATTACATTTTCTGATCTTTTCAGGGGATAAATGTCAGTAAGAACGTAAGAACCTTTCATTCAGCCACGGACTAACGGTGATTAGACTCATTTTTCGGTGCATTTCTCGGTACGGACCACGGACGTGAAACGAACAAGTTTGTTGCGTTCGTTTTCTTTCGGTTCATCCAGGTTCACTTCCGCGCTTAGGAACCGATGTGCGCCATACTCTAGACTTTCTCATATTTTTCTGTAATTAGTATTTTACCAATGAGTCTCACTATTTCACCGGTGATTCGATAACCTTCTAGTGACACAGTGTTGTGTTAACATTTCACCAATACCATGGCCATGGGCATCAAGATTGCCTTTACCTGGACCAACTATTGTAGGTTATGTTTACAAGACGAAGGACTAAAAATCCCTATTTTCGAGAGGGAGGGTGTTACAGAGAATATTCCCCTAAAAATTAAGGAATGTCTTCATATTTCGGTGAGTATTTCTCGAGTACTGCTTGAATTAATCAGTCAAATACCGACAACTGCATAGCAGTCCTTAACGCGGTTGTGATATTGATAGTTATCTCCTTTTGTTTATAATCAAATCTCCTTAAATTTACGTTTGAAAATTGTATTTTAACGCGATTGTCTTCTGTTGCCTCTGTTTAGTTTAGCCTCTTTCAAGACCTTGTTTTCCTCTCCTAACTTGCATTCAAAGAAATGTTTTTTATTAAAACAAAGTTGTGTCTTCCATATTTTTTTCTTCTCCCTACATCTTTACATGTGCTTTATCTTACAGACATATGATGGTGACCCCTTGCCAAGGATGATATGCCGTCAATGCCTTTGCAAACTCAATACTGCGTATGCATTACATACAAAGGCTATGGAATCATTTAGAGAGGTTATGCAAGGGTTGCAACCAGTCAAAAATTTGCAACAAGTGGAAGAATACATAAGAGATTGCAAATTGTGCCAGGATATTGACAAGCCCACCAATGTAAGTAATCTTGATAACTGTATCTACCTCAATTGTTCACACTACAGCCAATGTGTCTGCCATTGCTCTTTTAAAAGTGTTTATAAATCTTGACACATATCCATTAACTTTCAGGGTAATGCAGTGGAGAATAACATCACCAGATCAGCTGCTGGGAGGAGATCAGGGTCAGTAGTGTACAATGTTGTCAAACTTCTATCCTGCAAAATTTTAATTTAGAAAAAAATTAGAAAGTAAACCAATATTTATAATAAAAAATATTGTAAAATGCCGCGCTCCGTAAGTCGGTAATTTTTTTAATTTTATTTTTTTATTTATTTTTTAAGAAAGAAAAAAATAAAGAAGAAAACACCCTGGAGAAGGAAAAAAATATCCGTTGAAAACACTTGGAAAAGCCTTGAATTGCTTCTTGAAAAATCGCTAGACATCGTGTTAAAGGGGAAAGGATCAATAATTTAGAAGTATCGTACCACAACTTTTGTTGGGCGTTAAATTTTTATGTTGATTGTTGCAACAGCTCTTCCGGAAGTGCCGAAGACGCAGTACATCACGATCAGGAAGAGCATGAGACAGTCAGGGGGCGAATCACAAGGTCAAGAGTCAGTGGAAGAGCAGCGGACAGCAGCCACCCGCCCAGCGGCCATCCGCCCAGCGGCCATCAGCCCAGCGGCCATCCGCCCAAAGTCGAGATCGTGCCCGATATCGACAATCCGTCACTCACAAGCAAAGCGTCCTCTCTCAGAGACCCTGTATTTGTCATGCCCCTCCCGCCCAAGCCCAAAGCTCAGGACAACTATCTCCACGACCCCGACTTTGAGGCGAACGAAGATCTGTCTAAGCGGAAGAGGAAGCGCATCACGGAGCACTACGATGAGGCCCTGATGGACTCCGGGGGCAACCTGGTGCTCGCGTGCGGCGCGGGCCTGCGCAGCCGGGAATCGCGGCACCCGCACGCCAAGCGGAAGAAGATTGGGCCGGCGAGCCGGACCCGCGCACAAGCGACCTGCCTTCCCTACCCCTCCTCGTGGCAGTGCGTTCTGTGTTCCTGCTTTTTCGCTTCGCATAACATGCTGAGGCGGCACCTCAGCATATGCCTCATCTGTCAGACCTGTGGACTTGAGTTCTCCTCTGCCAAAGACAAGGCCGTGCACGAAGAGGACCACATGTATGTGGACTGTAGCAAAAACGTTGAATTGTTGTACAAGTGCAACCGGTGTGACAGAGCTTTTGCCGCGCATCTCATGCTCAAAATCCACGTCAAGTACGATCACCCTGAAACTAGGACGCACCTGAACGCGGAGCCTGGGCCATTACACGTCGATCCCGCGAGTCCGGAAGGCGACGGGGATGACAGCTGTAAGTGCGATTCAGACGAAGAGAAGCCGCCGAAATTAGAGAGACTGCTCGATGAGAGATTCATAGAAGGCCACGAGATATGTCCGAAGTGCACGAGGCCGTTTGTGACAAAGCAGCGTCTCAATTACCATCTCCTCGATCACGACCAGCTGATTACATGCCTATACTGCCCGTGGAAGTTCCCGGTCGGTCCCGGCAGGCGGCGCCACCAGCGACGAATGCACGGTGACAAGGCGGAGCCAGTGTGCTTCACGTGCTCAGTGTGCAAAGAAACGTTCGAAACCAAGTCGATACTGTTTTTGCACAAAAAGAACTCGCATACGCTCGAGCCGACTGAAGACGTGAGCAAAGCGGAGGGCCCCGTTAAGAAGTCGGAGCTGGAACATTGCCACGTGTGCGACAAGATGATACAGCCGAGCAAGTTCGAGGCACATCTTCTGCACCACGCGGACGATGCTTACGGAGGGAAAACCCTGTCAGAGAACGCGTTGAATACGGCGGCGTCGAACCCAGAGTCGTTGCAGTGCCCGATGTGCGACGTGACCAGCGCGACACAGGAGCAGCATAGAGCCCACATAGCACAGAGACACGTTCAAACGAAATCCAGCAGTTTTCGGTGTGACGGTTGCAGTCAAGCTTTCGCCAACGTGGAGGCCATCAACCGCCATTCCTGCCCGGGCAAAGAGAAGGAGAAGCAATGGAAGAACTGCAAGCACTGCGGCCAGAATCTCTCGTCCGATATCGAGCATGTTTGTGATAATGAGTGCCCTATCTGCCATAAAATATTCAAGTCGGCCCGCGGTCAGCGACTGCATATTCAGCACAAGCACGACAGTGCGGAGTCGCACTCTGCGGGTGCTGATGATCCGGCCAATAGCGAAACGAGGTCGAGCGGGAGCGACTCTGCAGGTGCTTATGAGAGTGTTGTCATCAAAGAGGAACAGCATGATGGGGAAGCAGTGAAAGAAGACGATGAGCCGGAAACGGCGGAAGCGGAACCAGCGGAACCGGAAATGGCGGAACCGGAAATGGTGGAACCGGAAACAGCGGAGCCCCGTTTGGAAGCCGAGACGGAGGACCGATCGACGCCCAAAGAACTGCCGACTACGACGTCCAACTCCGTAAGTGACGAGCCTTCCTCCTCAACATCTCCTAACCCATCGGAAAGTACTCCAATCCAACAAGGTCCCCTCTCGAGCGCGCCAGATGCCGGGAAGCCTGTCCCGGTAAAAGGCACGCCCAAGATTAGGTTAAGACCGAATTCGGCACTCATTTCCGGTGCGCCTAATGTAATTTCAACGACCCCAAAATTGCCAACGCTAGTTGTGCGGCCCCCTCCTCCTTACCGTCCCCCCCTTTTCGAGTCTCCTACCCCCGTTCCAGTCCAACCTGTAGTTGCAGCTGAAGAAACAAAAAGTATTATTATTAAAAAGAATAGTGGGCCCGGCTTCTCGTTCGTGGTAACCAATGTGAAGCACCCTTCCAACTCTGCTGCGAACACGTCAGTGCCTGCAGCTAAAACTAGCTTTTCCGAGGCAAGAGTTGACCACTCCAACAGGTCGAATTCTGCTTCTATTCCGGTATCACCTTCGCTCTCAAACATTCCTCCTTTAGCTCATATCGGTGGTCCAACACTGAACGTGTCAGTTGGAGGGGTCAGTGTGAGTGTTAATTCTCCTGTGTCCTCTATTGCTATGCCTACTACCTTCGCGACCACGACGAGCTCTCCAGCGTTCAATCCCTCCCCAAACTCTAGTCAGATCCCTTCGACCAATATAATCCCTAACCCTGTCTCTCGGATCCCCTCTGTAATCATCAATCCTAAGCCATTCGTATCCCCACAACCGGAAATGAGATCGTCAAATCCGAGTAATAGCATCAGGTGTGTTCGAATTTCTTCGCTGCAGACCCCGCCAGCTCCTGGTGTCGGGACGCCGCCTCAAATCTCACCAAATCAGTCAAACATTGATCACGGTTACGGCAAAGTGTATAACCCTGGCCAGCCTTCACCCGTCCGTACTGAATTTAACACTTTTCAGCCTTCGTCGGGACCGAGGGAAGAGAACCTTCTGAGAGATGTTCTGCTCGGCAGGAGAACTGATCAGGACTTCCTCTAGATTGAGTGCAAGAACTACCCTGATGAAGACTGACTCGTTGCCCCTGGGAGATATCCGCTGATTCGAGTCTCCCTGTTGTGCTGTGAGAAATGGCCGTCGGAAGTACTTGTCACTTCCTTCCTATCGAGGAAAATCGATCTATTCCACCAAATGTGATTTGTTAAACATCGTGTGAAAATGTGGAAAATAATACTTAGATCTGTAAAGAAATCGATTGATACATGCAGGCGACAAACGGAAGTTTTATTTGAATTCTCTGTTACTGTTCTGTTGTCGATGTCGTCTTGTTTTCAGTTATTGTTTTAGCATTCTTCTTCTTCCGTTTCTGTTGTACCCTTTTCTTCAGCCTGTTTTCTACGCGTTTGTACTCGCACAACGTAACTGAAATCATTGTCTTCTTGCCCTCTCAACTTCTTTAGGCCAGGGACATTCAGGTTTTCTGTTACGGTATAGTGAGACAGGTTTCAACGTGTTTGTCTAGCTGGAGTCTGCGGAATAGTCAAGGTACACAGTTACCATTTAAGATAGGTATAAGCCAACAATGGCTCCTCCAAATAGCTTGATGTACAGAGTTTCGAATTTTGGAATTAGTGGAACGAATTTTTTTGCGCTGTTGTTAAAATTTAGGAAGCCTGTCAGAATCCCTATCTGGAAAACTGTAAATACCTTCTTTCTTCAAATCATGCTATGCCAAAGGAAAGTTCCCAGTGCAGTGGAATTTTACTGGTTATTCCTGTATTTTTTAACGTGAGGACAGAACTGATTTCAACTTCCTGCGTGACCTAACCTTACGATTTTTTTCTCTACATTAGTATTATGTCTTCAAAGGAAATAAAAGTGATTTTCTACTAAAATAGAAGAGTATCGCGTTGTCTTTTAGTTTACCTATCCTTGCAACCAACCTCGTTATGTTTTTTGACTACTAGTAAATAGGAAGATATACTGTCTTGTTGGTTATCACATATTCACAGGGACAGGAACAATATGCGTGACGTAATTTTTACATATTTGTAACTCGAACACGGTTAAAGATAACCTAGCACATTGACCTATTTTTGGAACCGCCAGCTGCTCGCGTTTCCAAAATTAGGTCAATGTGCTAGGCTATCTCTATCCGTTTTCGAGTAACAATCGTATGAAAATTACATCTTGCATATTGTTCCTGTCCCAACGCATTCAGGTTGTCCGGCGAACACTCCTAAAAAATTGATTCGGAAGGTTTGCCGTTAGTAACAAAATATTCTCCAGATTTCATTTTTCTTTGAGTATATTTTTTGGATAGGAAACGCTTATGCGCCATTACAAAAGAGTAGCATTTACCTCGGTATAAATCACATAAGAAAATAGCCTCAAACATTTTTCATGTAACAAAAACAGTCTCAATAAGGCACATGCCTACGCTGCTCCAATGAATGAATACAGTGGCGGATGCAATATTCCGAGGCCGAACCGCCCATAACTTTTAAATGCTCGCACTTAAATGTCTAACCTCAAACTGTGGCACCACAGGACAGAGTCAGGTGAGATAGCCACGAGCTTAAAACAGAGCGGTTCGATTTTGCTTGTATTTATGCTAGCCACGGTAGACTTACAGTGCAAAAGGAAATCTTTCTCTGCCGCTCAAGTTGTTCATGTGTTGGTGCATAAAGCTTCATGTACCAAGGGAAACCAATCAACTGGTAACAGTGCCAAGTGAAGGGTAATTCATGCTTAAAAATAGTGCTAAGTAACGGTTTTTATAAGAATACTGGGTAATAGTAATATACAAGAAATAAATAGGTTCTAAATATTGTATAAAACACACCACGACCACGGAAAAAAATGCGACAGCTGTCATTTCAACGAAAACCACATGAATCTAGTCCCGGTGGACCAGAATGCCCAAAGTATGAAAATCCGTCATTTTGGGGCCTTTTGTACTGATTTATAAGAGCCCTTCTGATTTCGTTAATGAGTTAGCGACAGTTTTGGTTTTTGTCTGGACACAATCTGTAATGTTGCTTGTCAGAAGCCCACGGAAAAAATATTTTAGTAAAAGGCACACGGTACAGACTTCTTATTCGTTATAAGTATGATTCCGGATTATTCTACGAGAAACAACCGTCGAACGGTTCATTCTTCCGCGAGCATTCAACCAAGGTTTCAAATCGTTATAAAAAGGCACACGAAATAGTCGTTGTGAAATTACTGTTGTCACATGTAAAGGTCTAGAGCAATACGCAAGAAAACGTCATAAAAAACCTCTTGAGGATACTCTATCGTGTAATCCTGTCTTCGAAACAAGAACTTAGTTCGCAAACGGGCTGGTAAAACAACTAATTACATCATTTTATAGGACAGACCAGAAAATACCAGCCAAATAATGGAATCTTCGAAAGCTTGAGACAGCCCGGAAGACTTATTTTCTCGGTTATCATATAAGAGATCAAGATTATCAAACATGATCAAAAAAAGAAGGTTTTCTACAGAGCGTTTCAAATTTAGAACGTAAAATCGAGATCAAAAATCGTGCCGCTTTTAAGGTTATCCCATAGGATCGTTATGAACTTTGATTTCGATTATACTATGTATTCTGTGTTAAGAAAGGGAAAATCGAAACAAAATGTCACACTCCCGGGACCTTCAGGAACTCCACACAAACCATTATTTCTTATGATCCGTTCAATAATTTCACAGAAAATAACAGATTACTTAATCTTTTGGAAAGAATAAATCGGAACGACTGGCAATTCAACCAGAATTATCTCCAAGCATGAAGTGATGTGAGTATAGCTGCAGTAAAAACAAGCCAATTCCGATTTCAAAAACGGCTTTGTAAAGATTTTACCTCCACCACGAAAATTCTTGTACACATAAAACTGTAAAGATGGCCTCGACCGATACAATAGCAATAAAGTTCCGTTACATCAGTCTAATGGGTATTTTGTGCTTCACTGACAATAAAGAGAGTCTTACAAGTAACTTGACGGTACTCCTTCGACTTAAGATACAGTAACTTACAGTTTTAGTGCTCTACATGAAAGAGCCTAACAGCAGAGAGTCACCAACAGAGTCAAGTTATCTCCATGTTTCAGCCAATCAGAATCGTCCGTGCGATAGCCAATCAACGGAAGTTCCAGGCAATGAGGACACATCACCCAGCTGGCGACTCTCCCAAATGTAGGCTCTCTACTCAAAACAACCGCCAACAAAATGACAGGCGACCGGCGCCTGCTAAGTAAAACACACTTGATATCTGCGCAACGATCACTGAGCTACTCTGATTGGTAATAAAACGACGTTATTCAATAAATCGCCGCTTCTTCAGATTAGTAGGAAAATATTCACATATATAAAACGACAATAAAAATTTCATGCAGTAACGGTTTAGTCAAAAAGATCTTGCAAGATTGTCTGCTGATACAAAACTATTGCAGCGTTAAAGGTATAACAACTTTCTACGGTATATAACAGTAGTCTTGTTGAGCGATTTAAGTATCTAATAACTCAAGGCACACATCTTTGTAACAGACTTCAAAGAATATCCTTCCGACTAGAAGGAACCAAATCGATAAAGAGCTATTACACGGGTGCCTAACCTCGAAAACTTTCGTTTCTCAAAACACACAAAATGAAAACAGTTAAAATGATCGACAACCCCTGGAACCGTGCGTAAGTAGAAAACAGATTTTTTTTTTTAAAAAGGCAAGAAGTCTGTTCGGACGTGGCCTTATCCATGCCTCCGCCTTTACACCCGACGGATTATCTGGAAAGTCTATGAGAAGGCTCATTGTTACGCGAAGTATGAAAAATGTGGCCGTCATAGTCGCCACGGTTCAGTCATACGGAACAAAAAGCTCTCATCTTAGTTGAGTGGACCACCAATCAGGGGGCATTCTTGTTTAGGCTAAGGTGTTATTTAAGAAGGTGAAATCAAGGCGGAAGACAGACAGACGGCGGGGACCTAGAGGGATAAATTTGAATTTCCATTTGAGCTGATTAGCAAGATTTCATATGAAATGACACATTAAAACCCTTATTGACAAGTGCTAAATCAATTCTACAGGTTTCTAGTATTCGAAAATGCTGAGTTCTCGCCACAAATCTTCTAGAAATAACATGACCGAGCAGTTTTCCAACGCGAGGATGTGAACACTCGAAAGCAGCCGACACAAAGCAATATGGCGGCCCAGTTTTTTTTTTTTTGTAAAAAGCTTATTTAAATTATTGTCAAATTTTCGGCGTCATCATAGCATGTAATAATGCATA
>Ga0058701_10003649_pt1 | contig 12259 bp, 6 predicted proteins | sample AgamicOrMae_FD_97039 | JGI IMG/M metagenome (GOLD analysis project Ga0058701, IMG submission 97039) | Agave microbial communities from Guanajuato, Mexico - Or.Ma.e | ecosystem: Host-associated > Plants > Phyllosphere > Phylloplane/Leaf | place: Guanajuato, Mexico | collected 2012-06-04
CAAGAAACAAGAAAGTTGTAAATTTAGACAAATCATGCAATTTAGTCACATAAAAACCTAATTTAGGACTATCAGGGAAGTGGGTCAAAATGACCCAATAGGTCATAAAAGTCTGAAAAAAAATACCATGGAAATCGATGCAGAAATGTTATTCAACATGCTCATTGACCTTTCTTCAACTCTTTCCTCACTGCAAAGCGGGTTTAAGATAATGACCCCATAGGTCTAAAAAATCCCCCCTTTTTTTAAATAACAGAAATTCATACAACATGTAATGAAACGTCCTCATATACCCTTATTCAAGATTTTTTTGTGCTGAAAGCGGGTCAAAAATAACCCCTAGGGTCACAAAAGTTGCAAATAATTTTACTGTAGAAATGAATGCAGAATAATATGAAACATGCGCATTTTATTTTCTGGAAATGCCGTTTGACCCTTGTCAATTTTTGGAAAATTTTAAACCCATACCTGGCCCCATCATAGTCTCGACGAATGCGAATCCACATTCCATTTCAAACTTCAGCCAATCCTAAACCGGAACCAATCTCGAATGAAATTAAACCAATCAGATCCCAAACCTATCAAATCGCCTCGGGCCTTAAGTTGCGTAGCAACTTTATCTGATTTTTTTTGAATTAAAATACGAAGTGGGTATTCGCACGCCAGCCCCATATGAAATTTATAAGGTTGGTTTACGTGCGTTCAAGTCTCCCCATATTTGCAACGGATGCGAATAGCCACAACCGTTAAAATATTGACAGAAGACTCAAAAATTGCGATTGTTTTAAGAGGAACATTTGAACAGCTTTAGAAGAATTCGGAAAGTTAATAACCAAAGCTCATCAGCAATCAGCATTCGAAAAAAAAGAACATTTTAAGTTTAAAACGTCGGTTTTTCTAGTTAAACAAAAAAAAAAGAAGAAGAAGATAAGAAAAAAATTGGGCAGGAGTCTAAAGAAAAGCAGCTATGCTTGAGCCGGCCATAGTTAAAGCAATACTTTGTCTGATTTATGGCTGCTTAAAATACTATTTCGCACGTCCGAAAAAAAAGAACGTTCTGTGCACCGATGGAATTTTTTAGCTGCAATGTGCAACGAAAATTCGATGTCATGCATGATTACAAACGCTATTGTGTTTTTGTCTTCTTGAGTGATTTAGCAGCTTTCAAGATGGTAAGTGTACAACCTTGTAATGAATAAGTATTCAAATCGCGCAGCCGCCTTGGACAATAATAATTACGTTTTCCGCATGTGGAGTAGAAAGACAGAGTTGAGTCGAAAGGCGTTACAAGCGTAATATTAAGAGACCCAGTATGCCTGCCCTTGGGAAAGGTTAGTGGCTGGCCGTGGCAGCTACCACAGCTACAGTTGTAGCAGCTACACCAGCTGATTCGCTTCATTTCCAAATAATACGTGTTTCCGGTCTGCCGTACCGCAGTCTGGACGTAGTGACGTCACCGCTACCAGATGACCGCCGAGCGTGGGAAGGGAGTATGAGAAGATCAGCACTTCTTTTGGAGAAGCGATTTCTCATATCTTCCAGCAACGCATGCGGTTCTCTCTGTAGAGTTGGTGTGAGCTCATGCCCAGTGCGCATTTCCTCAATCGTATGTATTGTTGGTAAAATCGCGAGATATTGGAAGTTCTCCAACGGAAATGTATCCATAACCCAACCCATCCGAACAGAGTGAAAACCAAGCCCTTGTTTTAGTTATTCATATTCCTATGTTTTGGTCATGAAGGTAAAAAATTGGGAAGAGCGTGATTTGGTTCAGTTTAAAGCTACAAACCTATCAAGAACCATATCAATATGTTTTCGAAGTTTTCGAGGTTTCGAAAAGTTTTCGAGAGCTCTCAACTGATATATGGTCAGGGATAAAGGTATTGGGTCAGAAATAATCAAATGATGTTATTCCTCTGTTCTTCCTTCATATCTAAAACCGGTGCAGAACTACCTAAAACCGGTACAGGACAACCTAAAACAGGTATAGAACTACCTAAAGCTGGGATTGCTTTTTGCTGTGAACGCAATATCACTTATCCTGATGACCTTTACTACACTGCTGTCAGATTTTAAGGTCGGATTTTCCACCTTGATAGTTTACTATTAGTATAAAAGGTAAGCCTAGTATCCAGTTCTCGTCGCACAAGAAGGCTCCGTCTAGAGGGGGAATAAATTGACCACCGCCTTTTTGCCCGATCTGGACCGTACAATACGTTTTGGACTGATATTATAGAGCCGCCCTTGTTCAACCTATTATTACATACTTAGGATTAACGACAAACAGCGTATAAATTAAGAGCCTGGTGCTTCCCTCGCCAAGTCGCCAAGTCTAACGTTAATGTAGTCTCGGCAAACCAGAGTTGTTATGTTGACAATTTTCATTGTTACAATATAAATTGTTACCACAACGATTGTAGTCGTCGCCGTAACTAGTGAAATGGTCATCTTAACTGTTCTGATTTGCTGAGGCGATAACAAACTGCTTTGTTGAGGCGATTAAGTCACTTTCTCTATAGGTTCAGTGCCCTATGCCTCTGATCGCGGTCGCTCCGCTCGGCTTTGCAGCGAAGATCGCAAAGCAGGCATAGTTTTTTTTAAGAAGTATGCTTAACAATTCAATAACCTTTTTTTTGAAAAAAAAAATTTAAAGGCCCAACCTGGGAGCAATAGCTCCATGGCGGGGGGCACTAACAAGAGGCAATAAACTGCACAATTTTAAAGTGATTTCAGAAGAAAAATAAACAACTAGAGGATTGAATAAAAAGAACTATAAATCGAAGGAAGAAAGAAGTATAACAAAACAGGATTGCATGTTCAAATAATAATCAACAAAAGGGGTGATACCAACCGACTGCTTTTAAGTTTACAGAAGGAGAACTGATTTAAAGAATTTATGAATGACAAGTACGAATTCTCAAGCCTAATAGAATTTGGTAATTGATTGTGTTCGGAGATCGGCTTTTTTATCTGCGATTTTTTGTGAGAGATTCGTGGTTCAAGAATTACGTTAGTCGAGGCGTGAGCTTGTTTTTCGCCCGCGATCGGAGAATGACCCAGAGATTTAAGTGGGTATATTGACTTAATTACGGTTATCAGTGGGACCAAAGAAACTCTGTTAAATTGTGGTTCGTTCAACTATCTGACGCGAAAAAGCGCACGGTTTCTTCAGAAAAACTCAATTTCTTTTCTTTGTAGGAGTGATAAAATAGACGTTGTGACTTTTTTTATTCCACCTAGATTCCTCCACCACTTATGGTAGGTGATATTCGCATCAGTGTTGTGCTGCCAAACATATTTGCTGTAAATTTGATCAATGGAATTTTCCACGAATTTTCCACGAGTTTTCCATCTTTCATTGCAAAAGCAAGCGGAGTGAGGCTCGAGAAGGAATGTAAACTAACCTAACTTCATAGGGGTTAATCTAACCTAGCGGTTATTCCAAGCCAAATGCCTGTGCTTTTCGGTGACCGCAGTGAAGTAAGCTGCATGAGGCTTGGCGACAGCGGAGCGGTTGCCAGGCGAGCCACAAGCCGCTCTTGGTTAACGGCACGAGTCTTGGCGACAATATCATATCCCAATGAGCTGTTCTTGTCCCACTGCAATAAATATCACAAAATGACTATTCACACGCTGCCCCATTTAAAGTGTAGGTTGGTTTCCGTGCGTTCAAGTCACCTCCCATTTAAAATGCATTAGGTTGGTTTCCGTGCGTTCAATAAGTCTCCCTTGTATTAACCTAGGCGTGTGAATAGAACTGACCTTATCTTATTATTTTTGAACGCAAAAATCTCTTTATAATTACTATACTTTAAGCTTTAATGCGACCTCATCTTCCTCTAAAACAAAAATGTAATCACCTCCCGAACACTATTTCCGAAAATAAATTATTAAGCGAAAAAAGTTTTTTCTTTTCGCGAAGTATAAACTTTGTGAGCATTATCTAACTCTAGCTAGAAACAGAAAAACACGTAAATATCGCTCTGCGAAATCGTATCTTCTATCTGTTGCTTCCGCAAAATGGTCCAATAACGTTTGGGATGATGCTCAGTTGAGATCAAAATTGGCGCGGGGGCGTTTTCTCGTGACGCTATGATTCTGGCGCAAAAACGCTGGTGCTTCGGAAAACAATATCACGAATAGGACAGGCGCAGGAGATGTGCTCATCGCTGGGTGTCTCTTTAGACCGTCCTCTGTGAGTTGATTTTTTGGGCGGGAATCAACCTTTGGGACTGTTTTGAAGTCAGGCCAATTACTCAACCAAGATTATTCGCAAGGATTAAGTAAAAACGTATTCTCAATTTTTGTATTGTTTCAAAGGAAGCCGCTTTTATATGCAGCAGACAGGAATAAAAATCGAGAAGGCTGTGTTCACCTTCCGATCAAACTTAATTGGCGGCAGTACCGATGGAAATAGGAAGCAAAAAAAAGTCATGAAATTGTGCTTCATTATGTGCACAAACAACCATTTTTTCGTCATAAAATTATTTGATATTGTTGCCTTTGCCTGGTGCATCAGGAGACCAAAACCAGAAAGGCTGTGTGCAGAACAGAAAACGTCAAAGTTGACGTAGACAAGCACGCGGCGAGGCGCACAATTTGACGTCTGCACTCGTCGTTCCGTCGATGATCTTCTTTGCTTTGTTCGATAAAGTATAGTGAGGCTAAATTAGGGCAGGTTAAGTAAGGTTATGGCAAGGTCATGTAGGGCAAGTCGAAGAGTAGAAAAAGTGGTCGTTCGTCAGGTAAGGTTAGGTTAGCTTAGCTTAGGCTGGTTTATATCAAGATTAGGTTAGGTAGGCTTCATTTAAATGGGGCAGCGTGTGAATAGTCATTTCGTAATTTTATGGCGCATCGGCATTTTGAAAGCCAAACTTATTGTTAGTGACTGTAGGGCAGACTGTTGCAAATTGAAAACACTTCAAAGGAGCATAATCGACTAAAAAAATCTAAGTTTGGTCAGCCACGGCGGAAGGACATGACTGTCTCCAATAGTTTAGTCGCTTATAGGTCTAAAAGGCAAAGCAATGCGATAACAGTAGTACTTTTGCACGGATCGAAATACAATTTTGTTAGGATGCAATTTAGATTAAGCCTGCAATGACCACTAATTCGCTGGAAAAAAAAAGCAAACATTCACCTTGTTTCTTCCTGGGGACCTTTGCTGAAAAAAGCGCACTCGAATACGTCTTCCGGGTGCAGGCTTACAGCAAGCCTCGGCATACAGCAGTTAGGGCATGCGGCGCACAGCCCACTTTTATGAGCGATCAGTGCTTTCATGGCCAACGTGTGCCCAGCTGCGCCGACGCCGCCGCGCCGGAGGTTGACCTCAGTAGCAAAAGCGTCCCGTCTAAGCCAAGCAGCCTTCCTTCAAGCCACTTTCAACAAGCTGGACTTGAACAGAGCTTTTCGGCGGTCTACTAGTTGCTAGAAGCGGAGTTTCAGCGGTGGGGGATCGCTGGAAAATTTTGCATTATTCAAGCAGCATAAACGCGTAACCGTGGTTTACTTGGCTGCCGTGCTTAGCCTACATTTATTCACGATTTTTAAAAAAATGTGATCGGAAGTATATAGGCCTCCGATTAGAGATGTTTCATTGTAGGGGGTTGTGATTTTTTATTTTGACTTGAACCTAACCTAACCTAACGTAAGCTAACAGCTAACATAGCATAACCGAATTTCATATAATGTTTTATACATTTATATACCTATAATTTAACGTAACCTTTCTGCTTAACCCAGTCTAACCTGAATCACCCTAAACTAACAAACCTGCAATAACAAGCGGTTATACAAGTGAGGGAAGTCGGGGAAAAGGCGGGGAGATAAGGCGATTAAAAGCTTGGAGTACTTCATTGTACTACTCCAAGTTAAAAGTCAGAAAAAATGGGGGAAGAAATACAAATTTTGAAGTGGCAACACAGTAAAAACAAACCCTCGTTTTAGGGATGCTATACCTGTTTTTGGTATGAAACTAAAACGGGGGTTGTGCGTATTTTGGAATTTTTTCAATGTAGACCTATTTTCAGCCACATCAATGGAAAGCTCTCGCCGAGACGAGCGCCGAAACCTTTTCAATGATATGGCTGAACATATGCTTATCTTGAAAAATAACCAAAATACTTACTACCCCCGTTTGGTTTGACACCCAAAACAGGTATGGCATTCCCCAAAACAGGGTTTTGGTTTTACTGTGAAGTTAAGTTTTAAGTACTCCGATACAGTACGCACTGAATTTTCAAAGTGTTTTCAATTTTTTTCCTGCGCTTTCAACTCGGAAAAAGTCAGTGAGAAAGGCGTTTTCTTGTCTTTATTCATCAAGCGAGCGAGTTAGGGAGCATTCATAGAATTCTTCTAACCTTTTAGGCCACTTTTAGACCCTGCTATCATTATATCATGAAGTCTCACAGTCGCTCCCCCCCCCCTTCCCCTTGGTTTGTGATGTCACTCCCGAATAATTTGCAAAACACCATTAGTAAAGCAACTTCTCAATCAACTATTTGCAAGATGATTTAATTTTCTTTCCCGCTCTTTTTTTCTGAGCAATCGGCCAAATTAAAATTTACGCATAAACAAGTAATGGTGAATTGCATCAGGAATAGGCTTCACCAAAAAGAGCTTTTTGAAAAAAAAATCCAAATATTTTGTTCACGTTCGGTATTGTAAGCAAAACAGGCGATTAAACACAGCAACCTTTCTTTTACGTTTGGAGAGACGTCACAAAAGTAGACTCCCTCCCTCCAGGTTAGAAAATCTACCCCTCCCCCCGGAAAATGCGACGTATTTTATGAATGCACCCTTACGAACCCCTGAGGATTTTCTGAAATGACGATCAACTCGACACAAGTGTATTGCGTGTTGCCTAGGCTGAAAATCCGGTATTCCGACATTGATAGGCAATACGCGTGGCTTTCGTGTCGAGCGGGTGAAGCGTTTCTGCAAATCCTTAGGAGCTCGTAGGCCACTCTGTTCTTTACTTAATAAAAAACGTACCTACATACATGAATGTTGAATACAGGAACATGCTGAGTTTCTCTATGCACATGAGATACCAAGTGTCACCCGTATATTTAATGAAACAGCGTACTTTCCTTCCCCTGGCTTCACATCTTGTTTTCCCCTCGACTAACATCACACTTCCAGATCAAACCTAACCTCTAAATATTTAACCTAACTTCACGTAATTGATTCTTCGTTATTGCGCAGATCTCGTTATTGAAGGCGACTCAAACAGTTGTAAGACTATGACACTCTCTTGTTACTCTTTGCGTTGGAGGCTGTACTATCAGAGGCAAAAGTATTGCTCCCTCAGATTATTTTAAACCTCTCTAACTTGAAAACGGAAAGAGATACGACAAAAAAACTTTCTGTCAAGTCGATAGAGCAAAAATCTATCGAATTCATTTTGTGCTCATTTGTTGTATCTCTTTTCGTGCCCAAGTTATGAAGGTCTGAAAAAATACGAGGGAGCAAATACTTTTGCCACTGATGGTACATCGCATTAGCTGCCATTCCGATTTTGGACGAACACCCACGCGCTAAGCATGTCATGTGGTGACTCATTTGTGAGTTCAGGCTAACAAATTCGTTTGTTTTGGAGTAGCCTCTCCGTTTCTTTCCCAGTTCTCTGTAAATTTGAAGGTGAAAATCTCCACTTATGATGTTCCACTATTCGTCACCAAGTGGAGCCACAACGAAGCGAGGCACGAGGCACACAATCTAACCAAGATTAACCTACGCGGTTCCATGTCTTTAATCTCCATAATGCCATAAATCGATGAATCAGCCACAGTAAAAACAAAACACCCGTTTCAGGGAGTTCTATACCTGTTTTAGGTGTGAAAATAAAACGGGGGTAGTACGTGTTTTGGTTATTTTTCAAGATAGACGTGTGTTCAGCCACATCAATGGAAAGCTCTCGCCGAGACCTTTTAAATGATGTGGCTGAACACACGTCTATATTGAAAAACAACTAAGTATTACCCCCGTTTTAGTTTCACACCCAAAACAGGTATAACATTCCCTGGGTGTCTTGTTTTTACTGTGAGGGTGGATCAAAATTTCAAACGGTCGATAAATACAACCTTTCAAAGTGAGTGCTCTGACTTCGTGAGTCGGCACACCAAGAACGCGGAACTAAATAAATTTAGTCGGCTCTCAAAAGTGTTTATGGAAAAGAACGACGTAATAAGAAATACTGACGAGAATGCGTGGAATGATGACATTGTTAACAGAGTATTCGGAGATGAGTATTTCACATAAAACGAATGGTTGTGTCAAGAACATTATCTTATTTGTGATTTCAAGGGACCGCCCATTAATGACGTTATACGATCGTGGGAGGAGTGCGGTCAACTTCCGTGTGAGTGCCGATACCTTCGCAAGTCTTTCTAGGAGGAATGCCTTTCTAAGAGGGAGGGGTATTTAAGAGTGCTCTCTTTTTTCGTAACATAATTAATGGACGACCCCTAAGTATAAGCCGTACTTATTCATTATACAGGCCTATTTTTCGAAACAGGTATATTACTTTCTTTTAATGTGAAGTGCATTTTAAACAATTGAACTTGAATTGAACTTGAAGAGTTACATCCGTCTAATGTACCGAGTGAGTTATGAGCCCCTGAGGATTTTCAGGTATGATGATACTACCCGCTCGACACGATTGTCGTGCGGGTTGCCTACTGTGGGACGAAGAGACAGGTATTCAGACTGTCACAAATACAGGCAACACGAATGACCCTCGAGCTAGTAGTAACTTCATTTCCGAAAATCTGCAGCTGCTCTCAACTCGCTCTCTAGGCTTTTTAGCACAAACTTTTTTATTTTATTTTATTATTTTTCACCAAAAATTTTGATTCCTCCTTTAACTTTTTTTTAAATAAAAATAAATTGTTTCCTCATAATCTGGAGCAAGGAAAGGATGGAAAGAGAAACCACAATCAGAAAAATAACCGATTGAAGCGGGAGTTGAACCTGGACCCTTCAGGTAGAGCCGCTGGTGCTCTACCTGTTAGTTAAGCTACTCCGCCGGTGATAATTCTGATTTCAAGGTATCACAGATTTATTTTTTGATTAGTTTGGCTCATTAAATATTTCGAATTGCTGTTTTACCTGTGAAGAATGTTTGGAATATTTAATTCTGTATCGCTGTAATCTACAAGGACCATTTATAAAACACAGTATTGTTGTGACGAGTTGATGTTACTTTTTGCATCCTTTTTTGCGTGTAGTCATCATCCGAACCGGCTTGCCGTGGAGGACGGCCAAACAACTGCTCCTCTTTTAAAAATGAGATTGTAAGGACTAACACGCAATAAGGAATTATTTAATCCAAAAATATCCTAAACGAGGGCGAAGGAGGAAGACGTGATACAGTAAGGTCTTTTACTGCACTGCATTTTGACTAGGTGGGAAGGCGTTGCGAGACGTCATATTGCTAGCCTAGCGCTTTCTTAGAGAGAGCAATGAAGCACTCACATCTCGCTACAAAAACTGTCGACTACATTGTATCGGTGCAGCGTCACAACCTGTCACCGACGCCATCACTTTAAAGAGTTTTTCTCCGTATGATTTGTCCCACTTCATTACGTTGTAAGGATAAACGATATCTAATCACGAAGGCTAGGTTAACCTAGGTTAAGTTCCGTGGCTAAGTTTCGGTCTCTGCGACTGCTCTGCTGGGGAGTTCATTGTGCCTCCCTCCGCCACTGATTCGCTCGGGTAGCTGTCATAAGCGCCAAAAACCACATGCGCCAACGCCGCAAGCGCCAATCCGTAACCGCCAAACGAGAAAAGTCACAAACGCCAAAGGTCTTTACAGCAATACTAACCTTACCTAACCTAACCAAGCTTAACCTAATTTAACTTAACCTAACTTAGCCTAACCTAACTTAACCTACCTTGACCTAACCTATACGAACTTTGGCGTTTGCGACTTTTCTCGTTTGGCGGTTACGGACTGGCGCTTGTGGCGTTGGCGCTTGTGGTTTTTGGCGCTATCGAATGCCCCCCGTTTTTAAATGTCCAGAAGATGAATTAGTTGTTTTACAGCGATAACCGGGCAATCTCCGAATATATCAAGTGCCGACGTACTGATGCAGCTGACAATGAGTCACTGCGTCGAAGGAAACATGCCCCGATTTTTAAGTCTTTTATCTAAGGTCTTCTTATACGCGTCCGCGGCCTGAATACCTTCTTAAAGAGTGATTCTTTGTGACGTGCTTCGCATCAATTTGGAAGTTTTTCCCTCCCGGGGTCATTGCTGCCTCCTGAAGCCGCTTTTCACAAAATCACGCGATTTGCTCGCGTTTGAGTGCTGCACCTCTCTTCAGTTCACGTGCTCTCCCTTCTTTAGTTTTTTATTCCTGAAGGAGAAGAAATATTGACGCTTTGTGGCGCATTCAATTAATCGCTTTCACAAATAAAAGTGTTTGTACCGGTAGCTTTGCAACTGTTTTGGGTATGAAAATACAAAGGCATCGTATCATGCCTAATTTTCACGTTAGACTTACCTATAGCAGAGCGATAGCGAAGCAAGGTTAAATGAATTTAACTTAGGTTAACCTATAGCCTATGCTGTTGTTGCCGTCAGTGAAGAAAGCTTTCGCCGAGTCTTTTCTTTGTGTGGCTATCATTAAGTCTGTCTCTAAAATAACTAAAATAAGAGTTATGTTTTACTCGCATCCCAAAACAGATCCCTGGTTTTAAGAATAATATTCATGAACATTTCTGTCCATGCAATGAAATCTCAAACCAGAAATAACCATTTAAAAAAATATATGTCTTTTTTGTGTTCTACAAAACAGTTTTTTTCCTTCTCTTTTTAATTTAAGAAAATTTTATCTTTTAAACTGACAAACGGGTCAGCAAACAAGTTTTTCTCTGAAAAGGAACGAAAAAGTATTGCTCACCATGACGGTCCGTTGCGACGGCGCTGGGTTTGATTTATTTGATCGAAGTGCAACCGGAAGTATGAGAATTCGTAAAGACTCTTGATGTCATTAGATTTCTAATCGAAATGAGATTCCCCGATTGCGACCATCAATATTTTAATTTTCGGACGTATATTCGGAAAAAAATATTGATAAAAGATCGTGAAAGAAGCCGTACGCCCGACCAGATGCAAAGCCCCATCGCGTGTCTCGAGTTGCTATACTTTTTAATACTTACGAATCACGTGTCTACGTAGTCTGCGTCTTCAGAAAATTTAATTTAGGGTTCATAGATATAAAATTATCAAACTTTCATGACTGATATTTTTTAAGCCATTGAAAACCTTAGTTTTTAAATGCTGCCTAGTTAATATGGGAGAAGACATGTGATCCCCAGTCTTATCTGAAAATCTCTTTCCTCCTTTCAAAACACTGAGTGAAAGTCACGTGGATTAGAAATTGATCATCGATCAAGTGATGACTTTAGACCGAACTTCACTCTCCTTTCAAAAGTACCGGATCAAGTGTGTCATCTTATCAGACCCGATGTTTTTTAAAAACCATTTCTTATTAATATGTATCAAAATACGATCAAGGACCGAACAGTTTACAATAGGTACCTATCTGATTAGAATCAACAATAATCTGAATCAGTACATGATCATGCAATTAATGCCTGAGTACCCGATACTCGTCAGTGATTGTCAGTGTCTCATCAGTGTCTAACAAAGATCTAGGCAGTTCCTGATCAGATCCTCTACCAAACGTTGGAGACACTTAAAGCCTTTTTCTCTTAAACCATGACCACTGTGCGGGGCTGTTCATAAACAGCGAGGCTCGGGGGCTGTCCATTAATTACTTTACGCAAAATAGATTACTTTTGGACCCTTTTCCGCTCTATTTACGCTTTTTAGAATATAAAACACCGTATATGGACGGTAACGCTCCGCCGCCTCCCCCCAGAATAATAACGTAATTTATAAACGGCCCCTGAATTATCTCTAGAAGGGATATTTCTATACGTAGACCTACAGGCACACAGAAACGCTGACTCAGGGACAGTTTCTCACACACTTTTGCTAACCTGAGCGGAAATGCCTGATCAGGCACTGATCAAACTCAACAGTCTATCTAGTTTTTTGGACATTTGATCGGAGTATGATCAGTGCCTGATAAGGATCTTATCGGACTCTTATATCATGCTGTTCAGGTCTTTTTGTTCGGAAACACGCCTTTTCAATATTTTCGAGTCTATAAACAAACTATCTCGTCTGTTCTCAAATCTCGATTTTTAGCGCGATTACTATACAGAAGGCCTACTTCCATTG
>Ga0058701_10003650_pt1 | contig 12258 bp, 5 predicted proteins | sample AgamicOrMae_FD_97039 | JGI IMG/M metagenome (GOLD analysis project Ga0058701, IMG submission 97039) | Agave microbial communities from Guanajuato, Mexico - Or.Ma.e | ecosystem: Host-associated > Plants > Phyllosphere > Phylloplane/Leaf | place: Guanajuato, Mexico | collected 2012-06-04
AAAAAAAAAAAAAAAAAAAAAAAAAAAAAAAAAAATACTGGAAAAAAAAAAAAAAAAAAAAAACAAATATTACGATAACCAAAAAATTGAAAAAAAAAACACCTGCTGAAACCGTTGCTTCTTCAAAACCATAAAGGCCCAACCTGATAGCAAGAAGACGTAGCCGACGAACAGGGGGAAAAGAAAAGGCCAAAATAAAGGTGAATATTTACTTTACAGAACTTCCTGCAGAATTTACTGAACATTACTATTCATCTGAGAATTCAATATTTTCAAGTACTGCATAGCTCCATTCTTTCTTCCAGATTGAATAGCATGCCTTTGTAGTTTTGTAGACTTACAAAGGCAATCCCTTGAACATGCATTTTTCATGGACTAAAGATGTAAAACAAACTGTTCCTTGTCCTGTTTCAGCGGAAACTTTCCCACGTTTATTATGCAAGCTTTCGTTAGTTTCGTGTTTTTACAAATATTAAATATTTCTGGCGGGGAACGAGAGGGAAGCAGAAAATAAAGGGCTATTTTCTCACCTGCTATCGATCTGAAATTTCGGTGTGAGCGGACCGAAAGCATATTCGTTTGGAGAGCGAAATCCGCAAAGTCGCATCTTTGTAATCAGAATTTTGATGACCGACGCAATGAAAGCTGTGACTAAAGATACGTATAATCCGGTTTACCTTTGAGTACCATTTTCCTCTGCGTCGAACAAACATTGAATACCATCCAATCGACAAATGATACTCAAATCAGGTTAATTATCTCATCAATGCTGTCCAGATGACGCTCCGTAGATTGAAAAGTGAGCTCACGGCGTGGGCGTCCCATTTCAAGCCTGTTTTGCAGTGGCCTCGGAGAGCAGAAACTTCATTTATCGTGGAAGCCTTTATGTCCTCTGGCTAGAAATGGTTCTAGATATCACTTTTTCAACACTAGTCATGATCATAGGATCTTTAACATTTAAACCACCTAAAAGTAAAGCTTCCATGAGCGAATCTTGATGTAGGGGTCTTAATTCAAAGGTCTTACAATAGCCCACTAGGTTTAGAAGGGTAAGTATCACAAAAAAGGGACAGTTTGTTGCATACAGCACAATATAAACCCCCGAACTATTCACTGGATGGCGTCACAAACGCAAGACCGCGATTCCGACCACAACAAGAATTCGTTAGGTGTCTTGTGCGGCTCCAGTTAAAAAAAAAAAGGAAAGAAAAAAGAAAAAAAAGAGGTAAAAGTGCAGTCTCTTAAATATAGTGAACCCTTTGTACTTCTTGGACGAAGCTTTTTGTGAGGGTTCGCAGATACTTGAAAAAAAAGTTCCGATTTTTTTTAAAGTTATTTCGTTCCAGATGTTGAGCACGGGGAAACTTTGATCAAAGTAAATCACGGACGCTACGCTTTAAAGGCTTTCACCAAATTAAGGGCCTGTTTTAGTTTCCACTTACTTTCAATTGAATGAAAAATTGCTGTTGCAAAAACCTTCGGTCATTTAATTTTTCAGGTAAAGTGGAGTGCAAATCCGCGTGGGACACTCCAAACACATTTAAAACGCAATCAGTCGAAACGAGATTCGGGGAACGTAAGCGAATTAGTTGAAGGTGGCGGAGCGTGCCAGAGCGTGCCGGAGCGTGCCAGAGGAGATATGACGATGAAAACACTGTCATCCTCTTCTCCTATGACCATCTATAACAGATCCATTGCCCTGCCCGCTTACACACGATGAACGCAATGCACTCAACACTGGAACTCAACACAGATTGATAACGTTATGTTTGGTTTTAAATTGATTTAAAATTACGGTCAAAGTTCAGATTTGCGTTAAGCTAGGTTGAATTTAAATTAGGTTCAGGTTATACTGGTTTTATGATACGTTGGGTGAAATCTCGGTACGGTTTCGCATAGCTTAGGCTACGTTCAGATTATTCTTAACCCATAACAGACCAAAGTATTTGGAGTGAAATCCGGTTTATGAGAAATTGAAACGATTTTTTCCATTAAAATACGCAATTTCAAGTTTTGGAAAATGCCTAAATAATCAAATTTGAGGTTTCCAGAGGGGTGATATTTTGTGAATTGTGACAGTTTCGACTTGAAAAGATCCTCTAAAATATTTTTTTCTGTTGACGAACTGCATCGCTGGGCGGTAGTGGGTTAAGCTTGATGATGTTATGTTAGAGTTGGGCTTGGTGAGGGTCGAGTTCATGCTAGGATTAGAATTAATCAGGTTTGGCTTAAGATTATCGAAATTAAAAGTCGTTTAGGTTACGTTAAGGCTATAGGCTAGGTTTGAATACGGTAGATAGTAAAATTTCAAGTTACCGATCTCCATGAACTTGGTGATGTAACACCGTTTTAGTGTATATTTAGGTTAGGTGGTTCGTTTTCGATGGAGTTTCCGTTATTTTAGATAGCCTTAAGTGACGTCAAGTTACGTGAGTTGATCACCTAGGTTAAAAGAGACTGAGTTTAATATAAGACACCGTGCCAGCCACACCAGCGTGTACCTCAACAGCACACTACAAGCCCAAAACTTCCACAGTTGGTTAAACTGTTCACACTCACCCAATCTCACGCAGTTCAGCCAACCAAACTCACCTGCAACATAAAGCGAAGAAGCTTTTAATTAAGAGTTCTCAGAAGATCTGTTTTGTTCGCGAATCTTTGAAGTCTGTTTTTTCCCACATGCTCAAATTCCTTTACAAGGACACGAATTTAGTACACGAAATACAGTCCAACTCTTGTGTTTAGAACAAGATCTTTTCATAACGAAATGTGTCTGTTTTCCAAGCCTAAAAATGAAAGGAGCCAAACTTTGTCTTTGAGGCCCTTGGGTTACGCTCTACAGGAAAGGATGTTCCTTAAATGGACTCTGGGAGCGAATATTGATCGGATCGACGGTATAATCCCGTTACCTAGCACTAAATAAACCTTGATCCAAGGAATTTTGTTAACTGGGAAGAGAAAGTATTCAGGGGCGATGCCCACAGAGAACGCCAATGATGTTGATTTGTTATTAAAGTCGTCTATTTTTCCCTCTAATGGAAGGACGAGAGCATAGTTGTCCCTTAGGGCCTCCAGTTGGTCGAGTGGTCTAAGGCACTGGAGTCTGCGAACAGTAATCGTGGTTCACGGTTCGAGTCCAACCGGATCCTCATCATCCAAAGGCCACAAACAATACACGAGTTCAATATAAAGCAATCGGGAAAAGCCGCTAAAAAGTTATCATACAGCCTATACTATAAATATAAGACTTTTGCCAAGTCGTTTTATATCTTACCCACTTCCTTCACAGTTATCAATGTTCTACGCCCCGTCGTTAACTGGAAAGCTAACGGGTTTCCATTAAGTTTCGAGATAAAACCTATTCATAACCATGGCAGTAAAAACTGTACCCATTCTTATTCGTTTCTTTATGGCTATTGATCGGTTCATCTCAAAAGCACGGCTTACACGACCAAAATAACAAATGTTTATTCCTTCGGGTAGTTAGTGTTCCGCACGATCCACGGGACAGTTAAAAATAGTGGATCAAAATTCCTGTGTCTGTTAAGGAAATAATATATTTTAAATGGTGGCTTCGAAATTTTCAATAGGGATAGTACGTTGTTCTAATCTCCAAAAACGTTCAAACAACATGGAAAACGCATAGTTTAGTTACAAAATCAGGGACAACCACAAGTTTGATGCTGCAACCAACAATTTTGTTGCGGCAACAAAAGGTTCTGTTGATGCAACTTAACATTTTGTAGCTGAAATAAATAGCTGAATAAAATATTTTCGGTGTTCTATTTTCGACAATCGATTTTTTCAGTACAATAAAACCTTTTTTTTCAGTTAGCTAATTTAACAAAAATACGGCTAGAGGTGATGGTTTGTGTGGTTACTTGGCTGGTGACACCCCGATCTTCTTTCTACTAATTTCACATCTTGAGAAGAGCTAGTATAAACTTTGGTTTTCTGAGAAAATATCCTGGACTGTACGAAAAACAAACATGAAACATTTTTGCTCAGACGAAACCACTGCGTAAATCACATGGGACACTTTGAGCTCGTTTCAAGGAAAAATTGCCTGACTCCCATTCTTTGCAACCGTTTCGGAAGCGTCTTGGCAAGGGAAACATTTACGCAAAATTTCATCAATGTCTGTTCACTTGACCCTTCCCGCAAGGACTACCTTAACGTAAGGTAAACACAGAAGAGATAAACCCTTGAGGGCAACTCCTTTCACTAAACGCGGCGAGAATCGCCTTGTGACCCTGAAAGGAGGAGGCGAAGGGTGTTGGCTTGCGGTTATATTGGGGACGGAGGGACTCCGGCCAAAAGAAATGGTTCAAATATGCTGGTGGCGCGATGGGGGACGGTCGGCTCAGCACTTTTGCGCTACTGATATTGTCTGCGAAAACGGGGGGCGACGCAGTGACGGCGTGAGCCAATGATTCGCTTGATGGCTGGTGGGTGAGGTTTCCCATCGGCGGGTTTCCAGTGGCGGGTTTCCAATGGCGGGTTTTCACTGAGGGGTTATCAGTGGCCGGTTTCCAGGGGCGGTTTTCCGTCGGCTGAAGAGGTGCAGCGGGGAAACGAGCAGGATCGATTATTCAATTTATGGGGCTGCATTCTCCGGGATCATGTCTTAGGGATACCTGCATAAATTAACCCTTTGGGTCTAAGCGACAAAGCTGACACTGTTACTCTGGAATACAGTCGCAATTGATGAATTTATCGATGGTTGCGCTGAAAAGAGAGGAATGTTTTCAGCGTGTACGCAGGAAAAACAAAACAATCGTTTTGGGTACGCTATACCTGGTTTGCGCGTGGAACTAAATTGGGGGTAAAACGTATTTCGGTAATTTTTCAACATAGACCTAGGCTCAGCCACATCAATGGAAAGCTCTCGCCGAGACCTTTTGAATGATATGGCTGAACATAGGCTTACCTTAAAAAATGACCAGAATACGTGCTACGACCACCCCCTTTTTTGTTTCACACTCAAAACAGGTTTAGCGTTCCCAAAGAAGGGCGTTTAGTCTGTGTATTTGCACTCTTTCCGAGAATGCGAAAAACCTGAACAGTTGAAGCAACAACGATGAAAAAGTGAGATTACCTTGTTTTTGTTCCCCTTGCCCTTGGACGCACACCTATGCTGGCACTGCACTTCGTCTTCGTAATGCACTGACACAGTGGTCTTCTGCGTTGGCTGGTCCCCTCCACAGCTGTGGGCGCCACAGCTGTGGGCGCCGCAGCTGTGGGCGCTGCAGCTGTGGGCGTCGCCCCCGCCGGCGCCCGCGCCATGGCAGGCACAGCAGCACCGAGATCGAGTGTCCGCCGAGCTGCTGGGTCCACCCGCAGCCTCATCCCCACACAGACTCCCGTTGCTACCACTACAACTACTCGAGCTGCTACTCGCTCGGGATCCACACAGTTTGCTGGCATAGTAGTACATCGCCATGAAGCACGGCTGTTGGGTGGAGGGGGGCACCCTAGGGGGCCCCCGCTAGTGGGGCCCGCCACTATTGCGCGTGGCGGAACGCCCTGGGTGGCCCCAAACCCCGCACGAGCTGCCTGCGGGATCGTCTGGGGGTACGGGGCCCCATACCTCGCATTCACTCACTATACTGATGACGTCATATCAGGGGCTTCCTCTTGATGGTTCACTGGAAATAAAGGGTAACGCGAGGTGGCTGTTATAAGCTGGTTCGTTACAAACGATGGTTGGGAAAATTCCAATTAAACAAAAGAGATGAAAAAAGTTTGGGTAATTTTTTTACAAAATGGTGCTTAAGAGTAGTTAAAACCCTGAAAAAAGTTTTTTGGAATATTTCAATTTACAAAAGAAGGAGCAGAAAAAAATGTTTGGGTCCAAAATTTTACTAAATGGTACTTCAGAGTAGTTGAAATCCTGTAAAATAATTTTCCCTGACACTTAACTAGCCGAAGTTTCATGACTCAAGACAAACAAGAAATATATTTTTGAACATTTTACGGATGCCGGTGGGGTTATGTCGCAGGTTTTCAAAACTTTTCATATTTTAAATAACAGAATGTAGCAATATTTCTTGCTGCAATGGTTTAGTTTTCTTTTTTTTTTCCTTTTTTTATGTTCAGGAAAGTTACTGATAACTGATTTGTGTCTCATTCCGCTATCCGTCCGCTCAAGCACACAAGGTACGGTTTAAATTGAATCGCTCACCAGTTCGTATCTGTAATTAAAACTTGCGAAATTTCTCCGCAATCCTGCGCGCCTAGGAACCGTAGTTTAGTTGCAGAGACAAGCCCTTCCCAGAAGGACGCAGATGATCTGCCGAAAACACTTCAACTCGTCACCGGAATCGGGTCAAACTCCAAGCTTTATAAACAAAAGTTTTTCCGCGCCGCGTCTGCATATTTTCAGCGCTAAACCGCTGCGCTGTGATCCGATTCTGCTTGCCGAGCACAATATTTCCTAGGCCAAGCGGATGGATGGATCAGCATAAAAACAATCGACAGCGCAGCCAAGAGATTCCTGTCAAATGGAAACCGCCATCGAGCCGCGTGCTGCCGAGGGGATTCATGACGTTGACAACCTTGATTTCGGCACTTCGGCGCTCGTCGAAAACCAGACAACAATAAAGTGGAAACTATTTCGACCAGCGCGTTTACGACGTGGGCAAGGAGGAGCTGTCACTGAGGAATCCACGCGGAAATCTTCTCGATGGTTGCAACCACTACCGCCCGGCGATGTCGTTCGGAAACGGAAAAACTTATTTTAGACATTTTTTTTGTTCTGTCTATATTTAAAAAATATCACCTCTCTGGAAACCTGAAATTTAGTGATTTACTCATTTTTAAAAGCTTAAAATTGCGCAATTAAATGGCAAAAATCCGTCGAATTTCTCTTTTTACTCCAAATACTTCGGGCTGTATAATGGGTTAATAGGTGTTACTGGCAGGTTAGTGATGTTCCTTGGTCATTGATACGAGATTTCTGGTCTAAGAAGAACACTGTCCACGGAATCGTCGCAAATAATGAAAGCTAAATGTTTGTGGAGTCCAGTTGTTTCACTTGAATACGCTGTAAAAAGAGAACCTTACATTCAGATGCAAGAAAAGTAAAATCACTGATCTGAAAGAATTTCAGTACAATTATTTACTGAATTTCAGACATCGTTTTTCATTAAAAGTGCTGATTTTGAGAGCGACAAACTGAAATTTAGTGAAAAATTGGACTGTTTTTGTTTTTTTTGTTTTTTTTCCACTGATCTGAAAAGAATTCCAGTTCAATTATTCACTGCATTTCAGAAATCGTTTTTCATTTCTATAAGGTGCTGATCTTAAGAACGACATTTGGAATTCAGCGAATATTTGGACTGAATTTTTTTTTCAGACCAGTGATTTGATTTTCGGTGAATTTAAGATTCTCTTTTTACAGTGCGTGTAATGTATGGCAAGTCTTCACTCTAGGCCTATCTTTTAATTGTTGCATTATGCATCTCTTATAGTCATCTTTCCATCGCAAAGCCGAATGGAGCGAAACAGGAGGGCACCTAAGTTAACTACTTTTGGGCCCAGGTAAAACCCAAAATGTAGAAAAGGAACGTTTTTAATTCTAAACTCCGATTAGTGGAGGCCTGTACCTCATAACTAAAACCACAAACAGCTATTTTTTAGTATAGTGAAAGAATAACTGGTCGACTAAAGTAAGAATCACAGTCACTAGCTCACTGGCAGCTGACTCCAGCAAATGCGTTCTGCCGCCAGATTTCCCTCTGTTTGTCAATTAAGATTAAATGCATAAAGAGATGGTTTAACGAGAACGGTCAGATGTAATCTAAATAGAAAACCTCGACAAACTTTGGTTAACAAGGCAAAAACGTCGTTTTATGTAAACTAGGCCTCTTCTTCAAAGTGAATCATCTCTCTCTCTATATTTCACTTGAGGTCAAGAAGACTGAAGTACTCGTGATAATAAGGTACTCATAAGCGAGTATCCGTTTAAAACGTTTGCCTTTTAGCGAAGTTGAAGAGTATCAAACTCAAGGGGTATTACTACCGGTAGCAACAGTATCTTAATAAAATGCCAAGCTTCTACCTCACGCGGGGAAAAGCAGAAGTTTGTTGCTCTGACTCATAAGTAGACAATTAATTAGCTAACTTGTGCCCTAACTTGATATACGTCTGTTATTGTTTTGACTTTCTTTTTCTTCGTGAACTAAAAATCCAACCAAACTTGGCCACATTCGTAAATGAACCCTGGTCCGAGAATCCATAGCAAATCCATGCATGGATTAAAAAAAATCCACGGATATCAATATTGATATCCATGATTTTTGGATATCAGTCTTCAATTATCCATACAAGCGTGGATATCCTCATTGATATCCAAACACGGATATCCATGCAAGGACATTCCGCAATGGATATCCCTTAACAATAAATACCCATAAATGGATATCCATTTTTTATGGATATTAGTCTTCAATTATCCATGCTTTTAAGGATGTCCATTTGGATATCCTTGGATTTCTATGCATTGACTTGCTATGGATTCTCGATCCAGGGAACGTGGTTTGAGTTGCGGAGGTCACGTTAAGATCATTTATGAGTGACAAATTAACTTTGTCGGGACAACAAACAAGTTAAGTCGTTCCCATTTTAACGAACATTTTTGGTCCGGCAACAGATCTTTTTTCTGTGGAGTTGGGATAGGAACTTTGCAGGAAACGGAAAGTTTCTAGATGCACAACCAAGCAACACAAGTCCGACACTTAGAGCGAGAGAGAGATGGAAAACAAAAGATCTGCGGGAATGTGAGAGAGACAGAGTAACCCAATCCACTCCATCATGAAGGTTTTATTAACCGGTCTAGGATTAAGAGCTTTCCGTCCTACAAAAGCCCAACTGAGCCGGGAAAAACCTCAAAATAGACGTATCGTGAACGCTAATACATTAGATGGAGCAAACGACTAAAATGTAGATTCATTCGTACAACACCCTGCCGATATCGTCGCTGTCCACTGAGATGCTGAGTACTTTCAGACTAAACTGTCACCTATACTTAATCAGTATATTTCCCCACACTATAGGGCATTACATTAAATAATACCAAACACTCATGGCAATTCAAACGGTTAGTTTAGTAAAATTTTAATTTTTTTAGTTGAATTTTACGTATAAGGCCAGGTAAGGTTCCAGATCCGAAATTTATGTTAATATTCCGGATGGGAAATTCCGATATGAAATTGAAACAAATCCGATCGGAAAGCCGATTCAAAATCCTATCGGAACACACAGGCTGATCGGAAATCCGATTCGAAATCCCTGTTCCCGATCAAAAATTTCAACTTCAAGATCGAATTTACTACTTTCCTATGGGTTTGTTGTAGTCTTATATCTATTCAGAATACAGTCTTATATCTAACAGAACTATGAATTTCGGGCAGGTAGGTTAGATAAGCTTAGACTATCAGAGATATTTTCTTACTATTTTTTTGTGAATACTGGTTATCCACTTCCGAGTACAGACGGACCTTTCCATCGGATTTTCCGATGCAGTGAGTGGGGAGGAGCCCCTTTGGCTTTTAGACTACAATGACCAGGTGATTCCATTGGGGTCTCCGCAAGGCTCGCGGCACGGCCATCGGAATCTTCCGAGTCGAAGCATCGTTTATGGAGAGTCATTGCAGTGTGACCGGAGTTGCAATTGTACTAGGGATGCTTTTCATTCGATGTGAATTCGGGCGGAGGGCAGGCGAAACGATGGCGTGAGTGCGCACTCCAACGTGGCTACGCTCCAAGGGACTCTTGAGGAGTCACCTAACAAGTCACGCTCCTGAAAATTGATCCCTTTTCATATCAGCAGCAAGCTTGACAAATCAAACGCCAGCTTTCCCAGAATGGCTATAATTTATGGACCATTCCGTTCGTTCCTGACTTGAAGGAAAAAATCCTGGGAACCTTTCCATCACAACGGATCTATCGGGGTTCGGTACACTGACACAGTTTCTACTATTACCCCTGCAGTGGAACTAGAAAATCTGATTTCACCTAACCAAGCTAAACCTAAAGAACAGCAAACTAAGTGCAAGCTTACTCGGGTGAAAAGGCTTTTTGTTTCTTTTCTTTAAAAAAAAATCTGAAATAGAATATTTGGGAATAAACAGAGAGAGAGACAAAAAAGCCTCTATTAAAAAAATCAATTCCATATTTTGACTGAATCGACGAAATAAACAATCAACGACGGTAAAAATCATTTCAGTTCCCCCTTAAGATTTCCCACCATTAAACGTTGAAAATTCAGCAACAAAAAAATTCGACTAAAAGTTCAAAATAGGCAAGGGGTACCACTGGGTCTTTTTCAATTTTTTTGGCCCAATCTTTTTGTGCGATCTTTATGTTTTGAAGATAGGATCTGATCTAGAGACACTAAAAAAGAATAAAAACAGCTCGCTTCGTCGATTTTAAACAGATCGGGAGGGTGAAAGAGTTGAGAGTGGGAGATCAGGGGGAAGGGCGTACATGTGGAATTTCACTTCCAGCCACGATAATTCGACCACCTGTGCAACAGACAACGGCACAAAGAATTTTTCGTTCCCCTAAATCAGTTCCAACCATTAAACGTTAAAAGTTTAACAAAAAAATCAACCGAAAATTTGAAAAAAAAGCTAGGGGTACCCCTAGGATTTTTCCAATTTTTTGGCCCAATTTTTTTTGTGGAATCTTTATGTTTTTTCGATTGTAGATTATCAAGAAAAACTAAAAAAGTTAGAACCGATGTCTGCTGCTCAATTTGTCGATTTTAAACGGACCAGGAGAGGTCGTACTTGACAGCTGGGAGGTCGGACGGGAAGGCGTTACTCACAATGCTCTTATGCGCGAGGACGCACCACGACTTAGTGATCATATTTGAGAATCATCAGTGCGCGCAAAAACAAAACCTCAACAAATGAGACTAACAAAGAAAAATCTTTAAAATCGAGACAAAATTTATGGAGGACAAATTGCGTGACGGAAATAGTTACAAGTGACAAAAAGAAATTAAAGAGACTATCTAGTCGCCCTCTGCGCCACCGTCAAACCTTACGTAACCTTAACCAACGTCAGGAACACTAATAAACTGTATAAAGCACAAAAAAAGAAAAACTACAGTGCCAAAATCTTAAGAGGAGCTAAACCTACAAAAAAATAAGACAGCCAATTGCGAAAGGAAAGTATCAGGTAAAATAGTCTCAACTGTGTGAAGTTCAGCAGGGCGGAAAATCCCTGCAAATGAAGCAAATAACATCTTCCCATGCCTGATCGCCCCGCGATCTAAGTTACCTTCCATTTACTGGCCAAAATTAATGTTAATACCTGAATGAATTTTGCCGCGGCAATCATAAGCTGATGAGAGCTCGGGGAAACGCACAGTTCGCGGGTCATATGTAACTTAGGCCCTCAGGTGTTCCGTCGACAAACAGTCGTATCGACTTGGGAAACTGCCTTATTTACAAACTTAATTATCATCTTTGAAAGCGAGAAGCAAATCGGATCATTATAATGCAATAGGTTTCATTCCATAACACACAATCTCCAACCTCAAAACATCGCTTAAACGAGTTAAGTACAGTTGAGATGATCGTGCCGCATTCAAATCTAGTAACTTTTTTTTATTTATTTAAAAAATGTTGGTAATATTAACTAATGCATTTACAAGTGAGAGAACGTGGCGCTTGCTCAGGATCGTCAAATCGTATTGCCAAAACGAAGTCACTATTCACACGCTGCCCCATTTAAAATGTATTGGGTTGGTTTCCGTGCAAGTCCCCCTTGTGTTAACATAGGCGTGCGAATAAAACTGACCATGCCAAAAAGTCTATATGCCATTGTAAAGGACTTCACTAGCAGTAAAGGCGAGAACTGAAAGGCTTCAGGCATAAAGATGATAGGTTAACTTAAGCTAGGCGCTCTATACGCTTTCCTCCGCTCTTGCTCCCTCTAGCGGAGAACTAAAAATTACCTAATCATTCATGAATGCGATGACTAGAAATTTTATAGAATCCTGCGTTGAGGGTAGAGAACAGTAACTATTAACTTGTCAACCTCACGAGTTTTCTACAGCTATCTTTCCTTGGACTACACTTTTAGATGAAAGGTACCAATGCTATATTTCGATTTTAGCTGCGAATATGTTCGGTTTACACGAAGTACTCCTGGGGGAAACAAAAAGGGAAATGCGAGACGAAACGACGGCGTTCCTTGTGCACGGTGGAGGGGAAGTATGGGTTCGAGGGAGGGGGAAGTGGGATG
>Ga0058701_10003651_pt1 | contig 12258 bp, 7 predicted proteins | sample AgamicOrMae_FD_97039 | JGI IMG/M metagenome (GOLD analysis project Ga0058701, IMG submission 97039) | Agave microbial communities from Guanajuato, Mexico - Or.Ma.e | ecosystem: Host-associated > Plants > Phyllosphere > Phylloplane/Leaf | place: Guanajuato, Mexico | collected 2012-06-04
TCAATAAATACCAAAGACATCGAAAATGCGCTTTTACGAGTTATTTACACACTATAATACCCTTTTTAACCCCTCAGATACCGTAATTAAATGTTTTAGTAGATGCACGTATATAAATATAGCAATATTGGTTATAACGAGAACCGGTTATAACGAGCAAACTCGGCTTGATCTTCGTGCTCGTTATATACGATTTCTACTGTATTATAATTAATTAATCTCTCATTAAAAAAAATTGTTTACACAAGTCTCGTATTCATTTGAAAAATAACTGAAAAAAATGATTTACCTGTGCAATTGAGTTCGTCTGCGTTATCGATACAGTCTACATCACCATCACACCGGAAGTCTTGCTGAATGCACCTCGTCCTGTCGCAGCGGAAGTGGCGGGCCGGGCACTGTTCTATGAAAAAGAAGCGTTAAACACATATTTGCGCATTTTCAGTATTTTTCTTCCTTTTTATTCAATGCAATATTTACCTTTTAAATAAGCAAACCTTTGCGCATAGCGCACGAAACTCAAATATTTTTCTGACCGTTTCCTCGTAACTTAAATTTTCTTTTCGTAGTACTACTGTACAGATTCCAGGTCTGATAACGTTTTCAAAAATATTCGTGGTTTTACGTCTGCGAATAGTGGCCAAAATAATTATCCGCAGTCTCTATTCACACGGTGGACTTTTTAATAATAAAATAACTACAGTAGAAATCGTTTATAACGAGCACCAAGATCAAGCCGAATTCGCTCGTTATTACCGGTTCTCGTTAACCGATATCGCTATAATCATATAAGTGCATCTACGAGACCGGACTTCAGCACCAAATCTACTCGTTATATCCGGTTGCTCGTTATAACCGGTCTCGTTATATACGATTTCTACTGTAGTCGCAGTCTGTCGGGAAGACTTACTGTACAGCGGCTTAATGGATGCTACGACTATGGAAAGGGAAAGTCCTCCTTCGCTCTCACCTGGACAGTTCATCTCGTCTTTGCCGTCCACACAATCGAGGTCGCCGTCGCACAAATACCGTTTCGGCACGCAACGCCACACATCGCACCTGAGCTGATTTGGCGGGCAGGTGGTCTCAGCGCCCTCTGGCGGCAGCGTCGGGGTAGCGCTTTTCGCGGGTAAATGGGCCGACATGCCCATGGCATGGGGCAGTCCCACCCAAATCGCCAACGCGATCAACGCCTTCATCCGTGTGGTACGACAAGCAGCCCAAAACTGATACATAGACCAGACGTCCGGTTGATAGTAAAAAGGTCTACGACCTCTTGTTTACACTCTTTTTATCGCGATGCTTTGGGTGGGATAGTGGGTCCAGGAGAAAGGTCTGTTGACCAAATCTTCCGTATTGCGGGATTTAATCAGCTCACGAATTTGGTTGTACTGCGTGGTACATACACTTCCTTGAGTAAATCGTAATGATTGCGACAAGATTTTTCCCAATTGGCAATAACCTAATTTATCTTTGAAACAGAAAGTCATCACAAGGTCAGGGCCGGGATGAATTTTCCGCTTTATTAGGGGACCAGCTGGTGGGGACGGTATTGTTCGTAAGCGACTCCTGCCGATATAGGCAACCCGGTTACACGAGTGTCGAGTGTGCTGCCTATCACTCCTTCACGGGTGCTCATACGCAACTCCTCATACGGCTTCAGATGTAACTCTTTTTGAGCTGAAATTTAATTGGCTTCCTCTTAACGCGCATAATGTTCGATACCAAAATCGTGGCGGACGATCAACGATCATCCTCTTTTAAAAAGACTTCACACCCGAAAATTTAGATAGGAGCGACAGAACACTCCTGCTCACTGATATAAAGTGATAGTGTTTCAGTTGGTCCGCCTGTATCTGTGTTCGGTTTGGCCCACTGCCTGTTTCGGATGTACACAGTTGAAACGGATTATGTCGATCATTGGATAGTATTTACAATTGATGTTTATAAATTTAACACGAGTCCGATTTTTTCCCCCTACCCTTGTGAATAAAGCAGGGATAACGTGGTTTAAAAGTTCATTACATGGTCGAAACAATCGATTTTCGTTCTGGGATTGGAATCTTTTAAAACAGTTAACAGTTAACTTAGCATAAAAATTAGACATTTAGCTCTGCCCACTTAAAATTTTGCATCACTGATAAGAAAGAACTATGACAAATAAATAAAAATAACATGGTCATTCATAACTGGTATATTTATATTAATGGTTGTATCAAGCAAGAGGAAATGTTGATTACCAACAGAACAAGGGAATCACTAAAAGGTCATGATTGAAAAAAAAAAAGTATATTGGTAGTAGGCCAAATCAAAGTTGCAGAATCTTATTGTAAGCCCTAACTAAGGCCCAGAATATCAAAATTGACACTGCCACAACATAACTAAAATTAATACCTCTCTTAGGCCTTGAGTGTTTCAAAACAAACCCATAAAATCAAAGGCTTATGGAAAAGTAACTTTGCTGCTGGCTAAATACTAGGTCTTTACTGCGGTCAATACACTGATAGTTCAATGATGAGTTTCAGTGACATGCTGTAATGTTGCTCTGATTATTCTCATATTCATTTTTAAAAGGTTTAAGGGATGATATTCATTTCTTTGAGTTTAGTTTCCATTCCTCAACCAAATATGCCAGCTTATAAAAGGGGTGTTAGAAGATATCTAAAACCTAAATCTAGAAAGATATCTATTTAAAAAGATATCAAGCTTTTAGGGTGACATTACGGTACCAATTAGCACTTTAGACTAATTCTAAAATATAAAATGATATAAGTAAAATAATAATAACTTTAAAAAACAGGGTCCACAGATCTGGCTAAACAGTGTGAAAAAGCACCCTACACAAAAGGAAGAAGGTATCATGTATATCAAGCTTTAACTTTACAGAGCAGGTAAAAGCACAGAAGGGAATTAATATATTTTTTTTTTAATGAAAATTAATTGTAGACGTTACAAATGTCTGGGGATGGGCAGACTTAACTTCTCACTCGCTACATTTACGTTTGGCTGGAAGGACGCAGAAAAGAAGACATACCGTATTATTGATACGAACAATATCAGGAGACTCTTTCTCCAAATAATTCTGTGGGATACATCAATTTCAATCTAATGATAAAATGCCGAAATGTTGGTTTCCTACCTGGAAGGCTGATGTTGATATTCGATGAACATAACCTCACCAGGCACGTTACTTCCTTCATGCGATCTTTTAACTGGACACAACACTACACTCCACAATAACTCACACTGTACTCCTTCTTTTCATGCTCCTTTAAAATGTTTTCCACTTACAAAACACACAATATCCACGAAATGAGGCCCGATAACTTACACGGAAACCAAAACAAAGCTCTCCTTGTCGCTGTCATGGAGCATAAGAAAAGCCAAGCCTATTTATAAAAGGGATAGCCACCGAAACGTCAACGCCTGGTCAACGCGCTCGTTTGTTTACCATGCCAACAAGGAGTCTTTTGATGTTAAACCAGACTTGAACTGAACAAGTGACGAAAGGAGAATGCAATATTGGGCGGTTTGCGCAAAACTCTCCTGGTTTGCGTACTTTTCCATTTTTTAACTTTTAGGGAACTTCGGATCATTATCTCCTTATGTGATTAAAATGAATTTTTCGTTACATGCTCGCTTTCTTTCCTACTACCCTCCTGCCTCCTGTCCCTCCTTTCTCTTCTTTCCCTACACCCATCTTCTTCTCTCCTCTTTCTCTTCCGCCTAGGGGGGGTGGGATTGCCCGCCCTATAGCTCCTGCTAAAACCGGCACTGATTTGAACATCAACCGCTTTTTACCGTTATTTCTACGTCGTTTCAGACCTTCGGCCAGTTGCTATCGGCATGAGACTAAGGTTCTCTAAGGTACCGGTATGTGTCGTGGCTTGACAGGCTTCGATCATGTAAGTAGGGCGGGCCCTACTTACATGCTTCGATGAAGGGTCTGAAACGGGACCTCCAAGAGTACTTCCCAAATTTATGAAAAATATAACAGACACTTGATACAGTTTGTATGTTACCTTCGTCATACATTTTACTTCAACAAATTACAGATTATTACCAACTTTAATAGAAGTTTACAGTCGAATCTAATAGTCAATATTACAAGACGAGATGTCAAAATTATAATTTACACATTAACACAAAAGCGCATTTATGGTATATTGTTTTCGGGACATAGAAAAGTAATGATTAAAACAGCGATCAACAAAAGTGCTCGTCATATAATGTTTATGCACAAACTAAACACATAACTGCTTCCTTTAAACTTGGCACACACTTTAAAATTAATAACCTATTCATAGACAAAAAAACGTTTCACAGCCATCCAACGCTCCTCTTCTAATTATTCCTACAACACCCAATATAAGATATACATTAGAACTCAACTCATACCTTCGCTCGACAGCACAGTGACAAAATGACGAAATCTTCAAAACTCTCCTCAGCGGCGCAGGAAGTTTCTGTTGCAAGACGAAAAATTTTATCCAGGACACGTACGGTTCACTGACAGTTCTATAGTTTAGCGAAGTTCGCACTACGAGCATAGCGCGCGATACGGTACTTTTGATATGCCTATGCTGGCAGAGAGAACACGGTTTTAACTAAAAGAATTTATGAGGCGGTTTATTAATTAGTAGACCTCATATATCGCTTCCTCCTCCACACTCATAGCAGTGTTTACCAGCGTAACTTTTAACTTACGTAATTTAATATATTGGCGAGAACCCTGGTCAAACTGTCCGTGGCACGGATAATTCCACACGGACTTTCACATGGATATTCAAGTAAATGGTCAGAGGGTGTGGACATCCATGCGGCTATCCTCCCCATGTGTCGATTTACTTGGATATCCACACTGATCCATCAGGATGTCCGTGTCGGATTATCCGTGCTACGCACAGTTTGACCAGGGAAGTAATGGTATAAATGCCTTGTATCCAGTGGCTAAGTTTCCATGTTTATTACTTCTAGGTGCAAAGTTTTGGGCACAAACAACCAACAAGCAACTTATTCTGCTCTCAAACTGATATAAGATGAAATTGGCGTGTGGATAAGAAATCGCGGTGCCACGCGAAAAAAAAAAGAACAAAAAAAAAGAGGAGCCTGACGCTTTGTGAATTAATGTTAACCTCCGGTTTAAAAATAAGTTGCTTGTTTGTCGCAAGATCCTGACGAATTATTTTTCGCAGCTTGATCTAGGAATTTCAATTAAGCATAATCGTTATTAATGTTGAACGGGGCCGTTTGGGATTCGAACTTCGCGCTCAGCTGTGGGCACCATAGACGTAATAACACCAAACTGCAGGACGAGTCAGCCGAATATGATTATCAGGCTGACAGCAGCAGGCCGACACAATACTAAAGAAAAAAATACCAAGTCAAATCGGAGGTTCTCTAGGCAAGAACGAAGGCCAGTCTTCAATTTACGATACTTGTAAGTTACCGTACTTTCATTTACATATACTTCGAACTCAAGTTCGAGAGCTCTATTGGGCCTTGGTTACCCCAAAAAAATACTTCATCTTAATTCCATTCTCCTAAAGTAACAATAGAAAAAAGGAGCACAAAACAAATGGTTGCAAAGTAGCAGGAAAAAAGTATTCTGTTTTACTGTGAGATGTTCGAAAGACACCGATTGATAAATCGCTGATACCGTCGACCAACCTAAAAGGAGAGTTTCTAGTTCTATAATCAAGACGCTCACTGATACTCTAGTTTGAACTTCAGGTGGGAACTCCTTCGCGCTTTTTTGACTGACTGGAATGTGTTACATACTTCAGCACCTTTTTACCAAATCTGAGTTGGCTGCATTTGACTAGGAGCACGCGAAAGCCAAATATTTTCTAAGTATGGTTTTGAGTGATTCCGAATCAGGATGGCCTCGACAGCCGTGGTAATTGATGTACTTACGAGGAAATTGAATTACTGTCGCTATAATTTGACTGCGCACGAATACTCGTGATTGTAAGGGGTTGTGGTTAGAAAGCCTCATAGGGAGAGGGGCGACAAAATATTCCTGCGTTGTGCGCTGATTCGCGAGGAAGGCATGAAACCAGCAACGCTGATTGGTGGAATGCAAGGGTGACGTGGCAGTTGTCGTCTCTCTCCCTGCAAGGCTAACTAGTTGTTACTGTAACAACAGAATCTCTCGATCGAAACGGTACATAAAGGATTGTGGGGGCGTATGCATGATGATCTATTCTTACGGTAGTAATTACATTAAAACGGCTTCTAGTGCACATCAGAGATAATGTTATGAAGACGGCACCCCTTGAGCGTATTACCATCTAAAAAGCTGATTCTAGAAAAAATTCGTTGATCGGGAATTCAAGCAAAAAAAACAACAACAAAAAAAACAACAAAGAATGCGAGGGATGTTTTAGTTGAGCGTGAAGCGAATCCCACGGAAAACATGTTTGACAGTACTTCATGTTACGCAATATTTTGATCAGAACCCGTAGGTATTATTTCCTATGAAAGGACAGACATTTAATGTTATTCTGAATTGGGTTTAAAATCCTAATTCGGACAACTCACGACGTTTATTTCATAATAAGAGCGGAGTTCGAAAAAAATGAGGCGAGAGTAATAAAAGTAGCTGACATATTTTAAGTTTTAGAGTAGCCTTGGTTTATGAGTTCTAGCGATTGCAGTTCTCCACATAAGTTACTTTTGTACGAGGTGAACCTGAATTATTGTTACCTGTCACATAGTAATCGTTACTACTTGTCGATTCGTCTCATTGATTTTCTATGTTTTCTTTTTTTCTAGCACTCTGATCAGATTTTTTACAACGTTGAAGAGGTGACAGAAGCCACTAAAAAGCCCAAAACATCGACGTCTTCCATAACATTTGAATTTCTTGCAAAGCAATGCCACCAACATTTTAAAATTGAGCTTTCTAATACTTGAAATATTTATCAGATACTCTCGTAAAGATATGGACTAAGCTGAAACAGATATGTGCGAGCGTGTGAGGATTATGCAACAATCAGCTTTCAGACACTTGTTGTTTGCATTTCGAAACCCTAGGAAGAGAGATGACATGGGCTTATCATTCTAACTCAAAAAGCCCGCAACACAACGATGAAAATTCCAGATACTTGTTGGTTCGTACTGTGTAGTTCAGTTTTCTTCACACCTTTTTTGCCTGTTAGTTATGGCAGGCCCATCAAACGCGATGCAACGCGAAAACATATTAATTTGGAATATTTTAGGTAACGGACGATTCCATCAATTTCATATTCCGCAGTTAAGGCACTGTCAGGAGCACCAAGGCACAGTCAGGAGCACGTTTATGAGTGTCCGTTGGTTCTAAAATTGAAAAACATAATTACGTCGTCCAATAAACAACTCTTTTTTCAAACAACTACTTTGCTTAGATACACAGTATAAACACGGTAAACTTACTTAAAATACATCACTATAATAACTAATTGCTCCATCCCAAAAACTGGGCAGTAAATTAAATAAATTATTTTGCCTGTAATTATATTTCATTTTTCTAAGGCAACTCTGAAAAAAAAACAGCGATAAACAAAACTACATGCTTTTGTAGGAGGAGTAAGCTCATTAAGATACAAAAATTTAAGGTCTACAAAGCCAGAGAGAAACCAACATAGAGTATCTGTCGAAACAAGTGCCTTCACTTCACCTTTATAAGGTTTTACTTTTAAGCTACTTTGGAAACAAAACACTCCCACAAATTATTTTAAACGGTCGAAAAGTTAATATAATTCGGAATACAAATTAAAATTTGTTAGGCTCATATTTTGTCATTATTAGGCCTGAATGATCATCGGATAAAAATGAAAACAAGCCACCGACGAAACACGCATTGGTCAACATTCCAAACAATACGCGGTCCGGTTTACTTATCGCAACATCTGATAGACATTCATTTGTTGTCGGTCTCGTTTAAAAGGTTTCTTCTGAAAAAGCATGTCTCAGAGACAGTGCCACTCTCCATGGGTCACAGAATACGTCGTTTCCGAGATGAGAGATTTCACATAAATTACGTACAACGTTGCGCGTGCATGTGCGGCATGGGTGCGTTCGAAATGTAACCTTTACCGTTACACAAAGAACGACCGTTTTTGGCTGTCCATTTTTTAAATTTCGAACACTTCCGTGAAGCGCTCGACTTGCCCGCTAAAAGAGCTGTTTATGTTTCGTTTCCGAAGGGGGACCACTTCGCACGCGCCAAACCAAAGCAGTGTCGATCGCAACCAATCGGCAACTAAAATAAAGGAAATGGCGAGTGCTGATTGGTTGCGCACCACGGCTTCATATTGGTCACGTCATACCGTTCACAGTTCTCTCATTTCAGGTCTCTTCACTGTTTTGCCGAAGGAAGAAAGCGCCAACTTCGCCGTTCATTTGAACCACTGAGGCCGAGCGAGACCAACAATACAAATGGGAAGCATAATCTCTCGGGACTTAAAGGCGAAGTTACCGCTTTTTCCTACACAATCGCAGCACAGCCTGCCAATTAAATAATAAGGCCTTTGCCAAACAGCACAAATTAAAAAAATAAACTTGATCGCATGTTTCTACAGGTAAATCTATCCAGTTTAAACAAAGTCCTCGTTTGTACATATCTCTATTTGTATAAATAGTAAATAGCCTAGTCAACAATAATTTACAGCTCACAACAATGTAGAACTTTCCACAGCCTCCAGATTAAAAAAAAAAATAACAACATCGAAATTCGAAATGTCGAGCCTAATTTATTGAGCGCGCGGAAATTGGAAAGTTGCGCAATAGACTTGTCACGAATCGGAGACTGTGGAAACTTCAATCAAAGCACTTTTCCTTCGCACATTCTTACCCAATGTTTCTATAGACTAGTCAGCATACCTTGGCTTCGTGACTTAAAAATGTTTCTTTGGGAGAACACAACAATGAAAAGTCTTTCCCCTTGACTAATGATTGCTGTACGACCCAGATAAGGCACTGAATCTGCATGTGAAAAACTGAAGGGAACAAGTCTCTAAACGCATACATCATAATCTAGATTGCAGGCAATCAGTTGGCAAGGGCAAAATCTTTTACTTGCAAGTTTCGCTACAACTTGCTGATAACAGGTTTACGAACGTTTGTGGCACTGATGCGTTGCAGAGAACGTGAGAGCGTTACATAGGTCAAAAGGCTTGTAACGTTCTTTGTAACGCTATCTTGAAATGATGGGTAAAAGTCCTGTGCTACCAGGGAGCGGGCGACAAAGAAACGATTTAGAACATTCCATTCGACAGGTTGGTTTCAAAGAATTGAGAAACGGACAAGCTGATAAACTCACAAACAAAATGTCATATTCAGCATATGGACGGTTTCGTTACATTTCCGTGATAAGAATGACAACAAAACCAAATCATCCAACGGAACGCATTTTTCTCTCCTTGGCCACCCTCGCTATCACCAACAAATTGCTCTACCAACCACTTCCCTCTACACGGTAAATTTGAAACGTTGCGATTTCCAATTGTGTTTCACCTTCCGTCGCTCAAACTAAGCGACACCACTTTTTCGTGTGACTGCCGGTATATCGTCACCAAGCTTCACACCGCTTAACAACGGCGCTTCGAAACATCTTAGCAGTCAAGCCAGATGATGCTTACTTCTAATAAACGGCAGTAACTTCCACCGAGAAGTAGACGGCATCAGGCTTGACGTCCTTAGGTTGTGTCTTGTGCCTCGCTCCGCTCAGTGAAGGAAGTTGGAACACAAAAGATGGAAAGTCCAACTTCTCAAATGCACCTTGTAGTTGTATTTCATTCCTTCAATCACTTGATTATCAGCATTCGAACAGCTAGTGAGATGGATTTGTACACGAACAAAGAACGACGGATGTCAGAGCTTTTCGCCAAAAGTCTCTTTTCACCGGTAGTTTTCAGGCTTTGAAGCTCTTCACTTATAAGCACTCTATACGATGCTCTCCCTCTCCTTTTCGACGGGCAAGTCACTATAGCCACTATGTACACTTCTCCTGAGTGACGTCTCGCTTGCACGAAGCCCGTTCACGTTGAAGAGTCCCACGAGCCAACTGCGAATAGAGGCTCGTGTGGGCCCCTTCTTACTGTCCGATGGGGCCATGCTATTCGCAGCTGTGAGGAGTTGCAACGACCGCCAGCGCTTTGACTGCAACAGGGGTTCTCGCACGTCCTCTGAGCTGGCGCCCCCGTTGCCCAGTCCTGCCCCAGCCACCAGCCGTATCGCGTCACCGTTCGGGAACGAATAATTGTTCTTCTTGATGGTGGCTGGTACGTCCGTAACGGACACAGGTCTTCTTTGCGCGCACGTCACCCAGTTTTCCATAGACTGAGTGTTGATTCGCGACACCTGCCACAAAATGCAACGGTTACACAACCAGCAATCAACCAATCCATCAGCCGACCAACTAATGCCTTCGTAATTTTTATTTTAACAGTGTATGTGACTTTTGTATTCCCCTCTCTGTTACGTGCACATCTTAAACGCTAAGATATCATTACTGTAATAATTAAATTCTTTACTGAGAGACTTTCTACGAGTATTACCAACATAAATATTTAAAAATTGAGCTAGCTTGGAGCGCTATTTTTGTCTTTAACTTAAAAGGACCAGCTCTTTTCAAGGTTCCAAGCATTTTAGCATTCATTTAGACTTCGATTTAGAAGGTAACTATGAATAAGTCTAAAAATCAAATTACAAAAACGCTACAAATGCACTACGGCCACTGTCACATCTCTAAACCACATTAGCCATTCTCGGTAAGAAAGAAGCGTCCGAAAAGATGTCTCGGTCGAGCATGCGTTTCCACAGCACCCGATTTCGGTGAGCAGATGAAAAAGCCTGAATTACATACAGGAAACCCTCAAGAATGAGATGCCCGTCACCAGTAAAGCGCATCGAGAACAGACAAGTCACCCGCAAGCCTTGAAAGCAGTCAAACAATCGATGAGAGAGCCGTTTTTCAAAATTATTGAAATTCCCAATCGTGTGTTATACCATCTCCAGTAAACGAAAAGAACCTGAAAGATGTCCGGAAAACATATTGTATACCAGCAAAAAAAAAAAAAGTTTTGAAAAAGGGATAGAGCGAATTCACGTGTCGTTTCGACTCTCCGGAGTGCTAAGGGTTTTCCTCTGGATGAAATACTGTCGCCAAGGCTAATAACCCTCCACCAGGAAGGATGGTGGTGGTAGGATACACCACTGCATTAACCGCGATTTATGTACGAATCCTAAAAAGGAATCGCTCGGAGGGTAATATGAGTTCCTGTCACGGAGGATGGATGCCCAAAGGGTCTACGTCTACATCTCCCAGAGCCTTCTGAACAAAAACTTCCGGTCAGGTAAGGCAAGCTTTAGCCTTAAACGACACGGAGCCTCAGCGATTTCTACGTAACTAGAGGCCTGAGAGTCACCCGTGGATTGGCTATTTTTTAATCAGCAAACCCTTGACTTAAAAAAAAAAATACGTCAGATACTCAGCGTCAGATACGTTGAAGTAGCTTTACAGAGCTACTTCAACACAAACAGCGCAGTGTTCTCAGATTTGGCTCCCGCCAAATTTAAACGCGTTTATCTTCATAGACCGTGGAGATGATCTAGTAAACAGCCCTACCATAGGATTGCTCAGCTCAAGAGCGACCCCAGATAATGCAAGATTATCTCAACTTAATCGAGGTTAAATTTGACGGATTCGCCAAATCCGGCATGGGGTGGAAGGGGTAGTGGTGCGGTGGTGGTGGCGGGAGAACACACATCATTTCAACACCACCCACCTGATCAATGTGGGATAGCGGTAGGATATCAAGTGAGCGCGTTTGGCGGACTCCAACGGGCCGACTAGCAGAAGGAAAAGGTCCATTGTCAAGCTCCGCGTCACTGGCAGGCCCACTGCCATCGCTGGCATAGCCCCCGGTCGCCGACGAGGAGGCAACAGACGAGAGAACCCGACGATGTCTGGGGCCTGCTGGGGCCGGATTGGGCTCCGATTCTGGAGTGTGTTCCGGGAACGTCTGCATACCAACACATATTGCCCATCAGAATACTTATTCATTTTCTTTTCAAATCACACCTCGCCAAAGTGTAACTTCCGACCCTCAACCTACTCTCTTAATTTAACAATTTGCATTTCCTACATCGTGTTTTACCGTTCGTCGCCAATCAGAGCGGAGTGAATCGTAGCAGACCTAACCTAGTTTAATATAGGTCGTGGCTATTCACAAGCCATAGTAAATATTGGGAGACTTGAACGCACGTAAAACA
>Ga0058701_10003652_pt1 | contig 12255 bp, 8 predicted proteins | sample AgamicOrMae_FD_97039 | JGI IMG/M metagenome (GOLD analysis project Ga0058701, IMG submission 97039) | Agave microbial communities from Guanajuato, Mexico - Or.Ma.e | ecosystem: Host-associated > Plants > Phyllosphere > Phylloplane/Leaf | place: Guanajuato, Mexico | collected 2012-06-04
AGGTTGGGCTAGGTTGGATGCCTTTTGCCTCGTTCCGCTATCTCTCCGCTCGGCTTGACGACGGAGAGTAGCACCAAATTTAAACCAAAAGGTTGAAAATGCTACCTTAAAAAATTACAGTGTGGACACCTTGCGGTTCCACTTTGCTCGAGGATCAACGAACGATGCACAAGTTGCCTTTGGAAACTGACCTAGGTTTAGATTCAGGCGTTTTAGGAGTATGTCAATGCATTTTGGGTTAAGACGCCTGGCTAACAATGTCTAAATGGCTCTACCACGTAAACGGGCATGTTTCATCATGGCGGGTCAACATTTTTTTTTCCAATATGAGATTTTCAAATTATCAAGATTTTCATGGTTTTCCATGCGTCGCATTACATTTTCCGGACAAGAATTCTTCATGAACTGAATGGTGAAAATCACTTGATATCATTTGGATTCGTTTTTACAAGGTTTGATTAGGGGCAAAATCTTTTTTATAATATTGAATATCTACTTTCACTTTTTCCCCCGATTTAATTACCTCGAGTAATGTCGCATAGCGTCAAAGTTTATTTTAAGGCCATAATCTAAATCGTCAGAAAAGAAAAAAATCTGAGGTTTTCTTAATGTTTCAGGTACTGTACAGTGATGTCCATTAGTCCTGAGCCAAACAAAATCTAGTGACTTTTTTTGTAAGCTGATGTGTGTTGGCAGCAGCACGTGTACCTTACGCCAATACGTTTTATTTCATTACACTCACAGAAATGTTTTCTGATGCCAAAAATATTTTATTTGTTTTGACAAACTAAAAAAACACAGTTTCCTTGCCACAAGGATTTTTTTTCTTGGCGCAAGAATTTTTTCTTCCAGTAAGAAAAAAAGTTTGTTTGGTCGCTACGTCATGAAAAAAAAATCTTGGCATCAGAAATCATTTTTGTGGGAACACCACCAGGTATTTCGCAAATTCAATTTCAAATAATGCCCTGAACAATTTAACACTTTAAGGATATTCCAGCGAAATGGGCTAAAATTAGACAAGAACTTGATATTTTCAGGATCAGTTCAAAATGTGTATGTCTATCGAATGGCGAAGTCTACGAAAATTTGACCGTTCCGTTTTTACGCCATTAAATTCTAAAGTTGGGAAAAAATGCATAGGCTTTTATGGCAGCTCCGAAAAATGGCGCTAAAACTGTTGAATTATGATTGATAGTGTCTGATTGAGATTAGATGAGGATATAAAAAACTGTTTACAGAGAAGATTGGAGTTTCAGAAACAATTTAGAAAAGTTTGACGACAATCCACCGTTCCGTTGTTTTTAAAAACTTTAAAAACAGCCGCATTTTGTAGAAAAGTGAGTCAAATCAGCAACTTCATTATTTTCCAACGTAAGAAATAAATTTCTACTGAGGTGAAAATAATTAGCGGAGAACAGCTAGTGTAAATACTTGTCGAAAGCGATAATTTTCTCGATTTTCAGATTTTTAACACGCGTTTTGAATTTTTCGATAAACTTGACTAGTCGGAAGCGCTGGAATATCCTTAAGACGCCGAAAAGCATCTTAAAGTAAACCGATTTAGGTGAAAAAGAAGATTCTTCTCTTATTTACTAAGTATACATTCGTCAAAGTTTTATGTCTTCCTCGATAGGAATGTTTTTATCGTCCAATCCTAAAATAAGACATTTTATCTAGAGAGACCTCTTTGCGAGCAGGTGGCCGGTGAACACAGCCGGGAAGGTTAACTTTTAAAATGGCCCTGCTCGGACCCTTACCGCGTGCCGTCATACTGACAAGTGAGTATGAGATGACCAGTCAGACCCGCCAGTCCTCGCCAGTCCACGCCAGTCGGCGACTGGCCTCTGGTGACCCTAACGACCAAAACGTTGCGCGCACGCATTGCGCAATATTGCCTATTTGGGATGTATTGTCTAATTACAAAGGAAGCGTGTTGGTATATTTCATCGCGATAAAATTAAGGCTAGTGCTGCAATCCAGTAATATTGTCGACACGCTGTAAATTCCGGAGGTTCATTATATACCTCGCCTATGATTGACCTTATGTCGTTAACAAGGAGCGACAACACAGTGAGGCAAAGTGCACTAAACCTTACCGGTACCTTAAAACCTTCACTACGAATGCCAAGCTTAATGCCTTAGCAATGTGTACATGAGCTAATAAACGTTGGCAGAATTTGATTCTGCAAGATCTAGCTAGGGTTAGGTTAGGCAAGAAGTATGTCGAGCAAGGGGTAGGTTGGTCTAGGTTTCCGATGGGCAAGGGTAAAGTTAAAAGAGAGTGCGGTTAAACAAGGTTAAGGTTGGACAAGACAGGTTAAGAGGGTTAGATTAAATAAAAGGTTAGTAGTAGAAAGATTTACTGTACCGGTACAGCAGGTAAACTAAGGGTTAGGTTAAGCACGGTTTGGATGAGCAAGGTTAGGTTAAGCGAGATTAGGTTAAGCAAGGTTAGGTTAGGCAAGGTTAGCGGTTAAGCAAGGTTAGGTTAAGCAAGAGCAAGGTTAGGTTAAGCTAGGTTAGAATGACTGATTAGGTTGAGCAAGGTTAGGTTTAGCAAGATGTGGTAACCTGCATCCCAATTTCCCAATAGGAAAAAAATGGAAAAGAAGGCCTGATTGATCTGGCAACGGCGCGAGTCCCGATTAGAAAAAGAAGGAAAACGGAAGACGCCCGAAATATATATACGGGCTGGAACGGGATGACATGTGACGGAGGGGCGGCAGCACGCCCTGCCCTTGAAACGGAGCAAGACGAGCGAGGGATGAATGGCGTATTGATTAAACCCACTTGCTGTTCTTTGGTTGCACGAGGCAGGCGGACAACGGCTCCAGGGACCGACCGTCAGAGATGCTGGGGATGAGATGACGAACAAGGGACCCCCTTGTGGGGTGCCTCATCTCAGCCCGATCGCCGACCACGCTGCTCCGGAAGTAACAGCCCATCAGCCTAGTCCCTGATTAGAGAGTGCGCTTATCTCTAAACAGATGCTCTCCTACAAAACAAGGTCTATGACAGTAACTAGTTTAAAATAACCTGAACGAACGTAGAACGTCGTATATAACTAGCTTACACGTTGAGCACTTCAGGAGTGTAAACGCACGGGAAAAAAGGTTCTGTTATACTAAAAAAATCATTTGTTAAAATGGGGATAACAAAAACATTTTGTTACAACAACAAAATGTTTAGTTCTATTAACAAAACGTTTGGTTGCTGCAGCAAAATTTTTGGTTGCAACAACAAAAAGTCTATTTGTTGTCTCTTAATTTTGTTGCCGTAACAAAACCATTCTTTTTCCGTCGAGACTATGGGAGATAGAGGATACTTCTTCAAAGGGCTAAGATTGGCATATCTGGGAGTAAAACTGTAAATCGTTTCGGGACAAATAATGACCTTTCCAGAGTAGAAATTGACTCATAGCGGCGTATATTTCACTCCATTGAGATAACAAAATCCTGAAAGAAACATACGCATAAGATCCACGTATGCAGCTAGGCTGATGACTCTCGAGAAGATAACCTTGCAGAAAAACTGATATGTTTAAAATCTAAAAATATATAATGATATGCATTCAGTTTAAAAGTACAACTGAAAAGACAGCCGTGGCGCAACAGCGGTACGAATCCGATCTCCATTAGGAGATTTCCGTGATAAAAAGATCAAAGAAGAGCGCAACATCCAACTTGGATGGTCTGTGCTCTCTTTGTCAGACAGATAGCGGGGCACCTTTTAATCGCAGAACAAAATGGCATGACGAATCTGACGTATCAAAACCGTCTTGCTTTCATAGCTACCTTGCATGGGACAGGAACCTGCTTTTCGAATCGAACTTTGACCATGTAACTCACAGTCAAAGCTCGATGACTCCAATCCTCGATATGACTCGAAATCCTCGATGACTCGGATACCTAAACCTCTAAGACTCATGCTTTTTAGCACCCTTTGAGATACGAGCTCGGATCCGAGCCATCACGGTCAACTGCAGTTCGGAAGCATTTCTCACATGCTTCATGCCCCCTTTAGCAGGGTTCCCCCTAATGTAAGGTTCGCTCTTGAATTAGGTTTCCCTCCCACCATGAGTGGCAGGTTCCTCCTCCGGAGGCAGGAAAGCAGTGTCCCCCCTCAGCAGTGCCAGTTTTCCCTTCTACTGGCGGTCGTTCCCCCTCCACTGATGTTATCCCTCCACTGAAGTTTCCACCTCCACTGAAGTTTCCACCTTCACTAAAGTTTCTCTCTCCACTGAAGTTTTCCCCTCCACTGAAGTTTCTCCCTCCACTGTATTTTCCCCCTTAACTGAAGTTTCCCCCTCCACTGAAGTTTTTGCCTCTACTTTAGTTTCCCCCTCCCACTGGAGTTTCCCCTCAACTGAAGTTTCCCCTCCAGTGAAGTCTTCCCCTCCACTGAAGTTTCCCCCCACTGAAGTTTTTGCCTCTACTTTAGTTTCCCCCTCAACTGTTGTTTCGCCCTCAACTGTAGTTTCCCCCTCTACTGGAGTATCCCCCTGAACTGTAGTATCCCCCTTCACTGGAGTATCCCTCTCCACTGGAGTATCACTCTCCACTGAAGTTTCTCCTTCCACTGGAGTTTACCCCTCCACTGGATTTTCCTCCTCCGCTGATAGTTCCTCCTCCAGTATCAGTCTCCCTCTCATGGCCGATCCCCCTCCAGTTGCAGTTCCCTTTTCAGTGGCGCTCGAACGAAGAGCAACCAAATCCGCGAGCGCAAATCAAACAACCGATGATGACAGCGTCCGTGCACCAAGTCAATGCCACCCCATTCTTTATCGCAAAAGCTACTAGGAAAAGCCAGAGGTTTCCCTCGATATTAGAAAACAGACGATGCCAATCGTTTTCAGCATGCCACGAATAAAAGCTGAGAAGATTTACGGGCTAGTTCACAAACCAAACGTCGAAACATAAAACAAAAAACGTGGTTCCATATACTCTGTCACGGTCTCTTACATGATATCCGCTTTACAAAAAAAAATCATGAATTTTATTGTTGGAACAGACCACAGAAATTCGTTTGACTGATGCGTCGTTTGAATTGACGCATAGTTGAATCATGAAGTCGGTTTTATTATTTATTTAAAATACAGAGCTAAATAAACGTTACTCTTAAGAAGCCAAAATGTATATGAACAACAAATGAAATTACATTAGGATGATGAGTAAGTCTACTCTTCCAGGCAAATTTATTGATTACAGGAGGGATTAGGTTCGTAAGGTAGTTTGTCAGCTTCTCCTAATCACCCCAGCTGATCCATCCAATCGCAGCTCATGTAACAAGGTACGACTGGAAGTTATGGCATCGCAAACGGAACACGAACGAAATAAATTATTGAAATCAGAATGACTTCCTCCCATGGGCCACGCCATAAGATGGGCGCCAAATCCCCGGAAGTTTGTGGCGAATCATTGCGGCCTTGACCACCATAGGGACTTATGCCCCCCCCCTCCCCAACGAAATTTGCAGTCGCCGCCGTCGGAAAAAAAACAGTCACGCCAAAAATCGGTTCTGCGAAGTCTGCTCAAACTATAACTTGCTGTTTTTAGTCTCTCAAAGGCCGCACATAAATTTGAAAGGTTCGCGCATAACTCCGATGTGGGGCCCTGCAGGGAGTCATACGCCCTCATCAAAACAACTTGAGGCTTCCTGAACCTTAGCAAACTGTTTGGCCACGGCACACCAGACGCGAATAAAAATTGTTTGATATTAATTTTTTTAGGCTTATTATTTCGAAGTTATTGAAGTGCTCTGGGTCGCAGTTTACACTTCTCGTCGTCACCCGCTCAAGCGGAACGTGGCAAGGGCACGCAATCTAACCTAACCTGACAGTCTTCTATAGTCTGATGCCGCTAACATCTCGGCAGCTGTTACACGGAGGGGTAAGCAGAACTAGGCTTGGTGACCGCGGAGCGGTAGCTAGCAACGCGTTAAACAAGGCTGGTGACAAACCTTAAAATTAGTAAGCGATTTGGTGAAGAGGTGGAACACATAGCCTAGTCGGAAGATAGTCCTACTTACCAAACTTACGGAGTAGGTTAAGGTATATTAACGTAGGTTAGGACCAAATTCAGTCGGTTAGGGTTAGTAATTGGGTATGTTTAGCTGAAAACATATTTCTTTCTCGTTTCCTCGGTTTGGTTGGAGTGCTTTATACAAGTTACATTCGATAGGTTAAAAAAGGTTAGCCGAGCTTTGTCCTGGATAGGGATTAGGTGTAGGTCTGGATATGCTAGATTAATCCGAAATTTAAAGGATTTTTTTTCGATTAAAATACGCAATTTTGAGCTTTGGAAAATGCCTAAATAATTAAATTTCAAGTTTCCAGAAGGGTGATATTTTTTAAATTTTGACAATACTGAACTGAAAAGATCCTTTAAAATATTTTTTTTCTGTTGCCGAACGGCATCGCTGGGCGGTAGTGGGTTGAGACGGAAGCTAAAGCCTATTTAGCGATATTTTCAGCAGCGTTTTTTGTCAACTGATATTTAGTCCAGAATACCAAAGAGTAATAAAAAAAAAAAACTTTTCATCCAAATGAGTTAGTTCACAGACAATCTCATTACCCCTTGAATGGATATCCGTTAGAAGTCCAAAACTTCGGGGAGGTCGCTGAAGGTCAAGGTCAATGTAAGGACCTGAGCTGGTCCAGCCGATTCTGCTCCCCTGTTTACAAGTGCAAATCGCACAATCGCTTTGCAGCAGGATGTCAAATGCCCCCTCCCCCCCTTCCTACTGAGTACCACCATGTTCAAATGGAGCAGGAGCAGGGAGCAGACCAGAGCGGCAACCAGCGCAGCGTCGAGTCGCGCGTCCGCTCCATGACGTAACTGTTGACCTTGGTCTTGGCTGCTGCCGCCGCGATGCACTGTTGCGCCCCTTGGTACCTGCGGGTACCTCATCCTCGACGGAAAATACCCATGTGCAAAAGATAGGTAATCATCGCAGCCGGCTGTATCCTGCGTTAGTCATCGCTCGCAATGTATCGCCGCGTACCCAAGCTGAAAATACTCTCAACAAGATAACATCACCTCAATTTCGTTTGCTAATAGCGCAATTTATGTCACACGGTATCAAATTAAGCTCACGGTACACACTTTTTTTAATATATAGAGTTTGTAATTAGCATTCCTTCCCTCCAAAGGTGCAAGATTTGGAACTTCCTTCAATAAATAAAAGCTCTTTTGAAATTTGTCTTGAATAATTCTATGAGCTAAAAATTAATATTAAAGCTTAAAATTTTAACTAATTATCCAAAACTTAAAAAAATAAAATACAAAATAACGTGCTGAAAAGTCGATTACGCTAAAATTTCAAGACAACATTCTTGGTTTCAGCAGAATGCACCTGCGTTCAAGTCACCACCGAAAAATCTACTCTCGACAAGCGTTGAAAGTATGAATAGCTACTCCGAAACGAAGCGGCTCGGCGAGAACTCTTTATGATATGACAATCCTGATAACTTTATCTTAAAAAAATTAGCCAACTACTTGCCATACCAACGATTTTAGTCACTCAAGTCAGGCATATAGCGCTATTCAAAACAAGGACCTTTATTTAGTCATAGACATTTTGTAAGGCTTTTCTTTTCGTTTTTTTTTTCAGGTCTGGTACTGACAAGTTTTCTTTTAAATGTCCTAAATTTGGTCAAAGTGCGTAGGGAATACTGTAAACGAGTTTCTTCCGAAGCGAGCACAATCGGATATCTATTTTAGCAAAAAATATGGACGGGGGATGATTTATTTATTTATTTTTATTTTTTGTTCTTAATTTCGTACGTCTGATTGTGCGCGCGGCTTCCGGGCTGCGAACAAAAGTTCCAGGCAACTCCGGACCACAGTGCATGTGCATAAGCAACCAAAGGTATTAGACTCGTGCGACCGGCCCGATTCGCGGGGGCGGGTAGAAAAAGTTGCTTCAAAACCCTTGAAATTTCTTGTCTGTATTCAGAAGGGTCTATAGTATCATTTGAAGCCTTAAAAATGAACGGAGGAAAGTGTCCGACACGGAAAGTGTTCGACAATTTCGGGTGTCGTTAGGTTGGGTTTCGTCGGACAACTTCCCTGTCGATCACTTTCCGTGTCGATCATTTTCCTACATCTCTGTCCATCCGAAGTTTCCAGACCTTGCAGAATCGAGTGAAATATAAATAAAAAAATAAAAAAAATCACCGTTTCACGAAACTAGTGCGTCAATAGCCTGTTGCTAGTCCCAAGAACTGTTAATCAACTTTCTTTTGTAAAATGCAGTTTCAGGGTGCGCGGATTCTCGTTGATAAGAAAGCGCGATAAAATTTTCCGCGGTCAACGCGAACCAAATACCGTCGATTTGAGATCCATTGTTATTTTTTTTTTGTTCGTGCGACGGCTATTTTACCGCCTCGCACGCGAACTAGTGTCGATAGCAGTGCCACCTGACGTCAGACAAACGTCTTCTGCTAGAAATGTTAGCAACGCTTTCCAGCGACGAAGCGAAACGACAGTAATTGACCTACTAATGACGCTATTTTCTTTTATCACTCTCGTATAAAAGCACTTCTAAGGCGAAATTTTTGTTGCCTTTTAATTCTGATGATGGTGTACACCGTAAATTTAACAGAAGGAATTTTCCACCTGTTGCTTTTTATCGTTCGTCACAAAGTCAAAGAAAGCGAGGGACGAAGTGCGCGCAACGTAACTTAAACTCGGTTTAAGCATGTTACCATAACAGAGGGCCTACAAGGAGAGCGTAGCGAGCTTGGCCCCAGTCGCTGATTGGCTAACGGGAAGTTAGCCTACAATCAGTCCAGTGGAGATATAAATGCAAAGACAAATTAACTAGTTTACCCACTGGATTGCAAGGATTTGTTTCATTTTAGTTTATTTGTGACGTTATTGCTCTATTTTGACTTTTTGTCCCACTCATAGTACTACATATGCAACTCACATAGCACCCTTCATCTCCATCAGATTGAACAATATTCAAAAGGTTTAGTATGCGAAACACCGGGAAATACGCTGTAATCGGGTTTATCTTTGATATTTTGTTTAGTAATGGGGTTGATACGCAAGTTTTTTCGAATGTTTTTCATGTTAATCTATTGCTTTTCAAGTCAATATTCTTGTGTTAATCACGAAAAATGGCTTCAATGTTGGAAAAAAAGTTGACCAAAATAGAGCCTCCTAGCAGAAAGTTCGTTACCCTCTCCTCGTAGGCCCTCTGTACCATAAGGTTAACCTAAATTAACATACGTTATTTAAGTTAACTTAAGCTAAGCCTACGTTAACTCCGGTTAAAGTAGAGGTTAACCTCAGTTAACCTAGGTCCACCTAACTGTAAGTTCACCTACGACAAAGTTAACATAAATCTACATAGGTTCAGGTCAACCTTAGTTCACCTCGGACAGCCTGGATTCGTGGGCCTATGCCTGCATAAATTAACCTCGGTCGACCTAAGTTCACCTCAATCAGCGTAAGTTAACCTAGTGAACTTAACCCAACAGTCACCGAGCCTTATGCCGATAACTTTTCGGCGGCAGCAACAACTGCCGTCGAGAAGTTAGCTAAGCAGCGACGAAAGGCGGAACACGGAACTCAAGAGGTGCAAAGTCCCTATTGAAAATTGCCCTCAAATGGCTGGTGTTTTATGATCACAGAAGACCACTACTTGGACTAGATCAGCATGGCAACCGAGAAGCACACGAATTTCAGTTGGAGTGCATCGGGGGGCATTTGATACCGCCAAAAACCACAAGCGCCAGTCAAGGTTCGTATAGGTTAGGTTAGGTCAAGTTAGGTTAGGTCAAGTTAGGTTAGGTCAAGTTAGGTTAGGTCAAGTTAGGTTAGGTCAAGTTAGGTTAGGTTAAGTAAGGTTAGGTTAAGTTGGGTTTGGTTAAGTTAGGTTAGGTTAAGTTAGGTTAGGTAAGGTTAGTACTGCGGTTAAGACCATTGGCGTTTGCGACGTTTCTCGTGTGGCGGTTACGGATTGGCGCTTGCGGCGTTGGCGCTTGTGGATTTTGGCGCTTATGACAGCTACCCGATTGCATCCACCCCCTCCCCAGATGCCGGCGCGGCGTCGCGGTTAGTCGCGCCGGGGCCGGCCTGCGCGCCTGGTATGTCTATCCGCCGTCCGCGTCTGTCTGCAGAGGATACTGCGGGTCCGCGCTTCCCCGCGCGGCGGGCGCGTAGCGGCGGCGCCGTGGGAGTCCTCTATTCTCAGCTTTTATCGTTATAATCCTCGATCCTGCCGGAGTCAATTACGCTTGGTCTGTCGCTACACTGCAAATTTTTAAAGATTGCAATGTCTGATCTGATATTCCACCTTCGTCGTTCAGCCGGGCGGAGCGACGGCAGAGTGACAGCGGAGCGAGGCAAAAATCACCTTATTTTTTATTAGTTACGTCTATTGACCTCGGCGATGCATAATGACAAGAACGCATTTATATGGGGGAGAATTCAACGAACGTTAAAAACCCTTGAATTTATTTTGAATGGACCCACGGGTGAATAGCCACTTCCTTTTATAACTTGTTAGAACTTTAAGAGGATAATAGTATCGCTAACGAAATTTTTGTAGAGAGTCATATACAATGAAGTTAATCCCACGGAGTTAAGGTGAAAATTATTCCAAATATCTCGTGAAGAAGTTTGGTATTTTTCATTGTCCAGAATATTTGTAAGACAAAATTGATGATGTCCGGGATTCAGCTTCAACTTTATCCTGTGTGAGAAGCCTTTGTAATTTGTCACTGCCTTAAAGCGCACTGCTCTTTGCATATGGATGAACAGTGGAGGACTTTGCGTTCCATTTTTTGCCCGACCATGCGACCATGCGGCAAGGCAAACAAATTTCCATTTTTCTCAAGATTAGAGGGTTTGTTCACCTTCGGTTTCCTCTTCATTTCTGAAACGAAGCTTTATCTGACGACGTGTTGAAGAGAGGAGGAAAACGAATTAGCAGATAGTACAACATGTGCCCAGAGGCTGCTTCCTCTGTGCCAACACTACTCGAAGAATAACCCATATTTTTTTTCGTTTTTTTTATTTATTTTAACGGTAATGGGGTACTTGACCATTTTTTTCTGAGATAGATATTTGAAAGAGCTCAAAAAATAATGAAAAAAAAAAGTCCAGAGGAGCACCCTTCTACGATCAGCCGATCGCCCGGAAATCGAGTTTAAAGTTGCCTGTGACGTCACAGGCAACTTTCAATTTGATTTCCGGGCGATCGGCTGATCTTAGAAGGGTGCTCCTTTGGACTTTTTATCATTATTTTTTGAGCTCTTTCAAATGACAATCTCAGAAAAAAATGGTCAAGTACCCCATTTTTTGCATTATAGTGAAACCTCTGCAAACGAACACCTAGCAGCGGACACCGAATTCCCTTAAATGATGTACTTCGACCCTCTCAATAGCGGACGCGGACACGCATGTCAGGGTCAGGAAACCCCTTTATAGCGGACAAAAATAACACTGTAAATGTGAAATGGTCAACTTTGACTAAAGAATAGTAGCTCAAATTTTAATGTCTCAATTAGTCAATTTTGACTATTTGTAGTCAAAAATGACCATTCTTCAGTCACTTTTAACCATTTAATTAGTAATTTACAGCCAACTATTTAAAATGGTCAAATTTGACATAAGGTTAGTGGCTGAAATTTTAGTACTTCAATTAGTCAATTTTCACTATTTTTTAGTCAAAAATGACTATTTAAGTATTGAAAAAAGAACTCGTTAAATAGAGTATAAAAAATGACTCATTTTAGACTCAGGGATCAAACTAATATTGGTACTGTACAATACTTTCATCACTCATCCATTCGAACTTCTAATTCGGCTGAGGTTTTCCGTTGTCGAGACAATCGTTCATATCCTACGAGTTACCAAGACCTGATCAATTCTTATCAGATTCAGTTCAATCCGAATCTCATGGGGTATTTAACAAAAAGCTCTCGGACACAGTCCTCCTTGAAAAGAAGCCATTATCCGTGCATTACCACTTAATGCCCCAAAAACGTCTACAACGCAAAACAGGGATATTTTATGTTGACCGCACTGTAATTTTTTAAGGTAGCATTTTCAACCTTTTGGTTTAAATTAGGTGCTAGCCTCCGTCGTCAAGCCGAGCGGAGAGATAGCGGAACGAGGAAAAAGGCATCCAACCTAGCCCAACCTGTATCATAAGCAAGCCTCTTGCGGTATACCAAGTTTTGGTATAGTGCCTTGTGCCTCGCTCCGCTATCGCTCCGCTCGGCTGTCGCCAAGCCTGATG
>Ga0058701_10003653_pt1 | contig 12255 bp, 3 predicted proteins | sample AgamicOrMae_FD_97039 | JGI IMG/M metagenome (GOLD analysis project Ga0058701, IMG submission 97039) | Agave microbial communities from Guanajuato, Mexico - Or.Ma.e | ecosystem: Host-associated > Plants > Phyllosphere > Phylloplane/Leaf | place: Guanajuato, Mexico | collected 2012-06-04
GACGTCTAATAGAAATCAGATTTGCGGCCACTTAGCCCATCTGTAGATCGTCTAGTTTAGGCGTCTATTTGCTGTCTGGGAGCGCATCCGATGAATTTAAATCGACATTCAAAGTTTGTTTAAAATGAGCTCTACCCATGTAAGTACAGTACGGGTCCTTCTTACATGCTCTACCCAAGGTGGATTAATCCACCTTGGCTCTACACTGCTCTACACACCAAAGCTTTCTACACTCTACCCTACCCGACCAACGCGGAGGGACCCGAAGTCTCTCGAACGCCCATGACGTCACGACACCGGTCTTTGCTTGTCTCCTGCTTGTCTCTCTCTTTCTGTGTGGTGTCTGAATGTGCTGTGTTGTGTTTTCGTTTTTGACAGCAACATATTGAAGTCTGACTTTAAACGTTTTTATTGTGAGAATACCTACGTTTAGAATTCGTTTTCAACCGGTGTGAGAAAAGTATATGCGGTGGACTAAAGAAAACAAGGTGAGATCGCAGCGACATGTATATGTGTATAGGTGTTAAAGGACTCTTATCATAAGTTAGCCGGCGTGCGTAACAACCAAACATAAACCACAATCAGCATTTAAAAAACCGACGAGCTTGTGGTATAAACCTGTTTAATCTAGACATTGAGCCAATAATCTTATGCATCCTAACCTGCGTTTTCACCCACCGATTGACGTACTTAACCTACGAAAATGAAAATTAAGTACACCGGTTTTTCGACAGGAATAGTGTTTCTAATTCAATAACTGTGCGTTCGCTTAAACCAGGCTCAAGATTCATCACTGCTTCTTTATTTATACTTAGTATTTCCATACTATGAGCTTTAAATATTTGAAATAAGTAATGATCGTCGGATTTTGTTAGCACATCATATCACTGAGAATATCATAGAAAGCAGTTGCAGATCACGTTGGCAGCAACCCACCATGACCATGACTAGCGCAGCCCGCGAAGTCAGCTAGGTTGATGTTTTGACAAACAAATTAATTCATTTTTTTTTAAAAGTTGGAAGAGACTTCGGGACCTGCCTGAAAATACGTCACTGATTGAGTTAGGCAACCGTCTTCGCACTCGAGTAAATATGTTGCCTATGTTGCGTCGCTCAGTTAATCCCAACTGACGTTGGCGTGCAATGATTTTCATCGCTAATAATTTACCTTTTCGAAGTGACTATTCACACGCTTCCCCATTTAAAATGTATTTCGTTGGTTTCCCTGCGTTCAGATCTCCCTTGTAATAACACAGGCGTGCGATAGAACTGACCTTACCTTTTTATTGCGTAATGATCAGGGAACGTAAGCTGCCGCATCCAGAGAGCTTAACTTGACTCCAAAAATAAGTGTACCGACGACGGTGAGACTGGTGAGACTGTTTTTACGTATATCTTAACGTAATTATTGAACTTGACCATCTTTGCTAATGTTTTTGGACAATCTCCTAATAGATGCCATTTTTTTAGGATAAGCGCGAGGATTGCTCGATCCAGGAAAGGCCACAAAGAAACTCAAAAACTCACAAAGCACAAAAAGAAAAGTCAAGGTATTTCGTAGACACCTTTCTACCGAGCTCCAAATGCCTGACAGTTGGTCGTTTTCTTTTTATTAATTACTTGAAAGATACGGTTCCGTCTTGAGCATCACGTATATTTACATAGCTTTGTTCTGCGGCACGTTGAGATTTTTCCGTCACAAATAAGAGAAGTTGACTCTTAATGAACGATAAAAATATATGCGTAGGGTTTATAATTCTTGTTTACCTTTTACGTCACGCCTTCATCCTCCTTACCTGAACAAACAATCTTTTCTCGTGTGATAGTGTCTTATCTAAGGCGTCTGCGCTCCATCCTCGCGGCGTTCTGTTGTCTGTTTAAACCAATTCAGGCTGCACCGCACCAACCTTAGACAATCGCCCCTAGCGACCCTGGAGTAAGTACTTATACAGAGACACGCCAATCCGCCGATTTCCTCAGGACGCGCTGATTGGTCGAGCAGGCCCCATAAGAAAAGCACTCAGCAAAAGAGAAGAAATCGAGAAGAAATTGAGGCAAAAAGGCGTTTACTAGGGCGGGAAGCGCTGAATTGGCGTGTCTCTGTGTAAGAACTTACTTCAGGGTCGCTAGATCGCCCCACTACAGTCGCGCGGAGTTCAAAGTTGCGCAACACGCGTTTGATTGAAAACGCTTCCATCGTCTTGAGTTAGGTTCTTTCAGAGCTGCCGCGAAGGAGTTCCAGTAGAAAAGAGTCACAAGGATACTCCCTTTCCTTATTTGCTCGGTATTTTGTCTCGTTTTCTTCTTACATTGACAAGAGCCGTTTGGAAAAAAAATGTATTAAGAAATCAATATTCCTGGGTACCGAGAGGATGATATCATTTTTCCCCTTGTTCCTCCTCTCTTCTCCCGCCAATAAGCATTTCAGAGTGATAGCGGAGCTAGTCTCAAGACAAGGCTCGGAACCCAACTACCGGCAGGCTTATCGGCCACGGAGCGAAAACTTAAGATGACTCGTTGACTTTCGTTGAAGTCTCTGCTTAAACTTTAGACTTATGTGGGGAGAATTCAAACTAACGGTTTCGATTACGCCATAATGGTGGAACATTTCGGGTTATGATTAGCAATACCGCAGTACCTTGAGGTAGTCGACGCGGGTCTGGTCCTGAATCGCGGAACAAGTTTAAAAAAGTTGCCTTAAAATCCGCAAAATTTGTGTGTTTTAGGAAACGTCTATACGTCAGGAGTTTACACAAATGACTTTGAACTTTACAATGCGGTGAGTTCTGGAGTGCATGGATGCTCGAAAAACAAGCAAAACGCAAAATCAGCTAAATTTTGGCAAAAATGAAGCATTAGCCCCATTTTTCTCTTTTAAACCCGAATTGATCCCCAAATTTTGCTTTTTCCTGCTGTGTTCTGTAGTAAACGAGTTAAAAGCGTTATTTGATCAATACCGTTTGAAACCGTGCGAAAATCTAAACTGCTCTCCGTTATAAGAACACGTACATTTTTAAAAGCTTTCCGTACCATTAAAATTTTTTTGCGGGTTTACCCCACTTTATTTCATAAGCGTTTCAGTTGCCTCTTGATTATAGGAAGGCTCTAAGACCATTTTCATTCATTTCTACCGTTTGAGCGCTGCTGCATTTATCGTATCTTAAAAGAGTTTAAAACAGAATAAAAGTACATCATGTGAATACACATTGGTGCTTCGTCGATTTGTTGGTTGAAACTTAATATCGTCGAATCAACGTACAACATCCACGAAACCAAAACTCATTTTTCCAATATGTTGACTTTTCTTCGAGACATCACCGTTTTCAGTACTAGCCTAACGTAACGATTGTAACAACCTTCGCGACTGCGTAGGCAAAAACTTGAGAAAAATCAATTTAAATTCATGCGCTCGGCCCATAAGCTTCGTTGGATGAACAGAAATTCCCAATAAAATTACCAATTTAAGAAATAATGAACTTCATTCACGAGATGTTGCACAGCTCAGCGTTGGTAGAAAGGATGATGTCTTCCGCTGGAATTTCTGCTCTCGGCGTATGAAGTACGTCCATAAAGAGAGCAACTCCATGACAGTGTATTCTATGTATACTGTCGACGGATAGCTCTCTTGATAGTCCGAACTTCCGTAAGATGGCGCTGATTCTCGAAGCTCCTGACTTACTTCACTTTTCCGATCAGTTTTGTGGTCGCAGCTCGAAGCCATTATCAGGTGACAGAGATGAGACAAGGGAGGAGGGGCACCAATTGGTCAGCTGTGACTGCTGGCGGATCTCGCTCGATATAATGTCCTTACGATGATAGAAGATAACCTGAAACTTGTTGTCGCCGGCCACAGTCTCCTGATTAACTCTTGAGGTTTATTGGAAGCGTAAGTTATACTCACATGTTGGAAGTACCTGTGCATTTTCAAGTCAAAAGGAAGCCACGCAAGCTAAAATCACGTTCCGTTCAAGCGTCATACACAGCAAAAAAGTTACTCTAGCGGTGAACAGACCATGCACCTGGTTAAGCACCTTCAACCGGTAGTGGAGCTCACGTACACAAAACAAAGCATAACTACGCAGCAGCGACAAATGGTCTCGTTTTTCATGGCTAAAAAATGAGGAAATCTTTAAAGCGAGCTCTGAAAATGTCGGGTATCGTTTCTAAAAATTCTTAGTAGACGTAGTGCGTCCCTGTTTTTTAGCTTTGCTGTTGGTACTGTACAAAATAAAGTCAAATTGGACAATGATCCGTTAATCGGCTTGGCCAGGATCAAAAGTTTGTTGTACACATGTTTTCCGAAGTAGCGAAACTATTCAGTGGCAGCTAATCCACGGAGGGACAAATTGGAGGAGGGGGGACTCAAGCCCCCCCCCAACTTAAATTTGGGCTTACAAATGAATCGCCTTGAACCGAAGAGGGTTGAAACGGGGGGTTTCTTAACACCAAAAAGAATTCAGCGGCTAATTATTTTGAATTATACGATTATTGATTGTACTTGACGACCCACCGCACACAAGCGAATAGAAGCGTGTTGTCAAAACGAAGCATACTAATTCGTTATAATTCGTTTCTAGTTAAATGAATAGCAACTTAATATCCGTAGCTTTACGGCAGACTAATTAAAATATTCGAAAATATCTCTCCCTCGTCCTCATGCGTATAATTATTTTAATTTAGCAACTGTGTCCATATCCATAGGCAACCCGAACATCCTCCCCCCCCCTATTCTATTAGTGTGGCTACGCCACTGATAGTATTCAATGTTTGAAATGAGGTAAAGGGTTAATGTCCTTAGCTTTCAAAACGTTTAACAGCTTATGAAAAGCAAAAGGAAAAAATTAAAAAAGCAATGAGAAGTGAAGTGCTTTCTATGGTAACGGTGCGGGATCGATTGGCTGAAACGCGCGGTGATAAGGATAGACGTAAAACGGGCTGATTGTGGGCTGCACTTGTTCCGGGACGGACGAGGGGCAGGTGGAACATACCAACACCTGATAAACGGTGAACTGCTCGGCCAGTAGATCACTAGAACACTCATGACCCTAGCCGCGGACTTTTCTGAGAAAAGGAGAGTTTACTTACAAACCCCGCACACCGATTTTTGCTGTACCGCTGGATCTTAATTGGGTCCTCGAATAAAGGCCGTAACTACCGTATGTTCTACTGGTGCCCCATTGGAAAAGCAGGCGCTGTAGAACAAAAATCAAGATTTTTTTCTTTTTCTTTCTTTTTTTTAGACAAAAGAGAATACAATGTTTTTGTCGCGCTCGTGCCGAGAAAGGTGTTTGTTCCGTGTATTTGTGAAGTAAAATGACGTTAATCTTAATTTTCGAGGAGACAGCAAAATTTGTGGAGCGGAAACTACTATACATCAGCGGTACTCAAAGGTCGTAGGTCGTAGGGAACGTATTCGCGAAAGTATTCGCCGAAAATTAGCGATGAATCAAAGCCTCACTAAAAGTTTCGTGTTGGCGCAAAAATTACGTGTTTTTGCGCAATAAGGGAGTCACAACCTGGGGTGCGTTCGAAAACACCACCTGAAGGGTATTATGTCCTCCTCTTTTATGAAAGCTCCACATGTAAGACAGCGATAGAACATCCTGGGTGCCGTTTTCGAACGCGTCCCTGAGAAGGGTTAGCCGGCAAACAACTTTGAGAACCACTCTCAACATCAACTTTAGAGAAATAACGGATTTCTCTGAGATTTTTAAGAAGTATGATGTCACGATCAAAAAACTTGGGTCACGGCGCATAAAGTGCCATGCGGGAAAGGGGCGCACGGTCTCAACTTAGCGGCATTTTTCTAATGTGCATAGTCAAAAAGCGTTGGGTCTTCATGAATGGAATAGCTCCTCGGGAAGACTCAATGATATGGCTTTTGATTCCATGATTGGATTGATTTGATTAAATGTGTTGGTAGGATTGAGTTAAGTTAACTTTATTCCAACGCTGTTAACTTTATTTCGCGAACAACTTTGTTGAGAGCGTAATTATCAAAACAAAATTGAAATGTAGCAAATCCTAAAAGGTTCTTTGATATTCATAGTGTTCATTTGTTGATAGGCTCGTTGACATTATTAAATCATGGGAACCACTACGTAAGTCCATAAGGCAGAACATAACCTGGTGTATACGGTAGTTCGAAAACAGAACTTGTTTTTGTAGGCGGTGAAAAGTATGTTACGGCAATCGGAATCTCTCAGAGAGTGACGTGTTCGAAACTTCCTTTTTGTTTATAATTTTCTTTTAAAATCTCTCAATAGCACGTACAGTACAGGCACCGCATTAGGTTCATTCAAAACACGCCATTGTTTTTCACAAGGAAACCAACGCCGAAAGCTACACAATGAAGCACCTATACATATGAAAGAAATATCTTTTAAAAAGATACAGCACGTATAAGTCTTTTTTTTTCCGTTCTTTAAGGCTCGTGGAAGTGCGGCGGTAGCCTGGCGGTAGCGCAGCCGCAGCCGTCCACTCAGAAAGCAGACGGAACTAAACTTTATGACTTGAAGAAAATACTAAATAAGCGTTTTAACTGAATAACCAACCAAGGCTCTTAGGCATTAGCATTTTTGCATGCACTAACGGATTCCAGAAAACAAACCCATCTCATGAAATAAAATCAGTCTGAGGTAAAATCGAGATTAGACTAAAAAGTTCTTGCAATCAATGCGATATGTGTATGAGAACTCTCGGTCTCGAGTATGTACCGGTCTGTACGTGTTTCCGTCTCGAAACTCGAGCCCGTCTAGCAAGACACGTAATGCTTTTTTTTTTTACCAACGACCACTTCTATGGGAGAAATCATTTTATTTATTAAGAGTGAGTATTGTTGTCCTTTGTTAGTTTGATCAGTTAATCAATCCCATCACTCACGATATGGGACAGTTGGGAAGCTATCAAAGCCGTGTGTTCCTTCAAAACCTCTTTACCCCTAATGCGACTAAACAGTCTGTACACGACCTATCCAGTTTTCATTTAAAACAGTATATCCTATACCGTGTAGGTATGTGACCTGTTACTGTTTTTTTTTTCACGGCGCTTCTCTGCATATTGTCCCCCCCCCCTCCTTTGCTACTGTTTATTAAAGACCTGAAAACTGTTTATAGTTTACCACCTCTTTACCACTCCTTCCCTCTCCGAGGGAATCACCGTTAAATACCGATAGGGTAAATTAAATAGTGTTGAAAGCACGTGAAAAGTAATGCGCTTACATCATCGCCCGCTACACATCAAAGACCACAAAAAATGAATAAAAAGCTAATTTTTGTAAAAAAAAGTCTTGTCTGTTAACCTAAACCGCCACAGGACATCCTGCTTAATGAACAAACAACTGCACCCAACATCTTGTACGTGTGAAAGGTAGGCAAGTGTATTCCGACAGTAAAAAGGGACGAGACCTGCGTTGAACTCGTGTTTTTGTTAATTTAAGTTGGCCACATTTGGGGTAGAGGGCGCTCGGAGCGGGGTGCGGGAGCTGGGAGCATCCAGTTTGGTCGTGTCTTCTTTCGCAGTCGTGTCTCGTGTCCCTCGTGTCGCCCGGTGCAGTGTGTGTCCTTTCGCGTGGTCCCGTCGTATTGCGGATTAGATTAGGAGATGGGTTAGGAGTGATTGCGTGGTCGTAATTATGTGTTGCGTTACCTTTTAGCACTTTGAGAGTGATCTAGAACTTCTGTTTAGCAAGAGACGAGGTCTGCGTGATGTGAATAACTAGTTGACCACGAGGTTACTCGACCTAGTGTCTGCTGCCGTTTAAATATTTGCCGTAGGATTCGTTCTTAAAGAATCATCATTCAACTGAATCGGATGTTTGTACGTTCCTATCATCCAATTTACTCGTAAGTATCGGTTTCCATACAGTATCGGTTGTTTTATTCTTGTATATCTTTCTAAAAGGCTAAATATGTTGTTCGGGCTTGCTAGTTCTATTCGTCGATTTAAACGTAGTGGTTTTCATACTCGTTTTAGGTAATTAGAGTTCAATTATTCGTTCATATATTAGTCCAAATCCTTTTTTCTTTGCCTGCGGAGAGTGGAATAACGCGACCTATAGGCGGAAGGACGGCGCTGGTATAATGGGACACTTTTCTGCGCGTTTGTTTTGGTGCGAACCACGTTGCCGCTTGGCTACTGTACAGTCTCTTTCACACCCTCGGCGCTTTGTATGCTAACGGTGTTAGGGTACCTGATTGTTTTCTGGCAAAACATTTTCAAAATAAGGAAGTAAAATTTCCCGCCTTTTGCTATCAGTTGCTAAGCCGAACGGAGCGAAGCCCAAGGAACGTAACCTTTTCTCAGTCGGTGAGGATTTGTTTTGTCCAATTCAACCCAAGCTGATGGTCGCCAAGGTTGATTCCGCTATCTTCTCGGCAACAGTTACTACCACCGAGTAGAACGCGGTATCAGGCTGTAAGCGATAGCTGTGCGGAGAAGCGAGGCATATGGCACGTTCCCTGTTAACCTAAGCTAGGCAAACCTAGCTTAACTTAAACTCATATCCTTACGCAAACTGCGCAGTTGCATGTCGTCTATTCTCGCCGTGTTATGGCGCAATAAATCAGGATGGAAACAAAAGGCATTCGAGTGCTACCTTTCTAATTTACCGTAAAGTCGCGTTTCTTCGAGTAAAAATACGATTCTTTCGTTGTTTACTTTTACTTTCCGAGCAAAGCAGCGATTCACAACCCTGAAACCTGTCGAACGATCGGTTTAGGTCGGGGCTGTGCACACTCTGGGGCCCGTCCATTGATTACGTTACACAGAATAGACCACTTTTGGATCCCTCCCACTTATACGCTTTTCCCCATAGATATGGACAGTTAAGCCTCCGTCGACCCCTCTCTCCTCAAGAGCGTAAGGTAATTGACGGTCCCTTGGGGAAGTTCTCTTCATTATATATTAATCGGCCTTTTTCAAATAATAGCTAGCTTTTAGACAAATATTCAAGTTACAAGGCAGTAAAGATATTCGGTCAGTTCTACTGGCGCGTCCTTCACACTAAAAACTAACTCCTATGTAAAGCACGGGAAGAGGAAAAATTGTCTATTTTTAAAGATACCTTTAAGAATAACCATATTAATGTGGAGAGCTCTCGACAAGACCTGTTCATTGATGAGGCTGTTGATAGGTTTAACTTAAAGTAACCGATTACGCTCTCCCCATATTTCACCTTCATACCTAAAACAGATGTGGGACTACCCGAAACAGGGCTTATTCTTTAATGTTTACAACAAGCTTGCGTTTATCTGGGGAGACTTAAACAGAGTCAAGAGCGCTCAAGGTATAGTATTTTGAAAGGGAGTTTGCGTGCAAATAGACAATTAAGCCTCATCATCTGTCGTTTTTTCGGGAACTACCATTCAACCACTGAGAATAAGATATCAATTGGTTCTTTTATACAAAAAAAAGAAAGAGTTGGGGTGAGTGTGTGTGGGTGGGGGGGCTGAGCAGGGTAAGAGTAGCGAAAATATAATGTTAGTTGTTGGGAAGGAGGAGGGGGTGGGGGTCGAAATCCCCAAAACGTTACTGACAATTGTAAAATGTTGTGGGGTGACAAAGAATGGGAAATACTGTTTCAGCCTGCAATTTTGTTACGGAGAGTCTTGCGGTAAAATCGTCAAGAGTTTGGAAGACTTCTCACCAAGCTAATCCCTGTTATCTGTGGTTATGGCCAACAATATTGATAAAGAAGCATTATCTGAGATAGTAGACGGCTTTCGACTGAATTTCAGGCGATTCCGCGAAGACACTCACTTGGAGCAGCTTTTTGTGTCACTAAAAAAAAAAGAAGGAAAAACTTAACGCGCAAGCTCTGCTCAGTGAGATAAGACACGCTTTCAAAAGATCCTGAATATACCATTTTTATGTTCTTACGTCCACACCTAGAAGAAAATAGCACACTGATTGGTTCTATTTACCTGCGTTTACATCAGGTGACTTCAATGATCGTCAAAAAGGCCCAATGTGTTGTAAATGGGAGTTGGCGTGCGAATAGGCACTTCTGACGATGATAGTGTAAACGGAGAATTTCGGAGACCATGTAATACTAGTTCAGAAACATGCTGACTTCTTTTCGCCTCATCACATAACCTTTCACTGTTAGTTTGAAAGAGGAAATTTCACTCCAAAGCCGAGTGGAGCGACAGCGAAGCAAGGCACTATGTACTTAAGCTACGTGAACCTAACCCAATCTACACGTTTGCATTTCTGTGCGCGAGTCTCGTGATGCCATGAAAGGTTGAGCTGGGGTGCATACCAGATATGAAAAAAATCCCGCCCCCCAAAAAAGTAGAAACACGTTGTGACCTAACCATGCCCTTCCAGGAAAACGAAATTTGAGGATGTTGGTGAAAGAAATCTAAGCAGCATTCGTATTCATTTAGTTATGAATAAACTGACCTCTCCTTTACGGTCTCAAAGAAGAAATTTTTGCATCATATCTATTCTACGAATTAACCATAAAAAGCTCCCCTCAACAGTCTAAAAGCTTGGAATAAGGCTCAAAGCGCGTTCACGATTTCTAGCACGTTCCAAAATAAAATATTAAGTCCCAAAGTGAAGTAATGCGCCATTATGAGACATTTTGCGAAGGCCCGCATCGCACCGTGAAAACACCTGTTGAGTAGGTTTTCATCCCACGGAAAATCTGTAAAACTTACTTAAAGTTATTCCTTGCCTTCGTGGATTTCTAGCGCCTGCACCAAAGAGCAAAAACTTTGCAATCGCACCGGTGCGGTTTCTGTACTCACAATAAATTTTTCGAACGGCGAGAAATACCCTTGAGTGGCGACGGCCGGCGGTCGCACTTGTCGGCTATAGGGCGGGGACTGGCGACGCCAGGCGAAGAGTGGCGAGGTGAGGCGACGAGGGGCGAAGAGTGGCGAAGTGAGGCGAAGAGAGGCGCTCCAGTGACGTCACCTTACCGCAGCGCACCGCACTGCACGGCACCACGGTGTTTGATCAGGTGGCTGGCTGGCTGGCCTGCCTAGGCTGTGTTTTACTTTGGTATCTGGGGGGAGGCACAACCTGTAACAAGTGCAAATCGTTCCGCGCTGATAAGAGTCGATGGCCAGTCTGAATTTCCCGCGCTTTGATCGACGCAAGGGTTTGTAGAGAGGGGGAAATGGCGCCAAACTTTGGTAGAGGTCATTGAGCTTGAGTTTCCGAATAGAACAACGTCTAGGAGAAAAATACCGTCTTAGATATTATTAAAGGTGAATGATTAATGACCCTTTTATCAATTGCTCTCTCAAAATTCAGATAATTGTACGTTTGATGGAATACTAATTCGGTTCCCCTCATGTCAGGAAGTATGTAAATACCATTTCTGCAGCTCCTTAGTAATTTAAGTCCCAACCTAACTCAAGCACTGTAAAAATACTAACAAAAAATATCTAAAAAAAAAGTTTGGCTCTAAAGCATGTTATTGTTTGATCGAACATGGCATTTTTGATGGCATACCTATTTCTTTTTATTTTGTTCAGCACGCGGATTTTGATTTGTCGCTTGAGTAGGTGGTTTAGAATTGAATTTAATCACCCTCCGTTAGCATCTTAAAACGCCCAATGATCAACGTTCAACAGCCACATAATTTATTAAAGTTTCAATAAAGTGTCTTCTAGACTACCAAAAATTTCCCGAGTTTTCTAACTTTGACCCTTGCCCCCTTTTTCAAGGTGAAACCAACGAAAAAATATTCGAACATTTTCACCTTCTCTTGAATTGGTTTTCTCGTTTCAAAGAAGAAAAGTTAATGTGAACCTTTTCTGTTGCTCAGCAATACGCATCGATGGTTTATGCTACGCGTGGTGAGGTACCCAGAGTTTCGCTCCAATCGAGCGATCGGCTCGATTCTGATCAGGCACTGATGAGACACCGATCAGCAGAGGTCCGGAAATCTGATTAGTGTCTGATCAGAATGTTGCACTTTTCATTAATGCCCGATCAGACACTTTTGTTCGGGAGTGCTTCTTTCCAATTATAGTACGTACGGCGTTATTATAGCGCCTAATATTTGAGTGTAGATAAAAATAAGTAGTTATTTAGTCACCTATTATAGATAACTATAATAGATGAAAGATACAGTATATAAAAACATTAACACTAAAACCGTTATCCGGACAAAAGACATCGGAAATGTAAAATTTGTACGTCGCTTTCGTGCGTAATCTTTTTCCTATGAAAAAGTAATGATATCGGTCGCCAAGAGACCGCGTCCTTCTCTCCGGGCAAAAATTGGCGTTAACACAC
>Ga0058701_10003654_pt1 | contig 12253 bp, 8 predicted proteins | sample AgamicOrMae_FD_97039 | JGI IMG/M metagenome (GOLD analysis project Ga0058701, IMG submission 97039) | Agave microbial communities from Guanajuato, Mexico - Or.Ma.e | ecosystem: Host-associated > Plants > Phyllosphere > Phylloplane/Leaf | place: Guanajuato, Mexico | collected 2012-06-04
CTGTCATAAGCGCCAAAAACCACAAGCGCCAACGCCGCAAGCGCCAATCCGTAATCGCCAAACGAGAAAAGTCGCAAACGCCAAAGGTCTTAACCGCAATACTAACCTTACCTAACCTAACTTCACCTAACTTAACCTAACCTAACTTAGCCTAACCTAACTTAACCTAACTTGACCTAAGTTGACCTAACCTATACGAACTTTGGCGTTTGCGACTTTTCTCGTTTGGCGGTTACGGACTGGCGCTTGCGGCGTTGGCGCTTGTGGTTTTTGGCGCTATCGAATGCCCCCCCATTGATATTACCGACGCATTTCAAAAGCCTAAAAGTCACCAGATTTGAATAGAACACGACTCGTGATCCCAGACTGTACATTAAACATAAATGACGGCATCAGATGATAAAAATATTTGTTGGATACGAACAAGGTGTACCCATAAGATAAGACGTAAGGTATGAATCGTACTTTTGTTGGTTTTTAAGAGTAACGCAATCAACAGCAATCGAACGAAAATAGGATTCGAGAGCTTCTAAATAATATGATTATTGATATTGGAAATTTAGACGAACACTTCTTAAAGAAGAGCGTGATTTCAATCGCGGTCTTAATCATAAACAATATGGTTATATTAAAAGATGAACACATCAATAACTATCTATCAACGAAAAGTTCTCGTTGAGAGCTCTCAATCCATATGGTTCTTGATTGGGGTATCTCCAAAAATAACTAAATTACTCTATTTCCCTGTTTCACCTTCATACCTAAAACTGGTATAAGATTAATTAAAACAGGGGTTTGTTTTAACTGTGTAACTTCAGTGGCTGAAGTCGTCACCATCCGAATTGGAGCGACCGAATCGAAGGCATGCGCATGCGCGGTGCCATCCGTCCTCAACACTCACTACTCCAGTTATTTTCGGTACATCGGTACATTTAGGTCGCGCAGTTGAGTATCACTGTCAATTGTGGCCTTCGACGAGCTATTGTGGGTACCCGTCGGTACCCGTCGCCCGCAATACCTTCGTCCGCTCCACGTGACGCACAGTCCGAATACTGCGATCACTGTACCGTTATTTCATTCTCTTCACTGTTAATTGTTAAGGTTGAATTTTCCACCTCTTGTGATCCATAGACGTCAAGCAGAGCGGATTCGCAGAAAAGCTAACGTAACCTAACTTTTGCGCTTGTATGTTGTTAATCGTAACTAGTTAAACAAGTGGATCAAATAAGTGAAGAATGTAACCTTTGCTAAAATGTTCGGCAGTAGAACGCATATACGGAATAAGTCGGTATATTTCATAAATGGATTTCGAAGAAGCTTTAGACATGTGTAACAATGACGTTAGTCCTGCACAGCCGCAGTTTAAACCGTGCCTTTCCGCATCAGTAATAGTAAACATAACTGTGCTATTTTTAAACTACAGCTGTAGAGGTTCCAGAGAAAAGAAGAAAACTTGATCTTAAAACTGTATTCTTCTAATTTACGAAATAGTTTTCGATCGGTAGGGACTTAGATTCTCATAATTAGACCTTAAATAAATGTCAAACTGTAAAAATATGTCATTTTTGTATGCCTAAAAACAAAGATCATAGGTACTTTCCTCATGAAAATCAAATAAGATACGAATAATAGGATGAGTTTTTAGTTATTTTTTAATAAATATGATATCTGAACGTTTTTCATTTGGGCATTTTAGACACCGTTGTGTAAGCAGCAAAAAAGTTAAGTTTAGTAAGTTAAAAGAAGTGATGCTGCTATTCATTTAAAATGTTCAACGTCGCGTCAAAGTTTTGAAATTAGGAAGACCCAAAGTCAATTGAAGGAGTCGATAGAAAAACCTTTCAATCAAAAAGCTCAAAGAAGTTAAAAATGGATCAAATCCGAATGAACCGAGGAATAAACACAACGAAGGAAAGCCTTTTTTTCTATACAAGAACTGCGAAACATAGGACGGTTTTTGCCCGGATGTCTTCGCCTCAAGGAAGGAGGGACCTGTTCTAAATGGGGAGCGTGCGTAAAAAAGTCAGCACTTTTTTTCGGTGGTCCATTTTCTTAACCTGAAATAAATTCAAAATAAACTTACTTTGATCGATCCGAGTCGTCTAGGAGCTCCACTCTCTCGCCGCGCCGCATCGCCAGGATGTCTCCGGCGCCGATCACATCCTGGGTCGATTCGTACACGGTGCTTGCCTGTGTGCCAAATAACACGTTTTAACAAAAACACTTTTAAGTTCAATACAATACTTTAAACAAAGACGGAATTTAAATTTCATCCAATTTTAATGCACACCCTTAAATTTTCAAGTTTTAGTGCGAATTTCAATTTGAGCCTGATTGAATTTTACATTTAATTTTAAATCAAAGCGTGCAAAGTGAGGGCTTAATAAAAAAAATGACTTTCAAAATTTTCATTTTCTTCAGGTGTATTTTTTTCCGCGTATGGTATTTTGGAGTTCACTATTTTTTTTCGACGAAATTTCTCGTTATTTTTGTATGTAAAATTTGTCAATTAAGGATATTTCAATTTTAATCTTTTTCATTAAAATATTTTTTTTAAAAATAGATCAAGAATTTTTATTTAATAGTATTTACGACGTTTCTTATTCCTTTTTTAGGCAAAGATCCTATCAGGTTCGTACTTAAAATTAATAATCTGAATGGATGGTTTCCCTGTTGAACACTTTCCTCCGTCCCGTGTAATTTATGGTTACGGAGTGATCAATTCGAGAAACTTTCAGAGTGTGCATTTAGTAAAGACAACAAAAATTATAACGAAAAAAACAACAACCGAAAAACTGTTATATTTTGGCATTTTATATTTAAAATGAAACAATATTGGGACTTGGACTCCACGCATCAAGTTGTTATTCGAGGAAATTTCCTGTAAGTACGACTGTAAAAGTAAACTGATGGGAATAAGGTGCCTGTAAATCCTATAGGTACCTACAGGATGTTCAAGATACGATTTGATATGACTGAATATATTTCAGCTACGCGTTGAAATATCTAAGTCCGAAAGTCAGATTAAAATAGCGATGAAGTAAATATAGCGATATTGTGCGCTAAAATTGTCGGAATGACGCAGAAACTGCAAGCGACGCACAAAAATTGCGCCGTTTGTCTTGCCATGTAAACAAAACGTTAGCGGCTACGCAAAGAAACAAATAATGTCTACTCCGGAAAAAAGGTGCGATAAATTCAGTCTGATTAATTAAACCCTATCCGTTAACGGGTTGTATAGGTAATGAAGGGTATAGTGAATACTACGTCACAATTTTCATCGCTTGAAAGGGAAAAGGGAATTTCACAGGCGGTGACGTGAATGAGATATAAAGGTAAACAAGCAGCTGTTAGAATCACTCACAAAACAAATTTTATGAGCGGAGTAATGTAATGCAGGTGTTGTTGGTATGACCACTGCGCCGTCCGTCTCGTAACGAGACGTAAAGCCATTGGACGTCTGGTTAACTTGACCGCGATCTCTCACGTCTTAATTTTGATCGAATTCGCTGTCCTAGAATTAACAAGTTAACCACAATAAAGGTTTGCTGCCAACGATGACTCACTTCGCGTCACTCTTACACAACCCGCATTCGGGTTTCAACGACACTGTACTGGTGCACCGAGCGCCGGGATTAGCTAACGTAAGGCAAAGATCCGTTTGACAGAGGGGGTGCGTCCGAACTCGCAGTTCTTAGGGAACTTATGGACGAATCTGTGGCGTCGTGGACGCCGCCGTGGATGCCGCCATGGACGCAGCGCAGCGTCCGGGCCTCCGGGGCGGGGCCTCCAGGGATGGGCGACAGCGACCGCGACGACTCCGTCGGCGACGTGGACCCGGAGTTGCCGCCGTACATCGGGAAGCGGTGCGCGGACGGCCGGGACAGGCGGAGCGCGGAAAACACGTGCAGGGGCTCGAAGTGTCGCAGACCCTTCTCGTCGAGGAGGCTGTAGGCGACCTGGCCAGTCAGGACGTCGCGGGCGGCTTCTCGGGGGATGACGGTCTGGAAGCCGTGCTTGAAGATGAGCAGGGCGCCGCGGGCTTTGACGCCGGCCTTGCCCAGGAAGTCCTCCATGGCGAGACAGTTCTCGAACAGCGACATCGGGATGTCGGCGGACGATTCCAGGGGAGGGGCGTCTTCGGGGACGACCATCAGGGCGGCGCTCTCGCGCACCAGCTCCCGGAGACGCGGGTCGGTCCGGGCGGAGTCGGGCTCGGACACGAGACGGCCCAGGGCGACCCCCAGCTTGGGCCGGCGCTTCGCTAGCTGCCGCATCACCGTCAGTCTCCGCAGGATGTCCAGGGTGATGCGGTCTCCGGCGAGGACGCGAGTAGCGCTCGGGTCGTTGAGGACCGCCAGGAGACCCTGGGCGGCTCCCCGCATGCCCAGGGCGCGGGCGAGGTTCACCGCCTGGAGGAGGAGGGCTCTGAGGGCGCGCTCGTCCTTCTCCAGGAGCATCTCGTGCAGGTCCCTCTCACTGGCCTCCCTCACGGCGTTCACGATGGCCCGCTGGAGCATCTCGGTGGCGTCCTGGTCCGTTTCCACCTCTCCGGACGACACCATGCCGGCCACTTCCCGCATCACGCGTTCCAACAGATGGGGCTCAGCTTCGACCAAGTGCATGAAGGCTTGGCCCATCGCGTCATCCTGCAGTATACGGGCGAACCTCTCGGGCTCCCCGCTCCACACGGCCGACTTTATCAGCTCGATTTTGCTGACGGCAGCAACGGCAGGAAGTTGGTGTTCCAGACCCAGTTGGATCACCGTTTCTTTGCAGAGGAGGCCCACATGACCGGGCAGAATGACGAATCCGTACAGCGCGTCCACAACGCCTTCCTTATCAGGGACGGACTCCAAGATGCTATTGAAGAAGTTGCTGACGGTGTGAAGGACGATGCGCTCTTGCTCGGCGTGATCGACTTGGTTGTCATCCAGCGTGATGCACGCTGTGACGATCGCTTCCGTCAGCATGTTCTTGAGCGCCTCCTCCTCCTGAGAAAGAACTTGGCTCTCTACTCCGCCATTGAGGCTCTTCTCAATGGTCAGACTCGCCCGTCGTTTCAGGTGGCCCTTGTTGTCGAAAAGATTGAAACTCAGCTTGAGGATGGTCTCCAGGACTTGGCCCATTTTGACTGCAGCGACCCCTTCCAGCCCCAGCTGCTCGGCTGCCTCCAGTGTCGGCATCGTGGTGACGTCGACCCCGGGGAGTTCCGCCTGGACGTGCTTCCCCACGGCCATTCCGGCGTGGGAGAGCTGCCGGAGCATGCGGGAGTCGATGCTCATCTCGGCACCGGCGGTCGGAATATTCGACATGACGGAAAGATGAGGGCGCATGAGCCGGAGTTCTTCCGGGGTCACTTCGAATCCTTGGACTGAAAACTCGAAGCCACCTTCCTCCGTATCCTGCAGATCGGGAGCCACGAACCGCAGGCCGTCCGCTGTCTCGACGATTTGGCCGGGAACGAAAGTGACTCTGTCGCCGGTCTCAATGACTCTTCCGGGAACGAACCTCGGTCCTTCTTTGGTCTCCACGATCTGTCCGGGCACGAACCTTGATCCTTCGTCCTCGGTCTGAATCACTTGGCCAGGAATGAAGGTGGGCCCTGCTTTCGTCTCTACAATCTGGCCCGGCACGAACTTAGGGCCTTCGGGTGTCATGACCGTTTGACCGGGCAGGAATTTGGGGCCCGCGTGGGTCTCGATGATCTGGCCAGGGACGAATTTGGGCCCCTCGCTGGTATCCACCACTTGGCCAGGGACGAACTGCTCGCCGTGGTCCGTCATGACAATCTGGCCCGGAACAAAGACGCCATCGTGGACCATACCGGGCACGAACTGAACTCCGGATGGACTCTTAACCAGCTTGCCTTGAATGAGCTTTCCACTGGGCAGTCCGGCGGACTTGCCCGGGAAGAATTCCACCCCGTGATCGGTCATAATCATATGACCAAGGACCTCTTCTTTCTGGACATTCTGCGACGTGCTCACAGTGGCCGGATTGATTGGCACGCACGGCGGGACGCATTGCTTAAAAACAACTTCGTTGAGCGTGAGCGCTGAAGTGAACTCGACGACGCTCACGCCATCCGGGCCCAGGACGAAGTTGCCTGGCGCAAATTTCATGCCCTTTTCTGTCTTGAGAACCTGCCCTTGGATGAACTGAAGTCCCTCGGCCGTTTCTAGAGAAGTGCCAGGGATAAATTTAGCCTGGCCACTCTCGTCTTTCACCGTCATTCCCGGCACGAACTTCGGCGTGTTGCCGCTATCTATCACAGTCTGGCCTGCGACAAACTTAGTTCCTTCAGCCGTCAAGATGGACTGCCCAGGTATGAACTGAACCTCGCCGCTCTCCAATTTAGCCGTCTGACCGGGAACGAATTCCCAATCCTTGCGACCATTCCGCTCGACCTGAACGCTTTGGCCGGGTAGGAAGAATGTTTCTCCTGTCGGCGTTGTGAGCGTCTGCCCGGGCACGAACTCCGGACCCTCGCGCGTCATCACGGTCTGGCCGACGACAAATTCTGGTTCCCCGTTGCCTTCCTTCACGACCTGGCCGGGCACGAACCTCGGTCCTTCGGGGGTCAGAACCGTCTGCCCTGGCACAAATCGGGAATCGTCCGCGTTGTGAAGCACTTGACCTTGTACGAATTTCTCCCCTTCCCGAGTAGCCAGCGACATTCCCGCGACAAAAACATTCGTCTCCGTGCCATCAGGCTCAGCCGTACTGATAGCACGACCTGGTATCAACATAGGACCGTCGGGCGTGTGAACTGTTATACCAGGCATAAAAATCGGTCCATTCGCCCCCTCCACTCTTTGGCCCGGGACAAATAGATCTCCTTGAGGCGTGCGGACGGTCTCTCCGATGACCAAACGGTTTGCCGAAGCGATGTCCAACTTGAGCCCGCGAACCTTGGGGCCATGCGGCAAGCCAACTTCCGTCTGCACTCCAGTCTCCAGCGAATTCACCAGTTCAGGGATTTCGTCAATCCTCGGCAAATTATTCAACAACTTCCCACCTTCGTGCGATTCGTCCATGAGAATAGCCTTCAACTCTGCGGGTTTCGGCAGCGAGCCAGGGTCAATCTGTCGGATCGCCGCGTCCACCTTTTCGTCAGGTTCAGCGACAGGCGGCGAGAAGGGCGCCACGGCGTGCACCGTCGGGAACCCTCCCATCTCCTCCGCGATGTACGGCTGCTGGACAATGCCGGGGGTCGACGTCTCCAGGTCCACTGTCTTGGGCTCCACGTGCACCGGCTGCGGCAGCTGCGTGACGGTCGGGGTTCCGATGATCGGGGCCTCCGCACTGAACTTCGTTTCATCGAACTTGCCCACCAGGGGCTGCACCATTGTTTGTAAGCGTCCACACGACAAGTAAATATGCGCGTCCGTGCGGAGCTCTTCCGGCTGGAAGCTGCTCCATTCGCGGCTCCCTCTTTGCAGTCCTGATCCTGGGGAGGCGGCTCCACCGACTTTGACCCTCATCGCCTTGGCCGCCGCGGCCCTGCGCTCTTCCGCCACCGCGCGCAATTCCCTATCTTCGAACATCTTCCTCCTGTCATCCACCGCGGACGCCCGGCGCCGCCGCTCTTCCTCCCGCTTGCGCGCCACCTCCCCCGGGCCCTGGCCCTCCAGCAGCTCCACGCCGTTCATCACAAACTCGCTCAGGTCCAGCGAAACATTCTTGCCTTTGCGCAACTTAAGCAACACATGGTCCGCGTCCCTCGCCAGCATGAGATCCCGCACATCTCCATCGCGCACCGCCGCCTCCAGCCTGGACGACAGCACGAGGCTCGTCCGCCGCTCATCCACCGTGTACACGTAATGGGGCGCGTGGGCGTCGTCCACCTGGGGCCCCTTGGTCTCCAGGAGGCGCGCGAGGTCGGGGGCGTTGGCGAGCACGGGGAACACATAGCGGTAGTCCGGGCGGACGGAGTGCTTGCGCGGCTGGACGGGCTGGAAGCAGTGGCTCTCATTCCCTTCCGACTTGAGTGTAATGTGGCAGTGGGCGTGATCGGCGTGCACGCCGACGAGAACCGGGATGTAGTGGTGGGCGGGCAGCCCAATGGCTTTGCCCGTGATGCGGCAGAACCGGCGAGCATCGGCCGGGGATATGGGCGGCAGAAGCGGAAAGTAGTTTGGCTTGGGCAACGCGCGGCTCCCACCAGTAATCCGACAGAATGGCATCTTCGTCTTGGGCTGGGCGCTGCGAGGACTCCGGGTGCGGACGAGGACGAGGGCGAGCACGACTCGCGGACGCAGGACCCGTTAACGACATCTGTCCTCTCCCCTTGGTCGTCGCCGCTCGACTGAAGCTCACAAGCGCGAAGCGCGGGCCAAGTCTCCTCGGTTATAAATAATGGGGGGCGCGTGTGAAAGCGCGTGCGCACTCCCCTACCCCTTCCCCCCTCTCAGGTTCTCCCCCTTCACCTTCCCGCGCACTTGGGTCATTGCCGTTTCCGACGTGATGGTTTTCATTGAAAGAGGTACTCACTCAAAACTTCCGACACCGGCCTGCTCGTTTGCAACAAAGTACTTCATTTGAAACGCAATCAGTCCTCTCAAAAAAGCCAAAAAAGCTAGTCCCACCGATTCTACGACACCAGCATGACAATACGTTCGTCACAAGTTGCCATCTTTTTCCAAGATATCCTCGTTGTGTTCCACGATATCGATAAATGACTTAGCCGAACTCAACACGCGCTTCTTTGAATCCGATAGTAAAATTAACTCTTGAATGATTTATTCCCCCTCTTAAAAAAGCTAAAAGTCATTCACAGCAAATATACAGTAAGGAAAAAATACTCCAACAAGTCAATGTTCATTCAACGGCAATTCACTTAATATCCGCCCTCACGGTTTTTTAAAAGTGTATTTACAATAATTTATGTTAACTTTTCGAAAGGTTTCCCGACAAAATTTTGGTTCCCCGAGTTTTGGTTGATACCCTGACTTCCGTCATTTTCGGGGCCTTGAAATACTATTTTGCAAAGCAATCCACTGTTCCTCTAACATTCAAAATGCGCTATTTAAACCAAAACATTCACTGCTATTGACCCTTACCATCAAATATGAGAAACTTTGTAGCTTAATGCTACTTCATCTAGAGGATATTCTCCCGAAGTCACTTCAGCCGGACCTAACAGACCAAAACACTTGGAACGTTATTGCTGCACAAGCTGATTCATCCCCACATGAAATACCGAGAAATGAAAGCGACGAAGACATCGCTATAGTCCTTGAACATTTCCCCTTGAATGACGTTGTAAATCCAATTCCTTGTAGTTGTGGTGTCCTCAAAGGCGAAGAGAGAAAAAGCTTCTCCGTCTGGGGCAATTATACTTTTCATCGGGTTTACAGGGTGAGAAATGGCGAGAGGTTTTCTGGGCCATGTAGTCCAATCTACTCCATTTAAATAAACGCCCCAAAGTTTCCGGAAATTGCGTATCCGTAGAAGCAGCCCATTCATTCAAGTCACTCTCTTCATCAGAAAATTCGAGCTCCTGAAAATGCATCTTCTTCCGAAATGCTGTTGATGTTCACTCCACCAGATAAATAACCAAGTGTCGGACATATAAACAAGATATGCTTTTAAACCGCTCTTACTTTCACATCAAGAGCGCGTTTCGCGACAGATTGCGATCAAGTTCTATGGGATGAAGTCTAAATGCTCTTTCGAATAAAAATTTCGCTGCAAGTTTCCAAAACCAGTAAACTTTTATAAGTCAAAGTTTTGTTTTCTCTGAACTGTCTTGGTTTAAGGTTTGAGGTATGGCTCAGCTAAGAATACCTGTGACTATCTCCTCCGAGGATCAGTTAGTCGTTAGTTTAGACGACATGCGGAAAGGTTTACGAAGAATTAGAAGATAATACAAAGAGGTACATGAGATTTAGAGATGGTGAGGTGAGTTCAGGTGGATTTCAAAGAAGTTAGGGCGAGGTTCGATAGTTAAGGTCAGGGGATGTTTAGGTTAATAAAGGTTTACCTAGGTAAAGTTCGTTTCCCTCATTGCGTTACTAGATCTTTAGAAAAAATTGACGCAAGTCAGGTTTGCCCGAATAAAACGTCCCCAAGATTGAATAAGTAAAACGATTCCAAAATTAAATCGGTAAACGTCTAGAGCCAACTTTCTGGAAGAATTACGACACTGACCTGAGGCACAGCGACTGTGTCTCTCGTCACTGCAAAGGCCCCGCGTGCATCATTTATGACATCAAACACCGTTCGCCAAAAGAATCGCTTCTTTTAGAAGCCGTGCAATTTCGGAAACTAAAAGTGATTCGCCGATTAATTCGCGAAAAATGCGACTAAAACGATGCGGCGTTTAAATCATCAATCAATCGAGGATCGATTTCAAATTTAATTAATAAGGGGCCACTAAAACGGTTGGGGGTCATCGGAACGTATTTGCTTGTGGGTCTTTGCAGACTAAAAAGCTTTCTGAACGAGTAAATTCTCAATCTTGTTGGATTATGAAAAAGTTTCAGAGTTAGATGGCTTTGTTATTAATAATTTAATACGAAATCTTCCTTTCATAATAGTCACAAACTTTAGATTTTGAATTTTTCTGGCTTTTCCCTGAATTCCCCTGACCGAATTACATTTCTTCTTGGTCCAATTTTGCGACTGAAGGATATCTGTTATTTTATTAACATCCATTTTTTTCAGTTTTCCTATGCCTTTTCAATACTTTTCGGCAATGTTCCTGACTTTCCTGATCTTTTATTTTCCCCTGACTTTCCCTTGACTTCTCTGACTCACTGACCTTATGGCAACCATGCCACTTCGTTTAATACTCTTCTACGCTCGGAATCTTCCCATTTGCCAGAACAAACGGCAATATAGCTTCGCCAATAGCTTCAAGAGCGACATAGATACAGGAAAAAATATATTCTGAAATCCCATACGACCTTTGGAGGTAAAGCTCATTTAAGTATTTTTCGTAGTAATATTAGATTAGATCTTCTAAAAACCACATCTGACAAGCTCGGCCAGACCTTTCTATTGATAGGTTCATTTCTAGATTTATCTTCGAAAACAGCGCCATGCCTATTTTACCCTTCCACCTACACCCGCTCATAAAACCACTACATTTTCTTAGGAGTAAAACTCTCGTAGGAAAGTCGAGTAGCTGCACAGAGTTTGAGTTTCATTCGGATACCATTGCATTCAAACACCGTGATATTTACTGCGACGTGTAACTCGTAAAGGCTACTTCGCTTTGAACCTGTTTCGACCAACATTTTTGGCACCTTTGTGCCACTGCGAATAACCTAGTGAACTTGCCCTTGATTCCATTCCTACAAATCTGCCAAATTAAAATGGTTCGAATTCCTGCTCGGTGACGTTTAAGTAGCAATGTTTCATTTCTCAATCCACGCTAAATCATCGAGGCCATAACCTACAGAAAATTGCCGAAACCCGTTTCCATTAACTCATGCAAAATTACGACCAACTACTCCCGCAAATATCGCCTTACGCTTTAATCAATAAACTGTATCCCTACCGCAGATAAATCGTGGAAATTTTTTGGGGACATTAAAGTTCCAATCCGCCTAATTCATGTAACGGAATTTTCCAAGGCGTTTGTTTTGAAAAACTAATAATTACTTATAATCACTAATAAAAGCGCTCTTTCATTAATTTTTTTTAATTCCATTTTGCCTCTCGTTTTAAACCATTACTCACCAAGCCGTATAACCTAACCTCAGTTAACCTAATACCTATGGTCATTAAGGATTAGGTGGGCAGAAGTAGCCTGCCTCTGAGAAATAGGCCTCGTCATGTTTGCCGACAGCAGAGTGGTGTGGCTGTGAAATGAACCTAAACCTAAGTAGATTTCTATCGTTAATCCTGCAAATACGATAAAATAAGGTTGAACCAAAATTGATGCCAAGAAGTGATGAAGGCTACCTTAAAAATGTAGAGTATAAAAGCATTTTCAATGGCAAGAATAGCTTGCTTTGAGTTCATTTTTATTGGGTTTCCGATTCGCTTTTAGAGCGAATACAATTAAGGCGATAGAAACGTCTCATTTAAAGTCGTAACATTCGCTAAGGAAAACAGAAGCACACGCATAAAGTGCGTTTAACCGCACCTCGACTCACTGTCAGTTCGGCTCCGCTCGGCTCTGCTCGGCTCGGTTCGCACGCTTCGGTTGCACCCATTTGGCTGCAATCCTTGCGTTTGGGCTTACTTTATCGTTTGTTTTGAGTATGCATTCTGGAATTCTTATTGGCTGCCTAGAGTC
>Ga0058701_10003655_pt1 | contig 12251 bp, 4 predicted proteins | sample AgamicOrMae_FD_97039 | JGI IMG/M metagenome (GOLD analysis project Ga0058701, IMG submission 97039) | Agave microbial communities from Guanajuato, Mexico - Or.Ma.e | ecosystem: Host-associated > Plants > Phyllosphere > Phylloplane/Leaf | place: Guanajuato, Mexico | collected 2012-06-04
CGACCGTTTAGTTGGGTAACCCTAGATTAAGTTAGGTTGGGTGCCTTGTGCCTCGCTTCGCTATCGCTCCGCTCGGCTTGACGACGGAGGGTAGCACCAAATTTAAACTAAAAGGTTGAAAATGCTACCCTAAAAAATTACAGTGTGTACCCTCTCCTAATTATAAAAATTTACTAAGTTGACTTGTTTTTCTTTTCCAGATTTTGGCATCAAACGATAGCTCAATCACTTTAAACCCCGTGACACTGGAATCATCAGGGGTGTACGAATGCGAAGTGTCAACGGAGGGCCCGTTCTTCCAAACTGTAATGGAAAGAGGCAACATGATAGTAGCAGGTGAGTCAGCCGCAATGCTGCATTTGAATTTGCCGCCAATCTAGTTTTGAGATGGCGGGACCCTCAGTGCCTTGCCCCGCCGCGCCGCGCCTTATCAGCTGTGAGGTCGATATAACGGCGCCCAACAAAAGACGCAGCTGCTGAAAATCAATCGCCCAAAGAGACCCGACACTTCTAGCTGACAGCAGCCTTTCAAAAGCATTCTTAGATCTTTCCGAGTTGACACAAGCATTTCCGGTTGAAATGCTCGCTAAAACATGCCGACCCAGCCGCTGCTTTTTGTAGTCAGGGAAAGCCTATGGAGAGCGTTGAATAGATGCTGCAGCCATCTTGCTTCTTCGCTTTCTCTTTCTAATGAATTTTGAGTGCGACAGAAGACCTCTTAAGGGGAGTGTGTTTGAGGCATCATACCGTGGTAAGAGCGAAACAGTTTAACCTAATTAATCCCAACCCATTTAATCCTTATGACGTAATGGATAGATAACTATCAACAAGGTTACAGTTGCCCACGCTTAGCTCATAACGCTCTTGCTACCGCGAGGCGATCCATAACGATATACCTAGGAATAGAAAGTACTTTCTTTCCCCGTGAGAACGAATATTTTGGTAAAGTTATTGATCAGTCTTGGTACTGATCAGGAATTTAATGAATCAGAATGATCCCAGAAGAATGATCTTGCCATGAAAGTGAGCTGTTTTCGTAGTAATGAGTGGTTAAATTAAGTTGACATGATTGGTTTATTAAAAAAGCTTATAGTCAATGAAAGTAAAAAAAAAAGATATTTCGTGGGAGGAAAGACATTGTGAGAGAAAGTTTGTCTGGGAACGGTCCGATTAAGGCAGCCTTATTTTCGTCACGTCAAACAAGGGCCACGTTACGTGGTGGGCCTCTTCCAATCAAATTTTCCCTTTCTAGGAAAAATGATGGAACTAAAGATAAAAAGAAAATTGGACCCGTTTTTGGTCAAGTATTAGAATATATTGACCTGTGACAGAGTAACAATTAAATGACGGGTTTCGGTACCTACCCTTCAACTCTTTGTTCATAAAGTTTCTTCGTTCGAGGCTTTTTTTCCTTACCTGTATTCTCTTTATTTAGCTCCCCGATTCCGTGGATTTTCAAGCAATCGTTGGTTACGCAAAACCTCCAGGTCACATGAAGGTAGTAATAAGGGCTGATAGAACTAATCAACTTGTTTCCAGCCTAACCCTCGAAGACGTGAGTCCGAACTTTTATTACGTAAGAAAAGGTTAAGCAAGACGAGGTTCAGAACTCTGCCCGAACACCAGAGTCTAAAATGCAAACTTTGAAACTCGGGGTGGGCTTTCAGCAGTATGAAACATTTGTCTGAGTAGTAACCAGTTTACGTGGGGAGTAAGAGATTGTAACGAAAATCGGTTTTAAATCGTCAATAATGTAATAGGCATTATTTTGGCGGCCGATAGTCGGAGCAAAATGTAAATGATGCACTTGTCTGAGCGTCAATATTGGCTTTTACACTGGGAACAGGTGAAAACGGGAACCGAAATTCGGGGGCTTGCGTCCCTCGCGCATAAATTAAAATACGATTCAGTTCGAAGAGAATTTCTGCAAAGTTCATGATTTCTCAGAATCCGCTCTCCAATTTTCCCCCTCAACTTTGATCTCTCAATCCTAACCAACTGATCGTACATTTTTGTCATCCAAAGGGATTCAGCTTGTTTTAAGATAGTCTTTTATTTTCCTTAAAAAATAAATAACGCATTGTTCTTTGTTTCAAAACATGTAATAGCATCAACTAAACTTTGTAATCATTCCCGTGTCTATTTGCGATTGCTTCGATCACGAAGTTAATAGCTGTGCGCGTTCTTCTCACAATGATACAGCTGCCGCATGGTCCACAACGATGTATTTGCAAAGTTGCACCACCGTGCTAATAAATCGTTACGGATAGCCAGGTGGCAGCTACGGTTTTGTGAAAAGTGCTCGCGCAGCCATCAACTTGTTGACGGGAGCCATCGTATAGTGTTGCTCTTAACGCCAAGGGCCAAAGCTATATGATAGGGTGGTTTCCTTAGAAGAAAATAGGTTCGAGAGCGCTGAATGAAATTTCGAAGAATGGTGCATTGACGTCGAGGTATTACATTAGTGTCTCATTAAGTTAAGGAAATCGTTGTCGCTTGTAGACTTTCAAGTAGCAGACCAATTTTATTATCTGTCTCAGATGGCTTGATCACCCCGTTATAAGCTGCGTTCAATTTAAAATTATGTCGTGTAAATAAGCAAGGTTTTCCCTACTTAAAATACCGAAAAAAATCTCCAAAATCACTTTTTTTTTAAGAAAATCCCACTAAACCGGCCTTGAGAACGTCAACGTTGCAACTACAGTTTGCCCTAAATTATAAGAATTTTAGCGTCACCACTTACTGTGATTGCATCATATCTCAAGTCGTACCAACTTGAAGTTTGGAATTCCCCCCACTTTTCGGTAAATTATTAGTCTAATTAGATTTTTGGATCATTTAGATGGCGTTTAACCTGAACCGTTGTTAAGTTCATTGTTTTCGCTATTTTTATGAGAGTTTATTTTTTGAAATTACTAACAACCCCGTTATCCATCTTTAAAATAAGATACGCAACGTTATTTTTTTATGAATATATTCAAGAAATTATCAATTTTTGACACAAAGAACATTGAAAAAAATTATTAAAGAGGTGCTTAATATTTGTCAACACTATTGATCTGCTCTAATCAGACCAGCAGCTGTCTAGATCAATAGAGGGGCATTCGATAGCACCAAAAACCACAAGCGCCAACGCCGCAAGCGCCAGTCCGTAACCGCCAAACGAGAAAAGTCGCAAACGCCGAAGTCCGCATAGGTTAGGTTAGGTCAAGTTAGGTTAAGTTAGGTTAGGTAAGGTTAGTATTGCGATCAAGACCTTTGGCGTTTGCGACTTTTCTCGTTTGGCGATTACGGATTGGCGCTTGCGGCGTTGGCGCTTGTGGTTTTTGGCGCCTTTGACAGCTACCCGATCAATAGACTTCGTTTGTTGAAAACAAACTGATAGTGCATTTAAAATACATAGCTAAAAGTGGTGAAAGAAAGATAGAAAAGAAGTTCCCGAGTCCAAACACAATCGCACAAAGCGGCTGCTAAAATGAAAAAAAAAACTGAAAATACGTCATTGCTAAGCGCAAGAAAGACAAAGGAAACCGCTGGCCCTTTTTTCGGTACTGACTTTGCTCCAAACTGAAAGGCCCCTTTCTTTTTATTTCACTTACTTTACGTAACAGGTCGCGACCTAATTCACAAGATAGATACTGCCACCAAAAAAAAGGAGGAAAAGAAGAAAAAAAGGAAACTTGCTCATTCGTCCTGATAAAAATAAATACGCAGTTCCCTTTTGTGAACAACAACAACGCTGAATCAACAAAGTTAGCCCTTCTTTTTCAAGTAAATTCAGTGACCTTGAGGGAGTGGTTTGAGCAGGAAAAAAATTGAGTGTTTTTGGTAATGAGTCCTTAACCGATTTGTGCCCAGAGGAAGTTCGAAAAAAAATAATTTCAGGGGATAATCAAAACGTTTTGGGTCAAAATTTTGCAAAATGATGTTTTTGAAATGATCATTTTTTTATTTTGGCTAATTTAGGGTTACAGTACCTTTTTACTTTAAAAAAAAAGGGATTTTTGGGAGAATTTTGCATAAAATTTATATTTTTTATGGGTCGATAACAGCCCAGTGGGCAAAAATCGGTTAATGTCAAACAGATTCTGTCATTTTTTTTATCTTTTGTTGAGTATTTAAAGGAGAATTTTGTGCTTTTAGAACGTATTGCTTGGAGACTTCTTGGCTGACGCAAAAATTATCTGAGCATTATTCTGTAGAGTACTATATCGATATTTATCGATATCAGCACCTTTATGTGATCTACTGATCTCCCGGAAATCGACTTCAAAGTTGCCTGTGACATCTGGTATCCGCGAATTCGACCGAATTCCACAGATTTTATGCACAGGCTAGTTCGAGCACGATTTCCAGGTGATCAGCTTATTATCAAAATGCGGGTCTCTGTTTTTTCCCCGTCTGTATTTGAGCTCTTTTATCACAGCTAATTCGTAAAAAATTGGTCAAGAACCTCACCAATATGCCTGCGTGTAAAATCAGCTTGACCGTTTCTGTGGTAGAGATCTCATACCGAATCAGTATGAGATTGATTCGGTATGGATTAATATTTTTTTTAATATCGTTTGGAAAAAATCGTAATCCCGAACTTAAAAGTTGGATGTATATAACCAATTTTTGCCCATTTGGCTGTTATCTATTCATCAAAAATATCACCTTTTATGCGAAATTCTCCCAAAAATCCCTTTTTAAGTAAAAAGGTAACTCTAAACTAGCGTAAATAAAAAAATGATCTTTTTAAAAACACCATTTTGCAAAATTTTGATCCAAAACGTTTTGATTATTCCCTTAAATTATTTTTTTTTTCAAACTTCCTCTGGGCACAAATCGGTTAAAGGTCTTTTTGATCGCTTCTTGGTTCAAATTTTTGTTTCAACAATGAACTTACAATCGCGTAGGCTATGTGAACCTCGTTTAACTTCCGATTGCTTCGCTTTGTTATTTGCACGCCTGCCTGTTGCCATAGCGTCGAAACGTAGAACACATGAAGTACAAAGCGCAAAAGATTTGCAGTGCATCGGACCCCTCATCCGAGGCATCACTATATTTCTCTCACGAGTATCCATCCGAAAAATATGTGTCTGTGAGCGTAAGTGTGAATGTCTAGGTACAAAGCTGTGGACTCTCTGTTCTAAAGATGCAGATTCGGCATGACACGGAACGTCCATTTGTGTAATGACAAGGGTGTCAGACCTTTGGACGTTGCCGACGACGGAGTCCCAGCGATCCGCGTCGCCGTTCCGCCCCGCCAAGGACGTGTCATCTGAAATGTTAGTCCGAGTTGAAGAGAGGTGAAGTAGGGATCATCAGAGGCCCTATTGAGTCAACGGGAAACATAGCTGCTTAGTTAGGGCACATCTAACGCGCCACTTCACACTCTGCCCTATATTTTTAGCTTGGTGGATTCAGGATTTTACTTATTTAATGCACCTTTCTCGGCTCCAAGATTGCCTGATATTTTTATAAGCCTGCCTCCTAATTTTCTTAAGGGACGGTGGCTACACTGACAACTTGAAGCTGAAATTTTCAGCTTCTTTTTATTGCCGAGAGCGAAGCGGAACCGCTGTGAGGCTTAACATATCCTAACGGTTTTCAAGCCTATGCTTACTTCTAGGCAAAGATTAACCCATAACAGCCCAAAGTGTTTGGAAATTTAGCTTAATAGGAATTGAAAGGATTTTTTTCTATTAAAATGCGCAATTTTAAGCTTTGGAAAATGCCTAAATTATTAGATTTCAGGTCTTCAGAGGGGTGATATTTTTTAGATTGTGACTATACTGAACTGAAAAGACCCTCTAAAATACATGTTTCTGTTTCCGAACGGCATTGCTGGGCGGTCGTAGGTCAAAGGCGTTATGAAGCTTGGTGACATTGGTGACAGCCGAGCGGAGCTTTAACGAAGTGGGGCATGAGGCACGTAATCTAACCAAGATAGACCTTCCTTTGTGATTGTCCTTGATCCTTTATAATGTACTGTCATATTATAGACCGAGAAAAAAAAATCATCCCCCGTGCAACTGCCAACGTGCAGGTGTATTGCGACTGCCTACCTACTGGCTCGGCATCTTCCAATCACCTGTACGATAACTAGCGAAAGTATAAAGGCAATTGCAACACGCTAATGCGTAGGGGTTACATTAGGACGTTTTTCTGTCTATGATAGTACTTTCGGACGATTGCGAAAGTGTGGAATTCAAGAGATAAATTATTACTACTGTATTAGATTTACAATACTCACGTAAGCAGAAGCTTGCAAGAGGAAGAAAGGGTTTATTTAACTTTTTGTATGATTAGAATCCGGTCTGGTCGCTCTTAGACTTTTAAGTATTTGGTTTGCCAACAACTTAGTAAGAGCTGGGTAAGGAAGCCCATTGGTCGGAGCGATTTCGTGGAGGAAGGTATCTCAAATTGGTATAAGAGCGTTTGTTAGAGACAAACCGTCAACTTTTCTAGAGTCATCTCTGTAAGAGAAACACTATCTCAGGAGTAGAAGCCGTGGCAGAGGTATAACAAACTAACTTACAAGGGTACCTTAACTTGCCGTCTCCGATTTTCTTGAAACTTTCAGAACTTTAAGATAGTTGTATGAAAAGATACCCAAGCCCAAAACTTGCTGCCAGAATGCATTTTTTCTGCCTGAAAAACAGCGTTAAAAATTAGACAAAAAAATGCAAAAAACACGAAAAATTGCCAATATCTTTAAAACGGCTGGAAATAACGCAAAATCGTCAGAATTTCAGTCTTAAACGCTATTTTTAGAAGTTCTACAAGGATATACGATTAGTTTTAAATTCCATCTAAGGAAAATATTCTGCTTAAAATTGAACGCTTTTCTTAAGGTAACAAAAATGAATTTCGGTAGCAAGGTTGGGGTTTGGGTATCTTTCCATACGACTTTCTTGCAGTCCAGAAAATTTCAAGAAAATCGGGGTTTTCGTACTCTCCTTATTAGTTTGAACGATCATCGTGTGTTGTTTATTTCACGCAGTGTGACACTATTTTTGCATATTTTAAATTTATGAATTATGGCGGTGTTCCAAGTTCAGTAAAAAGCCGGCCGACGTCTTAAGCACTATTTAATTGCATCTTTGCATTATGCTTGCAGCGAAGCGTGGCGCTGTCTTCAAGATTAATGTAACCTCCTAAAGAAAAGAAAGGAGAAAGTGTCCTTATTATACTGTGCTCTAAACTTGCGCTGCAAATTTTTCGCGAGTACTCGACCTTTCCTCTTACCTTTGTAAAGACTTCCCTGAATCCTCCTGGTATCAAACCATGTAAACAACCCTGTTAATTTTTAAGACTTATCCAAAAAGAATTTACCAAAAATTCGTCATTGGTTGGAGTGATTAAATAAGTGAGAGAGAATACTAAATCTTGTGTAGTATAAGGTATTAGTTTTTATATATATATATATATATATGACGAGTTTATCGAAGAGTTAGAGAGAGAATACGTGAGGGATAAAAAGAAGAATAAAGAGAGAGAGGAGAATAAAGAGAGTCCATCGTATTTGCATTTTGGACTGGTCCATCAGCTGTTAATGGTGGGCGGCTAGTCCTAAGTCGCCCTCGTTTAATTATGATGAAATGTTTCAAATTAATGACGGCAGTCTTTTGTTCTGCATATGAAAGTCTTGGATTAGCTTTGATTTGATTGATGTAGTATGGATTTGCAATGCAGAACTTTGGTGTGAGTCGCCTGCTGCTCATGGCATAGGCAATACGCCTCGCATATGTGTTCTCTACGTTGCCTACAGTGTTTCTGTGCGACAAAGATGGAATCACTCGTGCATACTACGTACACATGTCATAAACTTTGATTTTATTTTATATCGCCCATTTTTTTTAGCAACATACTTTTAATAAACCTTTCCAACTTCCAGCAGTATGCCATTGAAAAGGAAGCCTTTCCAACTATCAGCTTTCATTAAGCCAAGTCTTAAATTCATGTTTGAGATGTTTGAGTTTATAGTTATGGCCTATACAGCAAAACCTCAGGCCTGGCAGTTATCGAGCAGCATAGCGGTGAAGCATTTTCACCGGATCTGTAGTTACGCTGGGCCGATTATATTTTCTGGTGCATTGTGTTGCTTGACTCTCTGCTTTCAGATTCGCAAACCAATCTTTCGAATTCTTATTTGATCTGTTTGAAATAATGTTCTGGGAAATGTTGCTTTGAAAACAGCTTTTCAACTGTTGAAATGTTATTAATTTTCTCTCAAAAGGGGTGAAAAAAACCTAAGGGTTTGAGTAAGTAAATTTTCAAAACACAGCATAAAAAGGACTTATTCCTTGTTTCACGATCGCAGTTTTCGGAGAGGAAGCATACACTTTTGGAAGTTCCTTTATCAGAGTTGGCAACTGAAAATCAGTTTTTTGTTGAACATCCTTCGTTTTCCTAAAGCAAGTTTTCTTTCCAAAGACCTCCTAGAGAAATTTAACCCAAATACTGACCATGTTTGAAAGCATGTGCTCGAAGCTTAGAGTGGGCGAGGTTTTGGTGTGAATGACTTAATTTGGCATGAATGAGTTAAAAACTGTCAGTCCTTAGAATACTTTACTAGCGTTGGTTTGTTTGTTTTTGCTTGTTTTTTTTTAAATTATTAAATTTATTTTCGAAATAAGCTTTAGGAACACTACCGCGTATTTGGTTCTCCTCTGTAACCCATAACAGCCCGACGTATTCGTAGTTAAATTCAGCTTAAGAAAAATTGAAAGGATTTTTCACATTAAAATACGAAATTTTAAGCTTTGGAAAATGCCTAAATAATTAAATTTCAGGTTTACAGAGGGTGATATTTTTTTAATTGTGACAATACTGGAAAGATCCTCTAAAATAAATTTTTCTGTTGCCGAACGGCATCGCTGGGCGGTAGTGGGTTAAAATCGAGGTTGGGGGTTTTGAACAGTTGTGTTGGATAAACGGGCCATGGATGCAAAGAAATGAAAGTTGCGTTCATGTTTGACGGTGACACCTGGGAAGGTCGGTGTGATGGAAGTGGTTGAAAACGAAGCGAAAATAGGCTCCATTCCAGCTAATAGAAGGCGCATTAGAACTCTATACAGGCACATCACAACATCCTGTCCCCGGACCGGAATACAGATCTCTCCCTCCGTGTTTGTCGCTCGCGAGTCGCGACACTGACAATTTGACACGTGCCAACCGTAGTGCTTGCGCACAGAATTTCACTGTAAATAAATTGAGCTGTTTTGTTACAGAACACGATTAATTAAAAGTATTGTGTTTTTAACCTCATCTGATCCACCTTTTGTCGTCAAACCGACCGGTAGCGAGATACCAAAAAAGAAAAAATGTACCCCGTGCTGCAACCACCCTATAGCTTATCACCCGCCAAATGTACGTAATATGATCTACGGTGCACTCGCGCACCTCATCAAATGTACTCTCCCTCATCGACAAAGTGAAATGCATTTTTCTGATTAGATACTCATCCTAAATACAGATTTGAAGATACGGAAACGTGGTTAGCAAGGTAACACAATTTTCGTCTTCAAAAAGGAAATCAAAGAGTACAGGACGTAATTTCGTTTTGCATGATTTTTTCTGCCCGCAGAGTTGTGCTTATCGGTGTCAAAGGACATTTTATAATTCATAAAGGATCTACCTTAAAACTAGAGGAGCAACGTGCTGCGTGATGCCAACCTTCGTTCACGGAATTTGCATGTTAATTTAGCGCTCAAAAAGATGCAAAATACTCCCCGAGTATTAATTATAGATTTTTTTTAGGGGGAAAGGATGTAAAGAGTACAGCTCGCTGCAGGCTTAAATTAGCAGAAGCTAATACCCAATAACCACATAGGTTTGGTTGATTACAAGTGATTAGCGTTGAGAAGACTTTTTTTACGAAATTGTAAAGCATGTTTAAGTTACGTTCGTTATTGCTAATGATCTAATGTACAGTGGGCCACAAAAGTCATGATATGACCCTTGCTCCCATAAGAAATACATGGAGGCAGGGATAATGACTTTTGTCGCCCACTGTACTTTCTTTTCAGAGATTTTGGTTCCCTACGAATTCATAGATCTGGCATCAAAAGTTCACGTAAAACTAAAAAAAAAAAAGTGACCTTTATGGTTAATGATTCCGGGAATTCAATAAGAACTTTTATATCGTCTATTTCTTCAAAGCCAAGTTATTAGCGAAGGCATAACTAAGTTATCTTGCCAGCAAATCTGCAGTAACACTAACTATCGAAGCACATGAACGAACCACAGTCCTACCGGTAAATCCAAAGAAATTTTCTGCAGTTTTAACTGTCGCATTATTTCGTTAGTCTTCTGATCGCAGCACCATCATAACTATCATCAAGATTGCGTCTCACTTGTCTTTTCGGGAAGAGAGAGTAATAACAGAGGGAGAGAGTTCTCAGACTCCCATGGACTCATTCAAGTCTTAAGTAAATAGAAAGTTTCTAATGAATATCTCAAGTGTATTGCCTGACCGAAGTACTAGGGAGATGTAATAGGATGGTTTTGGAACTTCGCCTGGATAAAACGATTACTAAAAGTATCTTCGAAAAATGGACTTTTCAAGTTATGTTCATTTTTCGCACCGTTTCAAGTTTCCCATTTCCGCTTCTGATTTGTTCCGCTTTTCAACGCCAAAACCTAGCAGAGAAATATCGGAGCCTCACAAAACGTCTCAAAGCAAGATATTACTAACACAAAACGGGTCCTAAAACGTTATTTAGTCCATTGCCGAAGAATAAGAAACAGGGCTGATACGACGTATAAATGGATATAGACTATGTGTTAAAAGAGAACTCAGAAGAATCACCAGTGGAACCTGGGGGACATTAGTTTGATAGTAGGCATTGACATTAGTTTTACAGTATCTTCAACTTGATGGTCCCAAGTCCATAGCCCAATCGTGGTCTTGTAGAAAGTCTTATTTTGAACCAAATGTGGTTAAGGCACTTCAATCCTATAACATTAATAAATATTTTTCTACCGCAAAGTTGAGTAAAATTAGGCAAAAACGTGTACGTTACTTTTTTTCCTTCTACTTTGCTGGAAACGCGACCCCTCCTAATGAAAATCCACCAACAGCGAAGTGCTTGTTCGAAAAATCCACTAACAGCTGAGTGTTTTTTCGGACAATCCTCCAAGTGCAAAGTGCTTAATCCAATAACCAACCAACTGCAAAGTACTTGATCCGAAAACCCACCAATTGCAGTGTAAATGCATTGCACTTGGTGGATTTTCAGAAAAAGCATTTCGCAGTTGGTGGGTAACCGGAACAAGCACTTAGCAGCTAGTTGATTTTCTGAACAAGCACTTCGCAGTTGGTGGATTTTTCGGATGTTCACTTCGCTTATGGTGGATTTTTATTACGAGGGATCGATCGGATTTGAGTTATGAACAATGCTTTTTATCGAAGGAACATTTTTAGCCATATCTTCTGATCTGAGGAACATTTTAAAGGGTTCAATCATGTAAAAGTGATCGTCAGAATAAGAGCTGTGAGTTTTTTTTTTAATGGAAAAAAAAACTGAAAATTTAAGATATATACTGGGAGGATATGTCCGGTGAATTTTCTTATTCGATTGTAGAGATGGTTTGGTGGCGTTGCAGTTTTGTCGGGCAGTTCCGTGTTTGACAACTTCCTGCCTCTCTAAGCTGTTCCGTATCCCATCCGCCTGGTCACAACCAGCAAATAGATCTAATAAGGGAGAAACAAAGGATGTGCGATGGGTCATGGGAAATTAGAGGCAGGTAGCCGGTCAGGTGGTAGACGTGGATTACCACTTGCCAGTGTAAATGGATCGACTTTGGATGGGAACAGTGAGAGAGGGGGCATCCTGAAGGGTAGGGGGAGCTTTTATTAAACACCTCCATTGTTTTCTTGTTTCCGAAAAGTGGCGCAGCATCCAACATCCTTCAGCAAGACCTTCTTGTGCTAGAAATCAGGACAAGGCCATACTACCATGCGAGCACAATAGAATCTACGATTAATTAAACTGAGCTAGCTTTGGATTATTTTCCACGCATTCAAGTATAAATTATTTAAAGTTGGATTTGGAACGAGATCCCGAAGTAAGAATGTATGGGCGGTTTACGTTACCGTTATTAACCTTGCGTTGGTGTAATTTTATGCTAGAAGTTATGACCGACTCGAGGTTACGCTCAGAATTCAGAGAAACCCTGGTTATGCATGGCAGCATGTTTTCAGAAGACACAAAACCTTCAACTGATGATGCTCTATATGCCTGTCAGAGCACCTTAGCGTC
>Ga0058701_10003656_pt1 | contig 12248 bp, 4 predicted proteins | sample AgamicOrMae_FD_97039 | JGI IMG/M metagenome (GOLD analysis project Ga0058701, IMG submission 97039) | Agave microbial communities from Guanajuato, Mexico - Or.Ma.e | ecosystem: Host-associated > Plants > Phyllosphere > Phylloplane/Leaf | place: Guanajuato, Mexico | collected 2012-06-04
ACATGCGTCTGGAAGCTAAACGGTTCATTTCCGGACAGGGGTCCTTTGACAAAATCTTCTGAGATCTGTGATCCCTATCACCCAATTTCGTTTGGCAGACTAATACTGGAACACCCTGTATATGAAGATTTTTGTCAACAAAAAAAAGAAATTAAACAAAAAAAACTGTCCGTTCGCAACGTTTGCGCCTAACGCGACTATGAAAATCCGCTAATAAAAATCGGGCGGGTACTTCTTAAAACGCCTATTCGTTACTTTCCGACCAATACCTTCGGATCGACGACTAGACAGATACCATTACAAACGGACACAAGCGAACCTATAAAACCCTCCTCCGAAAGAAAGCGGGCTTCAAAACCCATTAGATCGGCAAACGTTTCTCGCGGTGTGTCCATGCTAAAGAGCCTCACAGGGAGAGGTGTCAACTGCAACGCCAGCCTCGTATCCCACCAATCAGCGTTGCTGGTTCCATGCATCCCGCGAACCAGCGCACACCGCGGAAATGAGTCGACGCCTCTCAACCCATCAGGCGCTCTAGTCCACGCACAGTGTTGCCTAATCTGCCCTTCCCTCCCCCTCCCTCAACGCTGCACCATGCAGTAGCGAAAGGGATCAGATGACGTCAATGTTTATTTACGTTTGGCAAATCCTGTTCTCAACGATAGCCTCAACGAAAATACAGGTATCTGTCTCCCTGCGTTGAAGTCCCCCAGTTCTAGTCGATGCCGCGTTGATACTTATGTGTGACACAAACCATTACGCATTTTACGAACACAACCGGAAAGAGCGACTGAATACACCTGATCCTCGTTATCCGCGGTACACCTTATCCGCGGATTCGGTTATACACTCCGCTGTATTCGGTGTTCCATCGAGTCTTGTAGATACAGTCAAAGTCAAAAAACTTAACGTTATTCTCAGAAAAGGAAAAAGTTGGATCAAAAAACCGCGGATAACCGAATCCGCGAATAAGGTGTACCGCGGATAACGAGGATCGGGTGTATCGCAATCGGATAATAAAATTGATTTAAAAAAATGCTAAAAACATTGCTTCAAGGGTGCAGGTTCAAATCGATGGGGGAGGGGGTCAGGCCTACAGCCTTAATAAAGCCCTCTGCTGAAGGGGAGGCCCGAAAATGATAACATGGTTTGCATATGCATCATGCCATCAGAAAGAGTTAGGTCTTTTCTTTCTCAGAGGACCAAAATATATTAAGATTCCCCTTCTAAATGATGTCATTTCCTTACTGGGCATTATGACTTTTGAGTAAAACTGTTATACTCACATGCTTAAAAATTGAGTGAGTACCTCAAAGTCATTTTAAGAAAATACACCTAATGCCTGGTTTGGGATGCATTTCCTGCACTGTCATGCACAAAAGCACTCTGATATTTTGTTCTTTTTAAGGATTTTGTTCCATTTAGGTTTTCTGAAACTTTATGTTTGTATTTTCACATGTTTTCTGAACTCCTCATTTTTTAGTACTTAATGGAATTTTAAGCACCGCACTTGTAGGTTGAAATTTTCAAAAGATAGATTGTACAATGCTCTGAAGCCATAGAACAAAAAACATCCAGAGCCAAATGCAGTAATAAATTGACATAATCACTTCAGTATTAGACTTACAAGAGTTCATAATTCTGGTGGGTTTGTGAATCAACCAAACTTATCCAGGGTAAGATAAGTGGATGACCATCCACAAAGATTGTTAAAATATTAGGAAGGAAAAGAGTTTCAGTTGAAACCGTTACAATGTTCCAGTGGCAACACTCTTGAGCCATCTGATAAAGACCTTTAAATAAATAAAATGGAAGTTTGAAAGAGATGCTCATTGGGCTGCTCCATCACAGGCCCTTTAAAATGCTCTTTAGCCCTTTAAAGTGTTTGTGGCTAACAACTTTTGTTTAAAAGATCACAGCTGCGACCATTTTGATTGTGGTTAAGGAGGAATGACCAAAATTATAATGAACTTCGAAAAAATCAAACCAACAAGCTATGCATTATCAATAAAGAAATCACAGTGCTTGTTAACGCCGCAATGGCTTATTTGTGATAAAAGCATCGCGAGCGAAGGTAGAGGCAATGGCCGGGGCCGTAGCCATTGAAATGAATGGACCTAAACCATTGAAAAAATTGCCCTAATAACTCATATATCTCACTCACTTTTTTAAGATGCCCGAAGAATCCATGGATGGTATTTATTGCGTAATCTTTTCCAAATACCGGCGAACATACTGCGCAACATCTGTCGTTGTGTTATTCATGTTCCTACACACGATAACCGATCATTACACGAGGAAAACCCGACGAACTTAAAATATCCTAACGACACAAAACACGAAAATCGACACCGATACATCCGCAATCACTTTCCGAAAACAACCTGCAATAAAATCTTCGGTTCCTTCCTGGTTCCTTCTCAGGTGGCTGAGGATCGGAGCGAATACATGCGAAATACTGCCCGTTAGTTCGCGTAACTGCCGCTTGGGCGCTAGCGGTACGATCATCTGACTCCAACCTGGTGAAGTACGCATACTAATGTCCAAGACGCATTTTTTTATCTATATGAAATATCTACATTGATATGCCATCAAACTAGGCTTCCGTGCCTTTTTCTGTTGTTTCAAATTTTCATATGCAAGATTGGCACTTACAGTTGATAATCATTCTAAGTATGTTTGTCTTTCGAACGTTGGTAGTGCTAGTGTGAGGCGCAAATCTTGAACCGAGAGAAAGGATGTTATTTTCTTTCCGCGGAATCGTTATTATTCCCTCAGGGCAGGTGCGTCATCACACAGCCCTTTTCTCTATTACTCTTACAGTCCACCCCCTCCCCCCAATCCATTTACTCTCGTGTGAACGGTCTATATCGCTCCGAACGTCTCAACTTTGCACTCCAATCTGTTGTGAAATTTCGGGCCGGCGATTGCGGAGAGGAAAAATTTGCTAACAAGTTGCAATTGCATACAAAGTGCCAATGAAAAAATAAAATAAAAGGAGGTAAATACTGAGAAAGAGGAGAGTTGTGTGACTATGAGACTCGAGTCTCATAAGACCACCTAAAAACTATGTAAGTTACTCCCAAGAAAAAAAATAATAACCGCACACACTTGTTGCGGACAAGTAGGTGCATAATATAAGCTTCGAAACTTACGCTGAGTAGTTTGGTTGTCAGTTGCTTTTACGGCACGTTTACATTAGTTTCTTTAAGCTCCTTTCACGGGAAAAGAATCCTAAAATTTAAGAAAAACTGTTTTTGGTTCGAAAATATGTGCATAGGCAGGAAAGTTCATAAGGCTAATTAAAAGATCAGATACGTTATCCTTACTTTATATTTGTATTTCACTATAAAAAAAAATTAAAAAAACGTGTCGGAAATAAAAATTACAAAATGGACGAAATTATAAATAAAAAATCTTTTTCATATCACTGGTCTTAAAAAAGAAATGTACAAAGGAATAAAATAAAAATCTTACTCTAAAAAAAACGCATTTGCGGAAAACAACGTAGTCATTTTCCCGCCAAAACAAAAACTGGGGAAAAAATGTTTCTGACGCCCTCTAAATAAAGACTTTTGCAAATCAAAAAATTACACGCCACTGTCAGTCGGTGTCAAGTCAATATATTTTCGATTAGGGTCGCTGATAATTCTTTGAGATGTTAACGACAAAACGTTAAAGCCATAAAGAATTTCCAAGAACCCGAAATGTCCAAAACGAACTATCCAAGAATAACCCAGGACACATTAGGCAAATACAGGGGAAGGCTATCTGTACAGTTGATCCTTACGTACAGTACTCACAATCAGTGTTCAAACCTCATGTCATGTAACATTCAAAATTCTACTTAACGGTAGCACGAAGTGCACGTTCTCACCAGTCTCAAATGCATTAATAGTAAACCAGTTGCACATCACAGTTTTCTGTACACTCAAGACCCCTTTATAGTCGATCGTGGCGCACACCGCCGTACCTCACAATTCGTGGAACACGCTGTATGAATCTTTACACTGCCCTCCGAGGAGCTTTTGGTCCAGCTAATATCAATGCGCATCGCAAAGTGAATTTCTCATACTTCTGCGCCGCGGTAAGATAACGACTGGGCCGAAAACTGGCAGAAGGCAGTGGAAAGGTATACGAATAAATCAAGGAGGAAGGATTGACGCGCCAGGAGCCGTGAGAGAACGAAGAAAGTTAGTCCTACATTATTTCAAACTAGGACAAATATCCTTGATCATATCTTAAAAATAACAAGTGCCGAAACGGAAATGAGTAGACCACCCAATACTGAGCAACTCTTATACCACTACTCGTTGCGTCCGATCGGAGAAAAACTTTTCCGTCGGTTCCTTTTTACACTTATTATACAGACAGCCCGAGATGCGGGGCCGTTACAACATAAAACACAGCTCATATTTGTCAGCCTAAAATCGTCTTAAAAAAGGTAATAATGGGAAGCATTTCTATGCTTAACTGGAACGGAGTTAAGTAGTTGATTGAGTATTGTTGATAAAATGCAAAATAACTCCACTGAAATAAAAAGTTTGCTGTTTTTTTCGCAGTCGAACGCGTTTTGATGAACGACCGAAACAAAGAACATAAATCACAGCCGTTCAAAGCCAGTTGCAAGTATTGCAATAGGTACTTCGTCAAAATGATATTGGAGAATAACCATCCTTAAACCAAAGCTATGAGGCTAATGAAAACATTTACGAGAAAATGTTACACTATATTCAATGCTGAAATCGGTTTGGTACGCTGGTTGGTATCCGAGGAGGGTAACACTTTGGAAATACCGTCCTGTTAAGTCTGTTAAATGACATTCGAAGTTATTTGAAGAAGAGTAAGATTCTTTTGACAAGATTTTTGAACGGAGTTCACAGCTATATCAGTCGGACATTTGCAAAAATGACATGTTCTTCGAGAACTGAAAGAGGCCATCTAAAACATCAATTCAAATGGAACAGTCGGGTGCTGAAATGAATTAGAGCACTGTACATTTATTCCACAATGGAATTAAGCCGATTTTTCCATATGGTATACGGGTTTGCCGATGGCAAGCCAGAAAATAAAAAGCTCAGAGTTTAACTTACGGGCCTTTTGACATCCCGTATTATTAACACATATTACACAACAAACGGGCGACGATTCGTACTACACAGTGAACTTTCCAACAGAGATACATGCGGCAAGTGTAATTCCATGTTCCAACGAGAAACAACGCTCGGTTTGCTAGATGACCTCTGCAGCAGCCGAGGTAAAGAAAACGTTTTCAATTTTACATTCATTGATGAAAATAGATTAACTGTATGATGCACGATAACCTCAATAACAATTTCTTTCTTCAAACACTGTACAAGCAGAATGGGGAGTCACCGAGAGACCGAATCACCCATACTATAGTTACATGTTACGTGCTACTTCATTCATGCCAGACGCCCCACTATTCTTACACATCTCTCGGCTCGCCACAAAAACTTCCCCATGCGTTACTTCCATTTCCGGAATCCAAAGGTAAACTTCCTCGTCTCAAAGAACCTCGTTTATCACTGAAAACTTAACTTTTGAAATTCCAAGAAATGTGTTAGGTCAAAATAACGGAGGCCAAGTTAACCTAGAAAGAGAACAGAAAACTAATTATACATTTCCGAACAATGAGAAACTCTTTTTTCCTTAGCTTCTCCAGGCTAACTTGAGCGCGATAAATGTAGAGCTTAATAACTGGAGACCCTCCAGCGAGTTGCACCGCGGATACAGGATGCGTCAAAACAAGCAATAGACCGAACTAGGCCGGTCACCGACCTGCAACTGAAACCACTGTAGTATTCAGATATTTGCATCAAACAAAAAGATAGATACAATAGAGATCTAAAGTTGTGTCACCTTTTTGACGGAGATTCCGTGTTAAAAATTGACACGAATTTCGATAGTCACTGTAAGAAAAAGATACAGTTTCAAGCAAAACAAATATGATTCAAAGCAATAGTTAAAACCAAAATGACTAAAAACGACCAGTAACGATTTTGCCCCACTGTGCCATAATAAGGCTAAAAGTTTTCATTGGATTGATGAAGCGTAGGTAGGTTGTGCTCGGAAACCTTGATGTCACTTGAATCGCTCAGTGATTCTTTACGTACTGACCCGATTGTGCCCAGGGCACATAAAACATGAATGATAAACATAAAACTTCGGATTTTTAGATCTGAACGCATTTAAAAATTTTGAAAAAAACATAAGCAACGGACACTAAATACGATCGTCAATTTAGGAAGACTACTAAATAAAAATTTCGGACATAAACGGGAGCGAGCTACCATTGGTACTGGTCATTTTTAGCACCAAATATTCTGAACACCGTTTGAGAAGAGTCGACTGGGCAGTAATAGGTTAAGAAGCGTACCTTGACTGTTTATGTGGAGGTTTACCAAGCGATACGTCTGAATTTGCGCATTCTAGATTCTCTCAAGTATCAGCCGCCTATCAATGTAAAATTCCCTCAACCATGAAATCGAAGTGAAAGCTTAACAGGCATCCAATTTTACAACAGACACAGCACGAATTCGGTACACTCTTTGACACACTTGGTCGATTAGGCCCTCATAGCCTTAGGCCCTTATGGATGCCCTTGCGGAGTCCCCTAGCGGCACCTAGCGGTTCGAAAAGCAAGTGCATAAATATGTGGGGAAAATCGGTCGTGCCCACCATTTTGCTTTTTCCTTTCGTCACCTGTTGAGTTCACTACATACAGATATTCCTACATGAGGCACTTTCTCGTAGACGGGGTATTGAATGAAACATAAATCAAAATATTATCCAGCCGTCGTACGTATTTCTTCGAATGCGATTGGATCTCTTTGAACCAAACGATAGTAGGCTGGGAACTCCCTACAAAATTTCGCGTATTATTTCCACTCAAATTTAAAATCCCCGACAGGTCCAGAACTGGTATCCAAGCCGTCACATTACTTTGTCCTGCTACAATTATGTCACAAAAACTAATTACGATAGTAACTCATCCTGAACTGATTGCCTGCATCAGTCATGGTCGCTAACCCTTTCTCTCGCCTTTTTCGGCAACCTTTCAGCCGCTAGGTGCTGCTAGAGAACCTCGCATGGAAAACACACAAATAACCTAACCTCGTTGCCGCCTAAGTGCTCCGCCATAGCTGCCTGAATCTGGACGCCAATACGTTTATCTCCAAGATTGGGTACTAAAGTGTTCCACCGATATCTGCCCACAAGACCCTTCAAAACTGCCTAAAAAAAATACACAGCTTTCCATTTGCGTAATCCCTCGACAACCGAAATTGGGAAACAGCTTACGTTCACATTTAGAGGAGAAGTTCCGAGTGTTTCTAGTGGTTTTCTGGTAAAATTAGTTGTAAGAGGTCCTCCAAGTGGGAATAAATGGGTTCAATATATCATTCCTAGTTTCAGGACTTATTTAAAAAGATAATAATTTAACGGCAATTCAAAACACCACGACTTGCTCTTTGGTCTCGCTTGTTAAATTTGAACTCTGATCAGCACGTCAGCTTTGAATACAACGCACAATCAGTACGAAAAGGCTAAAAAAATATTTTGTGCGCTGTTTCCAAAGCAAACCGCTCATCAAAGCAGCTATGTTGCAATCACATAATGACATGTCAGGGCAAACATAAAATCTTTCCCAGATTGGTCTTAAAACAAGATCACAACACACCCGGACCAGGGGAACAAACTCAATGCAATTTCCAGACTAGAACTCATTCCAACCCTAATTAACTTCAGTCTTCAGCTTTCGAATAAGGACTGAATCTTGGTGCACAGATAACACAAAGAGGGTGCGTTTAAATGCTACGTTACCAACGTTGACGAAATCACAGGAACGACACCGTCTTCCACGAAAAGGAAAAACTCTAATCACAAAATTTGAGCGCGACTCGTAAACCAAGGAAAGATTTTATGCGGTCCCCGCTCAACGTTTCGTGGTCTATTCCAATACAGTTCCATTACTGACACTTCCTAGGGCTGCGTTCGAAAACCGTCCCCTCCGGAGATTTAGTCTGTCTTAAGCTTTCTTAGGCTTTCAAGAGGAAAGAGAAGACGGGCTCATAGGGGGACCGTCTTCGAAAGCGCCCTAAGTAAAACACGACGCTTTAACAATTATGTCATCCACTGATTCTCACGAAAAAAGAAGTTAAATACCCGTACAAAAAGTAAGAGCAACAAGCCTCGACGGAAAAGTCGGCTCAAAGCTGCTAGATTTCGCCAAAATTAACTGCAATTATTACGAGAACAGTGATAAGCATGTTTGAAATGTTTTGAATCACTCGCGAGAGGCGCAATCGAAAAGTAGGTTTAACATCGTAAAGGGTTAAACGTTGACCAACAAAAAATGACGGAATAGCGAAATCTAGCGACGCTGAGTGCGAACATCAACAGTGCATCTGACAAGGCAATAGTTTCCTCAAGCATACTGTTTGTTTTCAACACGTACACAAGCATTAAAGTACATCGAAGGAGCTCGAGAAAATTTTAGTACCGTATTTGATCAGAGGATGACCTTGGGGAGAGCTTTTGCAGTGCCGTCGCGTGAGTGACGAGATGGAGACTCTGAGACTGACCACATCTGGACTGACAAGAAGCCTTGACCAAGCAGTTTGAGCAAGAAAGAAACAATACTGTCTGTTGAGTGCGCTTTTCAATCTGCTGAGACACTCTTAGAGACTCCCGACGAGACTCGCTGCGTTTCCGCGAGTCACGCGTGCAGAGGAGGTAGTTGAAACTCTCTTCGAATGTAGAACATTATGTACGGCTTGCACTTAGCGACTGTCTCTATCTCCGTCTGGCGGACGCTACTATCGTTGAAATGCCACCACTCGCCATCTGGAACATTAAACATACCATTTAAAACGCTTTAAAACTACGGTGCTGCTATTGACCTATATTAATGCTATGCATTAATATAGGGAGACTGGAAGGCAAGGAACCCGACCTAATACATTTTAAAAGGGGCAGTCGGGTCGATAGACACCTTATTGGAGGTTAACTTACCATCGCTGATTGCGAACGCGGTGTAATGCCCCGATCCCGTCCTGCAACAAGAAATTCATCGTTTCGTGCACAAACTACGGGCTTGACAAAGGCAGTTATCGCTCTGTCGTTTACCCCGACCACAACGATCGGATTAATAGGCATCCGACACTGCAAATTAGCAACGAGATATTTTTTAGCACTTCAATTCCACTTTTCGTAGCCAATCGATGAGCACAACGCAACGGGTGGCTGTCATAAGCGCCAAAAACCACAAGCGCCAACGCCGCAAGCGCCAATCCGTAACCGCCAAACGAGAAAAGTCGCAAACGCCAAAGGTCTTAACCGCTATACTAACCTTACCTAACCTAACTTAGCCTAACCTAACTTAACCTAACTTGACCTAACCTATACGAACTTTAGCGTTTGCGACTTTTCTCGTTTAGCGGTTACGGACTGGCGCTTGCGGCGTTGGCGCTTGTGGTTTTTGGCGCTATCGAATGCCCCCACCACCCCCCAACGCAACAACCCTAGCCAAACTTAACCGTCGCTGACCTTTTTCCATGATCAGGTTAGGTTAGGTGCGTTGTGACTCGCTCTGTTTGGCTTGGAGACGATGTAAGAAACAAGAGAGGTGAGAAATTTCAGCTTCCATATAAGGTCAACCTAGCAATTCTCTCAAAATTATTATACACAATTTCAATAACACGGGTCAAGAAAGTGAGTGCATTTCAAATTGCCAGAGTCGGTAAATAGATAGAAAATGGGCGGTCGACTCGGTCGGCCTACTGACCCAGATCCATGGTGAACGATGACCGCGGCCAGATCATAGAGGGTACTTCCTGAGCCGGAGCGTCTGGTCTCGTGAGGGCTGGGCAGCACGTACTGGGACATGTTTAGCGCCGTTACAGGAAACATGATGCTGGTGTCAATCTTCTGCCGGAAGCAGTTGTTCCACCGGAACCTTTTCAGATGCAAGCAAAGTACCTGGAGAACACAAACAAAGCAACGTTAGCCCAAGAAAAACAAAATAGTTGCGCATAGGCGTTCCAGCCCACTTCCTTCCTAGCCAAAAATTCCTTTTCCTTATTTCTTTAAAATGCAGATGATGATAATATTTGGAATCCCCATTTGAAAACTTTTAAGAAAAGTCAAGAATAAAATTATCTCCTCAAGATGGCCATCTTGAATGACATTATCTCTAAGGTGACATTTGCAAACTACTAAACATAAGTTGACTGGGTGTTCGATTAATTTCTTGCTAAAGCGAACCTTTGTTAGCAATGCTATGTTTGCACGATCTCCCTTCTCTCTCCCCCAAAATCCGTTATTTCGCTCGCTCAGGTCCACCATTGGTAATCCGGGGCATCCCCATCCAATGAGAACGCTCCGGATTACAAAAGGCGGACATGAACGAGCGAAATAACGGAGTTTGGGGGAGAGAGAGGGGGGATCGTGCAAACTCAGAACACACCTTGAAGTAACATAGATTTAATGACTATGAAGTACCTTGCAGGTTGGTTTAAAAAATATTTAGTTTAAGTTAATCTTGGTTAGTATTTTAAAAAAGACTGAAAGAATGACGATTCCACGTGAAGAACGAGGATTCTCTGATTTCTCTCCGACTTAAACATTTAAAATATTCCAATTTTTCACACTGTTGTCGGTTTTTTTACGTCTTCCGGAAGAGAGAAGAGAAAGCGGTTAGAGAGTTCCTTACGTTCGGCAAACGTCTTATCCAAAAGCGTTTCGTGGAACGTTGTTTGCTTTTGCAGTTGTTACAATGATAGAGTTCGGTCTCTGCCAGTTCTTCCACTTCGATAAAACTGGTCAAGCAATCTGGAAACACACAGACACACGGACGTTGGACAATAACAGCATCACAAGCATTAGCGCAACAATCCGTCTGTTACATCTCAATTGCTCAAACTTATTCACACACATATCTCGTAACAACAAGAGAGTCTCAAAGGGAGAGGGGAGAGAACTTATTCCCGCGCAGTGCGCTGATTCGTGGGATGCATGAAACCAGTAAATCTGATTGGTGGTATGCAAGGCTCACGTGGCAGTTGACGCCTCTCTTCCCCTCGAGGCTCTCTAAAAACTATTCGCCTTGTGGAGTAACCTAGCGCCACCTAGCGGTCGTGCGTGAACGCTCCCGACATGGGCGAGATAAGAGGACCATCACGATTTATACCTAATTCAACATTTTTTTTTCTTTTCCATACGCTTTGCTTTGAAAAGGCGGCTTACCGGAGATATCACAGGTAGCTGTGGGTTCATCACCACATTCTTTATTTTTCTTGAGGAACTGAAATTTTTCTGGAATATCGAGCGACAAGTCGAGGAATGGGTCGTGCTTTTTCGACTCGACGCTGCAGTTGAGGCAACGCACCTGCAACAGAAACAAGCCTCTTCAGCGTTTCGACAGAGAACACTCCGGAAATAGGATGCCTCCTCAAAAACATTCATCAACTCGGAATTCACGAGAACTGGACATAAAAGCAAGGCAAAAGGTTGTTTCACAAGCAGTCACGGTGGTGTATATTTGAAAGAAGCATTTTCCACTTCTTGTGATCCACCTTTCGTTCGAGAACGTCGCATTCGGGGTTCCACCTCGAGGCCAGCTTTCCATTGATACAGCTATCAACTGATTCATCTTGTATAATTGAAATATGGCAAGGATCCGATATGCCTCCATGCCAAATGCGGGTTCGATAAAATAGCTAGTTTTTGATACCGATATATCCATTGATATGCCTGAACCGGCATATCAATGGATAGCTCTCGCCGAGGCCTTTCGTTTGATATGGATTATGATAGGTCTACCTCTACAACCAATCAAAATGCATTAATAAGTTTCTACATTCTTCTCAGCATCATGCTTAAAAAAGATATAAGACTTGTAGAACCTCAACTAACTCGAATAAAGGGCTGTTCATATGAATCGAATTATCGAGGTTATCAAGTGATCTAGGTTATTTTACAAGTAAAACTCCGCGTGGGGGCAGACCTTTACTTAGATTTCTCAAGATTTTCTACGTTGTTATCGAGGTTCGAGTTATCGAACTCTCCAGTCAAGACTGAACTTGGGTTGTGACTGACAAGGTACTCTCCTTGTCAGTCATAACCAGAGGCATGCAACGCGCTGAAGCCAGCTCGTACCAGCTCGTGAAGAGCTCGTTGAATCGTCAATTTGGTTTCAACGCGTCACGCGGCGTCCGCGTATCATA
>Ga0058701_10003657_pt1 | contig 12246 bp, 5 predicted proteins | sample AgamicOrMae_FD_97039 | JGI IMG/M metagenome (GOLD analysis project Ga0058701, IMG submission 97039) | Agave microbial communities from Guanajuato, Mexico - Or.Ma.e | ecosystem: Host-associated > Plants > Phyllosphere > Phylloplane/Leaf | place: Guanajuato, Mexico | collected 2012-06-04
GAAATGAATACCTCAATTCCAAAAAGAACGTTCGGCTATCTTTCTGTGTACGTTTAAAAAACAAAAGCGTATGCTATATACCTATGAGATGTGAAGCATCATCCATATTTGTTAATTTTAGACACCTTTCTGTCTTTCTTTTTACCTTTTTTTTCGTCCTGACAATGTTTCTTTAATGTGTCGAAAAATTATCCAAAAACTAGCTTTGTTGTAGTCTTGAAACGCTCCAGTATTTGGAGGCAGAAATGAACGGTTTAGGCCATTTCGGGGCGTCGTTTATTTGAGGTTGACTGTGCCTTTGAATAGAATCGTATTGTGCTTACAGTTTGCTGTGTGGATAACAAACCATATGTTAGTTGATTCAGCAAATCAGCTGGGAGGTCACCTCGGTACATAAAGACTCACGCATTTTACGCTTGACAGGACAAGAGGAGGGTTCGAGGGAGCGAGCTGTGGGGTTGAAATGGAGGGGAGGGGAGGGGGTTACTCTCAACGGAATGCTTGCTCCTCAGTTCAGAAGCATTCAGCTAGCCCAAATCTTCGTTTTACCAAAGCTTGTTGTGGTTTTGAAGGTTTACGTAAAAAATAGAGACCTTGAGGAGCGCTGGCTTATTATTCGACTGATCGCGACCTATGCGCTTACAACATTAAGCAAATACGTCCTTAATGGATGCAAGAATTGGGAAGTTGAGGGACTTTTTCCCTGTCATTGCTTCTCTTTTTTTAAGGCACTAAGCATTCGGAATCCTTTTGACTCCATCACACTATTCCGTTCGTATTCCTTGTATACTGTCCCTATGTAATATAAGCAACCTTCTATCGTAACTACCGGTACGTATTCCTTTTCCTAATGTAACTTAATCACCCTTACCCTTAATATAAATATTTGTGAGCACCCATTTGTTGAACGTTATCGGAAATCAGTGATCCCTACTCATCTCTGTAGGGAACTTAATCGAAGCGAACTTATTTTTGTGGCATAACCAGGTTATCCCTTGTCTTATTTACCTTCGTGATCTTTCCTGAAACATAGGAAGGCGCCGAGTTGAGGGGGTTCCGATGAAACGATTCCGAGAGCTGACCTCCCACTTTATTTGCTTGCTTGCGCTTGCTGCGCTCGCTATCTGATAGAGAGCCAGTCTAGTTTGCTTGCCAGCCAGCCAGCCGCCAGCCAGTCGCCAGGCGGGCAAGGGGCTTGCAGCGCAAATACACACAATATTTACAGCGTGCAGTTGAGGTGTGTTTACCTGCGGCCCGCAAACCCCCCTGCGCCTCATAACACCTGTGATAAATCATCTTTTCAACGAGCCATAAACCCACTTCGCCTCTCCTTGCCTCGCCTTTTGACGTCTTCATGAGGCCTCAGACTTCAACCAAATCTCATTATCCACTCAACGTTCTAAAGCAGGTTACGCGACTTTGTTCTATGTTTATGTCACCAAGCCGAGGGGGTTGACAACGCTCTGTAAAAAGAGAATCTTAATTTCAGGTGCAACAAAAGCCAAATTACTGGTCGGTCTGAAAAGAACTTGTTCAAATATTCACTGAATTTCGACTCATATGGCTTTGTAAAGTTAAAAACTGTCACCGATTCCGTGATACTCAGTGTATTCACGTCAGTTAGTTCATTTCAAGAGTATATTGTATCCTATTCAGAACATTGTAGTTTTTACCATATGAGTTACCCGTCTATGATAACTAGTTTCAATATAAATTTCAAATATGTAATGGTAGCCTTTTTGAGTCGCTCTAAAAAGGTAACATTCTATGCTCATTTTAATATGAGAAACCTATTGCATGTTCTTTCAAAAGTTTACCTAAAAGAAGAATTAAGTTCGTACCAAACAGCTTCCGCAAGATTTGAATGCTAAATTTTTGTTTGTTCTGTTCAAATGAATTTGCTGGGTACACACGGACTAAACAAGCATGTCATGTTGGTTGCCTAAGCAGCGCATGAAGCGGTTGTGAAACGGTGTTAACTTGGCTGTTCATTTGTTGCAAGCAGATCGTTTTCGGCGCCCCTTGAGCGTTATCGCATGCATTGGCGCGACCAATAGCGCGACGCCTAGCCCGCCCAAATCGAGGCGAGGCGAGGCGACGCGAGGAGACACGGGGCGATTTGGCACGCTGCGCCGCGACTGGCATTATTATCGCGCTGTTTACTGTTCTCTCCATCGCCCCGCACCCCTCCTCCTCGCCTCCCTTGGCTTCGCGTCGTCTCACTCCCTCTCTTAATGGATCCATGACTCGCGGAAAGGCGTATTCAACCCGTTAAGGCAAATTTAATTGCGATATTTGTTATGCCTTGTATCGTATAAATGTATGCCTCTCCCATGCCTGCTTACTTTCCGATTCAATCATATTTGGTTGTGGAAACCGGAATTTCTGTAGGTTCTAGTTAAAACTAGCTTCAGCTAACCTCAGCTGTCCATCTCAGCTGATTTGACCAAACACTTACCATTGTATATAAGTCTAGCGTAGCTAATTGTTAGTCGTGGGACTCTTTCGCCCAAAACTCAGTGAAGATCTTTCGTCCTAAGTAACAAATTAAAACAACTAATTTCAGTTGTAAATAAAAGTTACGTACCTAACTGATGATGAACTTATTAATTCCGCTAATTGAAACCGTAGAGTTACGATTCTACTCGTTCTTGAACTTGCCAACAAGTCCCATTCTGGAAGGTCATGGTACGAAAAAACAAGTCAAGTCACGGTGTGACAAAGGGAGGGCGAATCGGTGCCTGCAAAAAAAAAGACTAAACATGTGTTTGTCTCAATCAGTTGTTCGTATCATGTGTGAAGCGTGTCGAAATGAGGCCGGCCCCTCTGAATGGACGGACAAGCGAGGAGTGATCGGGGTGTGAAAATCGCGCGCTGGCTGCACGGCCCGGCCTGGCTGGGAGAGGACGCACTTGCCCGCCGACTGCAGCGCCCTGCTGTAGTCGCCTGGCTTAGCAGGTGCATCTGTTAAAATTCATGCGGAGGGCGAGGGGTGGCGTGGGGTGGGGTGAGGTTTCGGTGAGGTTGCGGAGCGCAGCGCGTGTTGAGGCGACGAAGCTGAGGTGGTTTAGCCCGGATAAACCTCCGGGAAGATAAACAAACATGCATGTTTACAACTGAATAAACATCGGAGGCAATCGGTTGACAAACACAAGAAGAGAGAGGATAAACACGCCACAGGCTCTTCGGTGTAGTTCACTGCATTCGATTCCGTTTTGCCTGCGGTCAAACCATTTCAATGGTGCCGTGCGCTTTAAAAGTGATTCGCAAAAAGAGAGCGGCTCTTTGTCAGCTCTTCACGCGCGCTGTTAATGAACAGAACTTTTGCCGTGGTCGAGTCCTTATTAGGTTCCAGGACGATTCCCCTCAAAATCATTTCGTTTCCAGAAAGATCGTAGGGTTTTGTTGAAGCGGATATAAAGTAGTTGATTTATCAATTCATGTCCAGAGCGCGGATGTAATGCGCGCAAGTTGTTCTTGGAAGATACAGTTCCGGAAGTAAGTAGTGCTTTCAAACCACCATAAAATTTGCCTATGTCCTCTGCCAAGCACTTTTTGACGATCTGTTATTTTGAAGGAAAAAAGAGAAATCTAGGCAGGATGCTACGGCATCTGGGTATCGTGGAAAACTAAGGGATTTTGTGGGGAAGGGTGTCTGACAAAAGCTAGAGAGTCCATTTAAGTGATTGCAGCTTAAAGTGAAGCAACTCTGTTGGACTAAGATTCGTTTTGAAGAACCGCGCGCCGCTGCATGTGAGCAAGCCGCGTTGATTGCCAGCTCATGAATTTGTGCTTCCGGTGGTTTCGTCTTCGTCAAGTGGGAAGCCAGACTCCCCCGCTGCCCCGCTTTCAGCTGCTCTTCTCCGACATGGTTAACCACCTCTTATTAACCACCTCTCAGCTATTGACTAAATCTCGGATCGCTTCTCCTCTTAATGGATCTCTGGCAATGCTACTTTGAGAGCTGTCGTTCTTTCACACAAAGATGCTGAGAAATTAACCAGTGGTTATTTTTGTGTTTGAGAGTAACCGTGAGCTTCAAGCAGTAAGAATTGGGAATATTGCGGTTAGCCGTCCGCGGCGGTGTACCGTAAAGACGCTGGCGTTTTCACTTCTTCCCGGAGAAGGTTTTCCCGGTACTCGCAGAGAAAACTCGTATTTTCGGTAACTTAATAAAAGTAATGCATTGACGGCCCTCCTTGGTGTCGGGATGTTCTAACCACAAATGATGTACTTTCAAGTTTCGATGAAATTTCAAGAATGAAGGCCAGGGGAGGGGAATCGGGAAAAGTGGAATTGATGCCCGCATTGAGTGGTGGCTAGCACGCTGCGCCGCGCCGCGCCGCGCCGCGCCGCGCCGCGCCGCGCCGCGCCGGTAGAGAGGGTTAGGAGAGGAGCCACGGGCGACCCTTTCTCATCGCATCACCGCACCAGATGGATCGCTTATGCCGAGCTGCGGGCGACCTTCGCTATTTAAGCGATAACCATCTTATCTGTTTTAAAAAGCAGCCTCGTCAAACCGTGGGACGATTTCATTAATTAAGCACTAATCACCGAGAAACATTACATGACTCTCTGCCAGTGATGAAACATTTCGCGTTCAAAGACGCGATCAAGCGGCGTCGAAAATATTGGCGGGGATCAGCTCGGACCGGCTCGGACCATGCAGGGGAAATTTTGGAGGTTGCGTTTTCGATTTTCCGTCGCCGAGCCACAGCGAAATATCCTCAGTTTTTTAGAAAGCTAGAATCTAAGAAGTTATTCCAACCCCGGGTTGAAGTGTCCATGCGATATCCACGCCGAATTATCAATATGTTCAAAATACACAAATGGATATCCATGTATGTATGCTATATCCATGAACCATGGATGTCCATTCGAGTATTGTTAAGCGAATGGATTTTTCGGCATGAATATTAGCGTGGAAAATGCGTGAATATACTTCAATTCAACCAGGGACATAAAATCTGCCAGAATTTGCAGTCAAAAATGTCGACAAAATTTAAAACTTTGAAGAAGTTTTGAGGCGTAAGTCGGTAAAATGAATACTAACAAGTGTGAAACGTAGCCCAGATGGATTGACGTGCAGCAGACACGACGGCCCACGGCCCGGCCTCGTAGTAAACACCAGCGAAGTGAAATCACACACCACAACAATGAGACAACCAACTCTGAATAAGAGTGACATGAGCGGAGCGGAACACTTGACTAGGAAAAGACAAAACTTTTTACAGGCAATCAAAGTTAAGTAGCCTCAGCTGAAACAAGCAGGCCAAAAACAACTTTATTGAAATTTAATAGTACGTAATCGTGGTCGCAATAAAAATGAGCCATTTTTAGATGCAAACAGCAATCATTCTTTTTGATATCTTCGCCACCACTTGTATGGCGTGAGATCGTGTCATGAGCTGCGAAGTTAAGGGAAGCACCAGCGAGTTGAAAGGAAATCCTGACCTACGATTGATTGGAATTGCGGTTTATGGGTCGCCTCAGATTAATAAATTTTGGATAGGGAGTTGATGGAGGGGATCGAATGCAGTGAGTAATGCGTACTTTTCGGTCACAATAAACTGTCAAGTGTTAAGCGTCTTCAGGCTTAGTGACTGTTAGATTGCGTGCCTGGTACTTCGTTCTTATCACTCAGAATGGCGAGAAAAGGTGAAACACAAGAGGTAGAAAAGTCGACCTTTGAGTTGAGGGGGGTTGAATCCGAGCTGGGCTTGAATGCAGTGTCGTTTAAAGGCAGACAAAAAATGACAAAGATCATAAGCATAGGGGTGGTAGTAAACCGGCCTCAGTGCCACGCCACGCCACATGAATATTTGATCCTTCAATCTAAAAGATTGCGGGTTCCGAGCTGATTAGGATATCACTCGCAAGTTGCATAGGCTGGTCGCCGCGCCGCCGAGCGACCAATCCGCCCTCGCCGCGATTCACTCAAATCAAACAGGCGTTTCTAGCCAATCAGATTTCTTAGATTTCTTTGACGCGAGATGGCGAATCGAAGATAGATAAATGCATGTTACCTTGCTGGAATTGTGGAAGTAAAACATGATGACTCGTTTTGAGAATCGGATCCAAATCAAGCATGGAAACTCGATACCACGAAAAACGTAAGGTAGTGTATTTTACGTATGGAAGGGGACATACTTTTGTAATGTCTTTGCTTCTGCTATAAATCGACCGTATTACAGCACTTATCGTGTATTTGACCGGTTCAAATTTAGGCCATGTCAATGAGTGCTTACAACACCCCGAGCTAAACCAGTTAAATGAGTGTTAGCTGTTGGTGCCGACCTCCAATTTTTTTGTAATACCCTTGAAGCCGCTTTCTTCCTTATATTAATTTGAGGCACTCAACGAGAAGGTTAGGAGAAGTCAGCGCAGCTCTGTACCCGTTTTTTCTTCGTCTCGCTTTTTTTCCTTTTTTTTTCTACACATTAATCCAGCGACTTGTTTTAGCTTGTTTAATTACAATAGAGTAATTATCCGGCAAAGTGTGCGGCGTAACTTGTCACACGTTTTTCGTGTTTGAAGGAGGGTCGGGTCTAACGTAATTGTTTTTTTTTCTTCTTCTTTCTCCCTTTTATCTTCAATCATTCTTTACTTTGTTTCAAAGGTGGTATTCGCCTGAGCTTCTTTTTTTGCCGTTTTCTAATTACGAGGTGACGTTTGTCAAGTTTAGGGGCGACTGTCTTTTTTTGGTCTGAATTTATGCAATTTCGATTACCTTCTTTACATGACGACTGCTCTAGAGAAACGTCGAAATATCGCCAAATATTTTTCGCTGGTATCTGATAATGGTTCAAGAGTCTTTGAAATGTTGGAATTTTGTGGTGGCAGTAAAGCTCGTCGTATTTAATTGAGAAAGATGCGGCCGCTCTCCAAGTGAGGTTAACTACTTCTCGATCATAAGCACATGCACGCAATGATGAAAAAATACCGATATTGCTGTCGTATTTATCAACATCTTTTGAAAAGCGGAAGAGATCGGGATCATAACTAACGAGTTTGAATATGTAAACAATGCTTCATGATCCGTAGCTGTTGTAATCATGAACACACACGGACTTTGAGAAACCCTTTGGGCAGCTCTCGCGCAATCAAGCGAGTGTTATCTCCAAAAGGAAATATCAATGAAAAGTATGGTTGCCACACCTGAAAGTCAATCGTCAAGTCAATAGAAGCCGCGGCACAGCGCGGAACGTCGGGTCGGTTGGCTCTATCAAAGAACCTTTATTGAGGGCGTTTCTACTCTGCGATGGCCGCGTTTTCGAATAATCCGTCCGTCTTTGCTGAGGTGTGCTTAGCTTGCCTCGGTGACGGCTTTCCCGAATATCCGCGTGATTTCCTCATCGTGACTGTCACTGGAAGCGCAACCATAAAGAAGTTTGCCGACTCGTTCATGCGAGGCTCACGCATTTTCTTAATATGGGGTAGTCTGCTTTTCTGTTATAAAAATATATCAAATCCAAAAAATATTACGCTAAAAGTACTTAATGTTGTTTTTGATTCCATATGTTCGCAGAACGAATGAAAGTATTGGAATTGGAATGCCGTCAAAAATTTGAAGTTGAGCTCAGCACATTCCGTGACTCTACTAACACTGAAACGCCAAGAACTGGTTTTGAGCTTGACGTGTGTGTGTGCGTGTGTGCGGAACAGTTTTTCAGTGGATATCTTATGAACGAGATGACCGATTAGGATGAAAATTTCGCTGTATGTTGCCATTGGACTCGAATCGAAGTATAAGGTTGTCTTCGGCTTCATTTTTTTTTAAATATAGCCTAATACAGTACTTCATTCTAAGTAGTAGTTTAAGAAGGTTTGCTTATTATTTTTTTCAAAGTTGTAATATGAACTTGAACGTGTTCGAAATAGAAATTCACACCGGTTATTTTCTCTTATCTGCGTGTAGCAAATTCAATTTCAAGAAATGTTCACAAAAATCAGATTTAGTATCAAAATTGTATTTTTTTTAAATACACTTTGTGAAATCTTTTCGGTGAATTTTTCCTGTGGGTAGTAAAGATTGTCGCTGCATAAGGGGAAAAGATTTCTGACCAAATCACACCCCTCTTTCCTAAACGACATCCGTGTGTCTTTGATTATGAGAGCAATTTCTAACTTTCCTTTAATAAAGGGACGCCTATCAGATTGAGGCGAGCATTATGAGAAGAGCGAGCGAGTCGGCGCGCTGGCCGCCGCTCCGCTCCGACGGGATTCCATGGCAATCATTTCATTGAGCGCAGCCAGGATTTAATTGAAGTATAAATAAGAAGTGCCGTGCCTTGTCTTGCGCGCCGCGCCTCACATCAGTGCCTCCTCCGTCCTCTAAAACAAAAAAAAAACAAAAAAGGAAACAAAATGAGACAAAAAGCAGCTGGTAGCAGTTTTCATCAACCATGACCGCCTTTTATATTAGGATCTGTTAGTGTCGTGTAGATGTACTAACCATCAGGGCATCTCCGCTCCCCGACCCGACCTGACCCTTCGTCACTAATCTGACTTGCCTCCGTTTTAAGATTTTTTTGAATGCCCTTGAACGTGTACTTTGTAGGGTGTCGATGTTGTAGCTTTGCGAACCGAAATTTTATAAAATCTTTTTCGTTATTTTAAGTGGATTTATGTTGATGAATCTATGAGTTTTTCACCAAGTATTTTCACTGACTGGAGTTCTTTCGACGCACTGCAAATCCATAGCCAACGAACTTTTGCTTTTATTTGTCGCCAGTTTGGTTTACAACCTCAGCTTCATTCACAGCAAACATTTTACGTATTCTTTGGAAATATTCCGCGATGTTGTTGGTCATTAAAAGTTAATACAGGTTAGACTAGTGAATATGAAGTTTGGGGCAATTGTTATCGCAATACTGTATGTCTAAAAAGATTAAGCGCATTAAGTGGTTTTAAGGCAGCCTCCCATTTTAGAGGACACTCTTAGTTTTCGTCGTTGTGTAACTACATCTCTCAATTTTACATATTTGCATGGTAGTAAGCACCTCTACTCTCTGGTTTTGTCGAACTTCGTCAATATTGCGCTAGGAGAGTTTTCGGCTCGTACTTCAACTGCCTTTTCCCGGAGCTCTTTTCGCACTGCCATTGATCTTCGAAAGTCGTTTAAAGAAATGCCATGCGGCTATGAAAGTTTAGTATCGAACCAAAAATACGTGGGTAACTGGTTTAATTTTGTTATTTTTAAGGGTGCAAAGTGAAGGGGGTAAATATGCAAGCTCAGGGGCTGGTGACTGAAGGTAGGAGGCTGGTTGGCGAGGAAGGGTGGAGATAGTTAGGGCTCAAAGGAGTGGAGTCCAACAGGCCGAGAGAAGAGCTGGAACAAGAGGCAGAAGAAAACCGTTTGCATGCTGATAGCTTGCTTTACGGATGCTGGCTATTTCCATATTATCCGGTGGCCAAGATGAAGTCCGCCGTTACGAAACGCAACGCACCCCTCCAAATATCATCCACTAATGAAGCACTAGAGAAAGTACAACTTTCACCCGCTTCAAAAAATTATAGGACGATTTGTTGTTAATGGAGAGCCTTACCAAGTTTCAATGTTGGTATCTCGTACTTGCTTTCGACCCGACTTTTTGGGAGTTCTGTAAAATGACAGAGGAGTAAGGCACAGGACACTAACTGATCGTTGCTAAGGCGTAAGCTCATGCGATTGTAGGTCGTTAATCCTTACGATGAAATTAAAAATGGAAGTATAGTTTAATATTATAGACGTGAATGCAACGTAAAAGCTTAAGAGTGCCTTTTGATAATTAGGACGGTCAGGCTAAACGCGTTCAGTCTATGCTTTCCAATCAGGACTTTTAAAAACTTAATTTCACTTCAGCTCTTCTCAATATGAGACTTAGAATTGAAAGTAGAAAATTGCTCATACATCTGAACCCCTTGGGCTATTTTCGACCCACAAAATTGTTAATGAAACGAAATTTTCTGGTAGTATCGTGAAATAAAACTCCCTTAATTATTCTTTTCCCGGCCTTCTAACCACCAACTCGAAAAAGACTTCGGACCAATGTTTATTTTTCTCGGTGATCAAATACTGATGTATTTGCGCAGTTACTGGGTTGAAGAGGTATCTGCAGCTCATCTTTCCTCCACAGTTTGAAATTCCCGTCAAAAAGTAAATATTGAGCCTTTGTCCAAGTTTACCTGTGGACTGTTCGCAGCCACCAAACACACGTTGGCAGCCACGAGGAATTTCCGTAATTTTCGAGAGCCATCGCCGGGAATTAAAAGCCATAAGAAGATGGCTGGCCAGAGACAAAGTAGTTTTGGCACAAACGCTCCGGTCGGCAGAGGGCGCTCGACGTCACCACGTGTCTTGCCAACCCACCAAGACAATAATTCGTCCCTCGAAATAAAGAACACATAGACAAATAGCCCTCGGAGGGCGGTGAGCGCGGCGAGAGGTGACACACAACAAATTTGACTTTGAATAACTGCTAAGTACTACAGTATCCTTTTCTGGGAGACATCCTTTGCTGGCCGGGCCTGTAGGGCGGAGCCTGAAGGGCTGGCTCTCTAGTGCCACACTACTACGCACGTTTTCACTCAACAAGGAAAAAATGGCTCTTGTCCTTTTGTTCCTTGTCGCTCTTCCTCTTTTGGCTATTGGAGCCCCTTTATCACGTCGCAGAGAAAAATTGCCCTCACGGTTTGGATTGGTGGTACTGCAACTCGCTAACTTTTTTTTTCTTTTCAACAAAACAAGAAATGATTTCGAGCGGATATTCCGATGCCCCTCGTTGTCAGAAACTTGCGCCTTTTTTTCGCTGTTCTTGCCTTCCACGCAGTAAAAAACAAAGCCCACGTTTTGGGGAATGCTATACCTGTTTTGGATGTGGAACTTAAACGGGGGTAGAACGTATTTTGGTTACTTTTCAAGATAGGCATATGTCCAGTCATATCATTCAAAAGGTCTCGGCGAAAGCTTTCTATTGATGTGGCTGCACATGGGTCGACATTGAAAAATTACCTAAATACGCACTTTCCTGTTTTAGTTACCCAAAACGGGGACTTGTCTTTACTCTGTTCGCGATTCCACAGGTTCACTTTGCGTTCTCGCTTCGCTTGGCTTAGGTCACGAAGCCAAATGCCTTACGACGGCAAAATAACTGCTGCTGAGATGTAAGCGCAATCAGACTTGGCACCGATTGCTTTGCATTAATACCTTGCTCCGCTCCGCTCATTGTCAGCCAGATGATGGAAGGTTTAAGACATTGAGAGCACAATCTTCAGAATACAGGATATGTGTATTTTAAGCGATATGAACTCCTTTTGTCTCGATAAAAATGCTGCTTGGTCGGGTTGAGTGTGGACTGGAATCGGCACGTCGCCGGCCCGGCTGGGCGGCCGGGCCGCGGCGACGTTTCGTTCTTCTCGGCAGTCTAAATGGATTGGCGCAGAAAAAGGGTTGGCAACGGAAATATTGTGACAGACATCTGTCTCTGTTCCGTTGAATCCCTCATAATTCTTTCTTTCTCTTAAGCAGACACAGGCGCTTCCTCTCTTTTAAGACGAGCTAGAACGCGTCGTGTGCGTGGACAGCAGGGGTGATTTAAACAACTCATAAATCACCTGTATACATCTTTTTTTTCGCAAAAATTATTGCTGTAACGGTCTGGCACAGGTGTCCGAAAATGGCAGTAAATAGTTCGGAATAGATAAAAGGCGATAACGTAGTCGTAAAAGTTGGCGGTACACCTGAATCGTACTAGGCAGTGATGATTACACCTTGCTTGGCTCGAGGACCGGATTTTTTGCTTTACTTTACAGATCCGTCGAAGCGTACGGTTCAGAGTAGTTCCGTATCGTTTTTACTATCTATAAATTTCTTATTTTAAGAACTATATACCAACTGAAATTCAGTGATCATTGGGACTGAAAAATTTTCAGACCATTGATTTGACTTTTGTTGTATCTGAATTTAAGATTTCCATTTTACAGAGTACTTACTCTTAAATGATTTTCAAGAACGAACTTTTTTCGGCTTTGGTGCGTTTTAGGGCAAAAAATGAGAGCTTAACCTAAAGGAATATATTTACCTAGACCTCGGTAAATTTAATTTCAAGGGGAATTCCTACGTTCAAATATCGTAAATATCCATGTATAATAGGTAATTTTAGCTAGCGTTTGAGGACCGTTCGGTTGGCTCATAGAAAAAGGTAGGCATGCGTTCCATATTTGCGGGCGCTCCGACCAAGTACGGTCAAACGCGCAGGAGGCTCC
>Ga0058701_10003658_pt1 | contig 12246 bp, 3 predicted proteins | sample AgamicOrMae_FD_97039 | JGI IMG/M metagenome (GOLD analysis project Ga0058701, IMG submission 97039) | Agave microbial communities from Guanajuato, Mexico - Or.Ma.e | ecosystem: Host-associated > Plants > Phyllosphere > Phylloplane/Leaf | place: Guanajuato, Mexico | collected 2012-06-04
ATCTCTAACGGTTATTGAGATATTGGAAAAAAATTGAAAAAAAAAAAGCGTTTTGAAAAAAGTTTTTTAGGGGCTAGTACTCCGAAGAAAGCCTTGAGTTGAATATCAATACGGTAGAAATTTTTACCTATACTTAGGATCGAAAGTCGTCCCTAGGTTAGAAAGTCGGAGCAATATTTCTTTAAATAAGGAAGGAGGGCTCTTTTCTTCTTGCTTTTTGTTTTGAACCCTTGTCTCAGAAACGGTAGGAGGCATCAAAACGAACATGGATTTATCGATCCCTATTTGGACTAATTTATTCTTATTTACCCAATTAAAAAAAAATCCTACCATGAATATTTCGGTGCGGTCTCTGTTAGACTTCGAGAACGATAGCAATTTTTTTTTTAGTCTTAAGAACCTTTTTCGCTTCTTTGCTGAAAGCATGTAGTATCTAATCATTTAAAAAAGTCAGGTTTTGTATTTTCTTTGGTAATTTCGTACCCTCCCCCACGCCCCACTCCCCATATTTTTAGGACTGACTATAGGATCGCCCCCCCTCCCTCCCAAGACAGAGCTCTGGATCCGCCCCTGATGGAAACTGTGCAATATTTATATCAATGCTAAAAGCATTTGGTTTGCCACCTCCGCGGCCAGAAACCTACACCACCACCACCACCTCATACACCACCGAATCAACCCGCCTCCGGCTTGACTGGTTTAGAACAAATATGCAATTCTCCAAACGTTCTCCAGTTCGGCCTTTGCCATTTCTTTCCAATCGGCCTTCCAAATTCAGTGTTTATTGAAGCTTTTGTGAACAACATTGTTTTAACAATAGCTGTAACAATCGCTGGAACATTAAACATTTAAATGAACGTATCTCATTTATTTTAATACCTTAGCATATTTCGGGTATGGTCTTTTTTTTCTTTTCTTTTTTCTATCTTTTTCCTTTTTTTGATATTTCGAATTTGTGGTTCTTTTGGAATTTTGCCTCGTTTTTGTGAGGTCCGCGCATTATGAAAGCTGCACCGTAGTACTCTCGAAGTTATTGGTACAGTCTTGATACCTTCCCTCTTCTGTCATTTTCATCTTCTTGGTTCCCTTCCGCCCTGTCTGCGTTGGGGTGCGTCTGACAGCAGAGTTGAAAGGTCACAGAACGTGTCGCTCCGAAATAACTTTTCCAGGGATGACTTTCGACTCGTCAGGAATTTCGAAGTTCCTCGTACGCACGTTAAGAATCACGCTAAACCCTGTTATCATTAATCTTTCAGTTGCTTATCTTTTCCGGCTGGCGATGTTTGTTGTCCATGAGATTTACATGGTTCTTTTTGTTACTTAACGTTTAGGCGCGACCTCTTACTGTTTGAGGCCATAAATAAATTGAGAGCTCCTCCAAAATCCTTAAAAACTTCCGCTCTGATTCTGTTTAAGGGAACTGTATTATATACATATCCTATTTGGATCGTGGCGTAAGCTCATTTGGTTTTGTTTTTTCTCGTTTTTTTTTTCTTTTTTTCTGTGTGTGTTCTTTCCTTTATGATACCGCATATTACACCGCTGTGCCCATTCAGATTGTATGGGCTGACCTCACCTTTGCTACCCTCAACCTCCCAAAATATGATGAATTCGTGTCTCTAAGAAAGAGCCTCAGCCACAGCACTTTGGTGTGACGTTATTTGACGGTTTGTCGGTGAAGAGAGGTTAAAAGGGGAAACCAGGTTTCACTTTCCACGGGCTTCAATGGACGTTTCACGAGGACATACAATCGATGGACATGAACAGAAACGGACAGGGGGTAAAAAGGGGGCAGGTTCCGCTTCGCAGGTAGCCCACCCTCACTCCCACCCGTTGCACCCATCCACTCCCACCCGGGACCGACAGCGTTTAGACCCCCAGAGCGCGCCCGCAGGCAGGCGCCGCGCCGTCCAGCCTTGGAAAAGTGGGCTTCGCGGTCGATGACGTACTGCAGAATTGAAATGGTATATTTGGGAGAAGATTAAGCCCGGCCGGCGTACCGTTGTCCTCTCTTTCATGGAATGGGAAGCGTCGCCCATAGATTTCCCCTTGCCTTGTGGAGATCGTTCTCCTTAAGTTTTGGGCTGCAACCGAAATCTCCAGAACTTACGATTAACACACTTAAAGTTAGTCGTCAGGAGTCGCCCTGCGCGGAGGTCGAACCATTGCTTATCGTCATACAGTTGAGATCATAAGTTGTCTCCGTTTTTTTTTTTTTTGTTTTTTTGTTTACAAGCCAAAGATTACTTTTTTTAAATTTAAAAATAAGAAAATAAAATTAAAAGGTAACGCGACTTTTTATCTCGTACGGAGGCCTACACCTCAGACGCTGACTGTCGGATAAGTAAGTTCCTTTTGCGCTTCGACGTTGCTATCAAACCATCTAATATATAGATATGTTCACGGTACTAAAAGGCTCAGTTAGATAGGATACGTCAGGTTCGCTTGCGTTAGGTTACGATGAGTCATGGTTCGATTGCGTTACGCTGGTTGGCGTTAGGTTAGCTTAGGCCAGATTTTTTTCGATCGTTTGCGGCCAACCACCAGATTACGCTCGGTAAAATAGGCTTACTTGTCAGTCAGATTAGCCTAAGTTGGCTCGGTTAATCGTGGAGCGTGATTTATTATTTCTTTGCATAATGTACTTTACGCACAGTGCGTTTTACCCTTACCATACGATACGAACTATGACAGCGTCAGTGCAAAAGTTTGACAAAAGGTCTAGGCGTTCCATTGGTTCAATTCCTCGTGCGGTCGGAGTTTTTTTTCCAATTTCGGGTCCTAATCCTGGGTTCTGACCTTTTGGTTTACGACCTTTTTCGCGCAGGTATGTTTCAACCTTTTATGTGTCGGAAGGACTTAGGTTGGCTTAACGCACTCGTAACTTATCTGGTTGACCCAGATAAGCCAGCGTAAGTTAACCTCTACTCCGAAAATTTACTCGAACGTTCTTTATGTTTCTGACTGGGTGCAATAAGCTGCTCTAAAATTTTAACAAACTCAAATCGTTTCGCAGGCGATATTTTTTCAAAAAAAATTTAATGCTGCAGACTTTTTGTGCTTTTGCTCTAGTAACTTATTGTAATCTTACTCAAAACAGTGAAATTTTTGTCTAGTCAACGCAAGATACCTCGGCAAAATTGCTGTAATCTGGCAAAATCTCCCATTCGCTGTACAGCCTAACCGTCGATGAGTTTAGTTTTCATTAGCGACTTTTCGTGACTGCTCGTATAATACGAATGTATCCTTTTACTTTACCGGAAGGGGAAGTATTGTCGTGAAAAAATCGGTGTTGAGATTTTTACGAATCTTCACGTTTTGAGATCCCAGGAGTCCAAAAAAAGTCTTTTAAACAAATGTCGTGTGTACTCTGCTCTCTGTGAAGGTCACTGGAGACGAAATTACAAGCGGTATTTAGATGAAAATCTGGATATGAGACAAGACTAGGACACATGCGGTTTTTCGGGGTCTTGTGTAATAAGGGGTACAGAGGGTAGTTTATGAGGGGATGTTTTGGCATATTTGCATATCTTTCGAAATTCACCGTAACGATTTTGATTCGCGGGAAGTAGCTCAATATAGGTGCAGCCTTTGATTTGCGATAGGTATGTTGCGTGGGGAAATCGGCTTAAGGGTAGTCCACCAATTCGATAGGCCTACCTAACGAAGCAAAGTACCTTTAATTAGCGCGCTTTTGAGAAATTAAAAAAAAGTGCATTTCAGTTTATTATCTTCGGGTATTCAAAATGAATGTTCAAATCCCTTAGGGAATGCTCTTATCGAAGGCGTTACAAGGTGAAAATGTGCATTTTGTGAAATTGGGCTCAACAACGCACCAGCAACATTCCCAGATTACCTTTTAGTGGGACAAGGTGTTTATCATAATGTAATTAAGCCCCAGGGTTCTTAAGCGTTATTTTACTTGATATTCGCTATCGCTATATTAACCTCACGTAAGTGCGATCGAGATAAATAATCAACTAAATCGGAAAACAGATAAAGAAGCAAGATTTTAATCAGACTCTGAAAATAACATATCTAATTTTGGGAACCTCTCAATTTATTTGAGATCCTCAAGGTGCTATAGAATCGACCCGGTTCGAAGGATGAAAAAATTAAGTTCATTCGAGCGAGTGCAATGTATGATATGGCCTGAAGTTCTGATTGGTTTTGTCTTTCTCGCTCGCGCCTGAAATGGGTGTGCTCCTATGAAAGGGTGTCCCAGAATTTCCTGTAACGCGTCATCTCTCGCCCCTGAATCGTTCTTTTAGATTTGATTGGAAAAAGAATCTCGTTTACCGCAATATTTTTCCTTGGATATGAAATAATGTTCCATCAGAAATCGCAACTTCCTTACTTTCTACCCAAATTTTCATGATTTTTCAACACCAAAACCTTGAGAGAACGTGAATGTTAGGCCAAATTTGGCGTCGCAAGGATATCAGTCAGTTACCAGGCGCGGAATGGAGGAGGTAGGGCCTAGGCTGGAAATTAAGTGAGGAGGGCCCGGGGAGGGGGTAATAGGATAGGAATATCGGGAAAGTACTATCACCGTCCGGTGTTTTTTTTCCGAGCCTCTTTACTTTTCCGTGAAGTTAAAGAAAAAGTACCCTGTACTAAATTTTCCGTCAGTTCTTATTTTTTAATTTTTTTTTCTGGCTAAATTTTGGCACATTCTTCATATTAGTCTATATGCCTTGCATATTATTGTCAGCCTCATACTCTCAAACCTGGGAAGGTAAATATGATTTGAATTTTTCAATTTGTGTTATTGGCGTGATGTGTTCTTGAACTTCTCTAAAATATTTTTTTTTCATTCCACCGTTAATCATGATGCGGCGTAGACAGACGAATACCCGGGTGACCTGCAAGAGACCTAATCCAAGTCACTATTAATGCGATTAACGCGGGCGTATTTGCGTCGGGATGTTAATAAAAATTGCATATTTCCTCGTCCAAGAGTTAAACTCACGTTCTTTCCGCGCGCCTCTTTCGAGGTCCGTTGTAGTCATAAATTTGCCGTCGCTTTAAAAAAATAACAATAAATTTAAAAAATACTTTTCGGACGGAGTGAACAGCTGCTGATCAGCAAAGCGCACTGGGTTTACGGATCGATGGAATACGAGCCGAGCGCTCGGGAGGATCCGGGCCGGGGCGTATCCCGACCGGGGCAGCTCCGCTCCACGCCACGCCACCCCGCTGCCTGAGGTGTAGTGGGGGTGCAGCGACCTACCCCAACACACCTGCCAAAATCCCCCTTCCCCGAACTGCACTGCACGTATTAGTCTTATGTTCACAAAGTGAGCACACTTTCGCTTTGATATGTCCCATCCTCTACCTCGTGTGTTCTACCAGGGAATCACCCCTTCGTTTAAACTAACCGAACAGTCAGTCGCTAGGGGTCGTCCACATATTACGTAGAGCTCTTAAGAGGGAGGGGGTTCTTGTTTGTGTTACGCCCCGCATAAGGTGTAGAAAAAAGCGTTACGGGGGGGGGGGCAGAAGTACAGTATTGCCTATTTAGCATTACGTAATTTTTATGACCCCTAAGCGTAATGCCAGGGAAGGGGCGTCAAGGCTCCGGCGCCGGGTATTTTGATGTTGCAAAGCTTTGGATCAACATCCCAGAAAGGGTGTGTCTGAGCTCTAGATAATTTATGGAATATTTTGGAAATGATGGGAGAATATTTTGTAACCCGGGTTAGCTTGTCATGATAATGATGAAACCACCACTGAAATAGGAAAATTCTGCAAGTCGATTCAGCGTTTAAAAAAATCAGATCAGCAAGTTTGGCGAACATCGTCACGGCAGGCAACCGGTCGTTCATTCGCGCAGCGGACGAGGTATAGTACTACCGCTGCCCGTGTACAACTGATTGTGAAAAAGTCATGAAATAGGTGAGTGCGATAAGTCGACTGCAGTAATTCATGATCCAAACACCTAACCTAGAACCAAACGTCGCAACACGTCTCACACACTCTAATATTAGCATTTCTTAACGTTTTAAACAAAATAATAGCATTTAGGTATTTTTTGGGAGGGGTGTGGCATTACAGTACTATGTTTATAGATTCTGAAGTCTTTGTCTTATGCACTAGTAGATCACGCGACTTTTCTTCCTGAAGTCTACAATGCTCAAATAAATTTTGTAGCCAAGAGTTGACGCACGAAAAATAATACCATATAGGAGATGAGTACTCACAGACGTGAACTGAAGTGGTAGCATATCACGATTGAGTAGAGAGGACCATGTTGAAAACCTTTGTGGAATTTGTGAATGCCTGTGTTCCACGTTGTCTGTAAGGCCTCATCACCATTTAAATGTGCTTGGGAAATGGGGGAAAAAAAGAGTGTCGGAAGTTTTGACAAGAGAGTGACAAATATGAATACGCCGGTTGGCATACCCGAAATGGAAGAGTTCAAAATGCGCCAAGAGCTGCGATGTCTCTTCGTGAAGAGATTTTGGCCCAGAGATGGGAGCTAGTTGAGCACAAAGGGTGACTATTGTAAAACCACTTTGGTGCTGAAAGCTAACGAAGAGATCGCATCGCTGTGCCGGAGCCCCTTCTGTTAGTGACAGGAGAGCCAGCCGCTGGCTTGGCATGACAGACCTCCATTTGAATCCCGTCAAGGACGCCGCGCGCTCTCCTCCCCTCTGCACTTCTCTCAGCGCAACCACGAATATTTCCTCTTCATAGCGATATGATTGAACACATATCATTTAAAAATAATTGCGCACCAAGTATGTTTTTTCATCTATTCGCGAATTGGTGTTTAAGCAGACTTTGAAGTACTAAGGTATGAATAAGTGATTTACTGTTAATTACCTTAGTGAAATAATGATTGTGCGAATTACCTGTCCCCAAAACTAGCTGGAAAGGCAATTTTTCACACAATGCCGATGGGATTTAGACATGCTTTTTATATTTCGAAGCTTGAATTACCTGGTTCTTGTGACTATCTTGTTTTCAAGCTGGATCGACGCATAGAGCATCTAGCCTAACTTAAGCTACCATATCGCCTTCATGCATAGTTCCGCTTGCTTCTGAATGGGGCTCACTGCCTCCGAGAAGCAAGTGGCTTCCGGCTATGTGACAGCGGTGCATTAGCGGACCGAAGCATATTATGGCATGCACTTAGCATAACTGAACATGACCTACGCGGTTCTTCTTGAACCATTTTTGGACAGGAAAAGTAGAAAATGCAAGGTTTAAACGTAACGTGTGCTTGTTCATTCGATCTCTGTGTTAAAACTTGGCTTTTCTTCTAGCCTTTAGTTTTTTGATGAGATAACATTTTTAATTATTCCTCTATTCATTATTTATCATTAACTCTGGTATTTTAAATATTATCGCACATTATTACGTTGCAAATGATTTGGCTTAATGTAAACTAGTGTGTTGGTTTAGGCAAAGCAGTCTGACTGTCTACATAGGCCTATTACCGTACGTGGCTAAAAAGTGGCCTGAAGGAGGACTGATGTCGTTTGAACCGGAACAGTCAGACAAGTTTCTTGTTAGCTCTTTTTTTTCCATCTGTAGTGGCGAATTAGCAGTTATCTTGGTGTACGTTTTCGGACATGTCTGTACAGTTAATGACGGATGCTGTTTATCAGAGAAACTTCAGGTTATTCAGGTTGTTTTGGCGCCGAGTTTATGAACTGTATAAGCTATCACAACAAGGTCAGAAGCCAACAAAAACGAATCGGTTAGAGAAGGCGGGGGAAATTCAAAGAAAAGTGAAGCGCTGCTTAGAAACATGAATAAATAAGTGAAGCGAATATAAAACTTCGTTTTTATTCTACAAGTTATATCCGTCAGCAAAAAAAAAATGAATTTTTTCAGGGAAAGTAAGGGAAATTTGATATTTTAAGTTTGTGGCAACTATGCTTAACGGAGAATGACGGAAGCTGTAGTCTAAACGCAAACATAAAATAGAAATGTTTTTGAAAATGCATAGTTCTTTGCGGTATCAGCTTGTAGTACAGCAAAGTTCCACGTTAACTTATATCCTTTCGTTGAGATTAAGTCGTAGTTTGTGGCGTTTTTTCCTTGCTTTTTTTTTGTTTTTTCCAGTCTAGACACTTAGTTTTGAATGTTACATTTTCTTTATCTCTTTGTCTTTCTCGTATTTAATCTTTTACTATGCATTTTGAGGACGAACGACGTATGGATCTAGTTGGCCAGAATAACCAAGATAGGTTCGCGTTAAATTCGGTTCCGTGTTCTTCTCGCCCGACTGCCCCAAGCCACATACCCAAAGTAAGCGGATTAAGCTAGGCGACCTTAGGCAAGGTTAGGTTAACTTACGAGTGCCTCGTGTCTCGCTCCGCTCAGCTTGGCGACGAACGGTGGATCTTACTAGAGTCCTGAATAGATATTCAGGACTCTAGATTATATATGGTAGAAAATGCGACATTGCAAATTACGAATTAAAAGGCCTTCTTTGACTACGTTTACGTATTCTGTTAACAGTCTTGTTAATGTCCGGTAACTAACAGAGCGTTTAGGTGTTTATCCATCTTGGCGCCGTCAACAAAGGTGTGAAAAACACAAAAACAATCACTGTAATTTTTGAGTGTTATTGAATCACGACGAAGCTCTGAGTCGAAATCACGCCAAAATGTGCGGGACTATCGTGCCGCCGCCTGCTTGAAACTTTGTTACGGCGTTATCGGTGGCCAAAATAAACCGTTTCTTTGACTATAGATGTAATGTCATAGACAGAATTCCCCCCTGCAACCACCTGGACATCGATGCGTTGCGGTTGCCTGCCTCAGCTCGGAACGGGTGGCACCCGCACAAATGCCAAATTTCAAAACTCGCCAACGCCGTACCCGCCAGTATCCATAAGGCGCCAATAATCATAACCGCCAAAATCAAACGTTAAATCATAACCGTTAAAGTCAAAGGTTAGGTCGGTAGCAGCGTTAGCGGATTTGAAATTTGGCGGTTTTGAACATTGTTGGTAGCGGCATTGGCGGATTTGAAATTTGACTTTTATGATTGCTACCCCTCGGAATCCGGCAGGTGATTGGCTGATGCCGAGCTATAAGGTAAGCAACCGCAACGCGCCGATGTCCAGGTGGTTATTGCAGGGGTTGACGTTTTTTTTCTGTCTATGATAGTACACGCTCGGCGTGTTAAGCTTACCAACACCTCTGCTTATAGCTCTGTTAGGAGCGTTTACCCGGCGGCTCGGTTAACCGTGGCAGTAACTTGATTAATGAGACGTATTTCCATCTCTGCAGATTTTTGAGATAATCGGTGACAAACTAGGTTTTTCGCCCTCTGTATACTCGGACATTAAAGTATAAGCCTGCGTCAGGCACATTTTTTGAGAGAGGATGGTAAAAACGAGAAGTGAAGGAAGGCATTTGTCAAATTTAGCGCAGTAGTCCCAGCAAAATCGCGCTGTTTGCGTGGCGGTCCCTCGTGGGGTAGCCGCGCGCTGCGCCCAGAGGGATCGTCTATTTAACAGAAATCGCAATTTTAGTAACCGTGGTCCGCAGAGGTCAAGCTTCGTGCTGCTGCTATGGAAACCACGACCCTCAAAAACAGGGTCATAGAAAATCTCGTGTCAAATCATAAAAGATTCAAATTTAAACAATAACTCGTCAAAAAAAAATACTTTTTTCGTAGTTTATAGTCTAGGAGTACCGTCGTTCATCCAAACTAATAAAGCAATCTCCTGAGAAGCCCTACGACTAGACTTATGTGAAAAATTGCGGAAGTTGGCTTTGATTGATTTCTTTATTGTTTGCTCTCTGGGACACTGCATGGCTTGTTGTTTTATGCGGAAGGGGAACGGAGAGATCGCGAGCTGGGCCCTCCGTCGTACTGCAAAGTCGTCAAAGTTCGGCATTAGCGCGAAAATGAACAAGACGTAAAGAAGAAAGGGCCAAAGCCATTTTTTTTTTAAGAAAAAAATATCATTTTTCATCTAACTTATTTTCTTGATAGACCTATGGGCAACAATAATCACTTTCCAGTGTATTGCACTATCCAAAGGGTGGCAACTCATGATAACCGGTGCACAAAAGGCTTTGATATCTGGCTGATATCCGATTGATATCCTTGATATCCGGCTGTTGTATTCGGGCGAAACATGGCTATCTTCATAGATTTTTATAAGTTTTCTCGGTTTTCTTTTCTCTTTGACCACGTCCACTGATATCTGGCTAATGTTTAGGTATATTCAGCAGATATTTTTCAATATTCTCCTGAAATCTATGTCAGATATTAAATTGAACTTTGATCAGTTTTCTCTTGATATCCATTTTTTATACGTCTGATATCCGGCTGATGTCATTGATATCCTGATATTCGGTGTACAGATTTCCAGCAGGGTGCTATTCCTTGGCACTATCAGTCATTGCAGCGTGCTTGATATTTTTTTTTAAGTCCAACCACGGCAAAAGAATAACATTTCCGTAAAACCCGTGGATTTTTTTTCTTCGTTTTCTCTTTATGTATGTCGTATTTTACAGAGTAACCGAATGTTTTAATTAATATTTTAATCGTCATAATCAATGCTGCTTAGGCCCTTGTTTCAGTGCATACATCATCCGTGCGTTAATTTTCAAAGTTTTAAAAAGTAATTTTTATCTTGAAATTTCAACGGCTCATCAATCTCTCTTAAGCGTACAAAAGAATTCATGTGTTCTAACCCTATACGAAGCCTCATAGGAGTACTTGTCTTCGTACTAGTACATAAAAAATCTTCGCTCCCCCTAAGTGATGTACGGCATGTTGTTTTTGGCGTAACTTTACTATTCACACCTCCGCATAAGGAGCTTCATTTCTCGTCTTGAACTTTTCCCGGTATATTTAATGGTTTCGGCTGTGATACATGTTGGCTAACGGACGTCATTCACGTTGAGCGGTATACTCGTTCTTTGGAAGGAAGGGTGGGTAGGCAAAGTTAAAGAACGGGTAAAAAGGACAACTTTTTCGCCAACGAGCTTTTAAAGGAGCTCTAAGCTAGAGCCATACTTTTAGAAACGTGAAGCGAAATGTTTTTTCTTTATCGTTAAAAGTTTGGCGCAACGGGAGGACGGGAAAAGAGGGCACCTGCTGAAAGCAGGTGCAAATTTTGCAGCTGTTTGCCTGCCGCATCTTGTCGACATCAAAGCTCTTTAAGTATATATTTTTGTTTCCGGCCCGAGCATTGAACCTAAGGATATCTACCTCTATGCACGCTACGAGACGTGAGCCCATTAGTATGCTCTCTAAAAGTGTTATTCCGAACGAACGATTAGGCAGAATCAATGATATTACTTGTTTACCAATACAGTTTATTGTTTTATAGTACCTGCCAGTAGTTAGGCGTCAATGTTATTGTATAATAGTTTCATTAAAAATAATTGTAGATAGTTGAAAAAAAAAGCGTAAAACGAGTATTGTCAAGGCACTGAGGCTCTGGGAAGGTTCGCTCACTGTAAGGAAAATATGATGCATGGTGACATTCGATCTCGCAAGCCTAACGCTCCTATATAGTAGATCACGTAGCAGCGATCTTTTAGCTTTGGCCGGAGGATTCGAGTTACGTTGATTTTATTGGTAAAACATCATGCGGTATCACCTTGAGAATAATTTTTCTTGCGTTTCGGCGCTCTGCCAACCTTCTACTGCGGATACCAAACCCGAAACCAAAGACCGATTCAGGTCGCATTTCTAGTCCCTCCACTCTAGCGCCCTAGCTCGCGTAGTGCCACTTTTCACTAGACCGTTTGACAATTATCGCGTGGGGAACTATGTCACTCTGACAGGCGACATCTTTGCTAAAGGAAAACAAAAAATGAAAATGTTTCAAATGTGCGCAGTACACTACTCGCTTGCTTTTCTCCAGCTATTCTGAATTTTCTCGTTTTAAAGGTCAATCGAAATATCCCGGGTGGGTATTTTAGAGACGTTTTTAATGTGCGGGGAGGGGAAGGGGGGCGCCCGAAAGCCTCTAAACTAAGTTTTTATTTTTCTTCCATTTCAATGGGAGCATCTAGTGAAGTCGCGAAAGATTGACTTTGCGGAAACCGCTTTCTGTTGACCGAGCATTCAAAACTTCGAGGAAGGGATTCTATCCAAAGCATCGGAAAACGTTTTGATCTTAATTATGAAATGTCTATCTCTATGACGGTCTTTTTTATATTTTACTTCCATGTCAATGGAAGTATTGGCATCGTGCAAAAAATCGACTTCGAGATAAGACCGGATTTGGGATGTACAACCCCCAAAACGGCGAGAAAA
>Ga0058701_10003659_pt1 | contig 12246 bp, 15 predicted proteins | sample AgamicOrMae_FD_97039 | JGI IMG/M metagenome (GOLD analysis project Ga0058701, IMG submission 97039) | Agave microbial communities from Guanajuato, Mexico - Or.Ma.e | ecosystem: Host-associated > Plants > Phyllosphere > Phylloplane/Leaf | place: Guanajuato, Mexico | collected 2012-06-04
GAGAAGTAATCTGCATACTTCTGAAGATAGTCGCTCGGAATCTGACCATTGAATTCGTCGTAGAGTTTGCTCAACAGTGGTGCTCTGCGCCCATCTACGACAAAATATCCGTCATTGTTCACTCCCGGTCCTTGCGATTGCTGTTCAGTTGAGATTGGTCCCCCTGAACGTAGATTGTACGGCTTCCCTGCCGCAGCTTGCCCATCTGTGGCCATCTCGTACAATGTTTCGTCTTCGCTTGATAGTCTAAGTGTTTTGTTCTCTTCAGTTGATTGCTTCTCTTGACTTCTTGTCGACTTTTGCTTCGATGACACTATGCCTGTAGACACTTTCACTTTCCCAAGATAACTCTTCCCGCGTCTTTTAAAAGACTGCCAGGGACTGCGCACCATGTTAGTTCGAAGAGACCAAAGTACCGAGTGATATCTTTTTATTTCTCTGATAGGGTATATATACAAAAATTTTGGGGAGGGGATTCGCGTAGTCGGGGGAAAGGATTTGCATCCCCTCTTATCCCTAACAACCCAGATAAAAGAGCTCTCCAAAAAAGAGGGCGTGGCAGCCCCCGAGTGCGATCTAGGGGGCACGACCGACCCGAATGCTGGAATTGCAGAGAAATGCAAGAAAGCACCAAGATCGGTCTCTCAAGAACTGGGCGTTTCCGCACTTTGAGACCACCGCTATCGTGTTCAGCATACTCTAAATAGCCTGTATACTAATCCCGAGGCTCACGTGAGCCAAAGAAAGGATGGCCGCGGCGGTTGTTCGTTAGGATAAGGAGTGTTGAGGCCTGGGGGTCAGCATAACGCGCCGTAACAGATACGGTGGAGGCCCTCCTTTCGCGCGCCCGATGCTCTGATGTCGGGCTCTTCCGAGTCCCCAGCATATACGGTTAGGTGACCGCTAGCTGCCGAGTTGGCACGTCTCTTGCCCGGATATACTTCATTTTCTTATGCTTTGCCAAGATGATTCCGTGGCATGGGCGGCCGCACACCTGCGCCAGACGTTTGAGAGACATCTGCGGTGTACACTCATCGACAGAATTTCTGTCTCTCTTGATCTCGCCTTCGGTCGGCTCACAGATTGTACAGGGTGTCCAAAAATTAACTGAAGAATTAAACCCGTGTAAATCCCGAAATAAAAACCCCAGGATCGACAGGTTTTCAGGTTAGGCTAGGCAGATGGATGCAATCTGAGCGCCGCGCGAGAAAATTCAAATTTTGACTCTGGAGGTGCATTGCGCCCCCAACTATGAGAACTCCCAATCTCATAGAAAAAGCGCGAACAATTTTGGAAAGAACTCCAGAAACCACTGTTCGTGAGCTGGGTCAAGAGCTCGAAGTTAGCAAGACATCACCTCACTCAATATTAAGGGAAGACTTGGGCAAATTCCCATATAAATTGAAGACGGGGCAAGAGCTCAAGCAGCGGCATCTCGAGGAAAGATTGCAGCTTGCCTCAGAGATCTGCAAATTAATCGACCAAGAAATACTCGACCCAATGAAAATCATTTCAACTGACGAATCCCATTTTCATCTTTCTTGGTACAGCAACCGACAGAACAACCGGCTGGGGGCCTCTGAAAAGTTGTCAATCAGAAGCCCCTGCATTCTGAGTACACAACCGTGTGGGCTACCTTGAGCTTGGATGGGATCGAGCACTTCCAGTTCGTCAGACATCAAAAAGTCACAGGCGCAGTTCACATGCAAATTCTTGATGAATTAATCAGAAAAATCATCGAGAATGGTAAGACAACTACCCACTGGCTGCAACAGGACGGTGCGAGAGCACAAACAATGAGGGAAAATTTGAAGATTATAAGGGAAGCCCTCAGGCACAAGGTTATTTCGAGGAGATTCCCCGGCATTTTCGAAGGAGAAGGAGTAGGATGGCCGGCAAATTCACCAGACCTGCCTCCCATGGACTTCTTTGTCTGGGGAAGGACAAAGGAACTCGTTTACAAGACGAAGCCGAAGAGTTTAGACTAGCTGGAGGATAGGATCGGGGAGGTTCTCCGATCGATTCCTGCCGATTCGAATCGCAGGACTTTTGAATCGTCCGAAGAAGGAATGCGAATGGTGGTGTGTGTTGAAGTTTAAAGCAGACTAACTGCCGTTTATTATATTTCGGCATCTTTTATACCGAGTTTGGATTACATAGACTTTAGCATCGCAGTGCGCCGTACGCGTACGCGTACGCGTCTGCGTGGCGCTCGAGTTACGCCCTCATGTGCGTACTCGGGTTCGATACTCCAACAGGCCTCCTCGAACCCGAATCATCATTGATTCGGGTTCGAGATGGGAGATCAGAATTTTGTGACTCGCTGCGTCTCCTGGTCGCGCGGATACCCGGATTTGTTCCGAACAGACTCGTTCCTGCTCCAATTTCCGGTTGAGTCTCCAGTACCAGGTGCCTCCGCCAATTGATGCAGCCGCGACGATTGAGAAGATCATGACAGCAATCAAATTGATTCATATCACTCGTTCCCATAAACTTCGCTTATTGAGAACGTCGAAAAAGAATTCGACAACTCCCATCATGTTGTCGGTGGCATTGGCTTCGACAGCACAAGCTCCGACGCAGTCATCGTCGTTATTCTTATCTCAGACTTACCAGCCTGCTCATTTTGTCCAGGGCACTCGTCTCTCCAATGTCCCTTCTTCTTGCACAGATGACAACTTGATTTTGACTTCAAGTCAAGCAACTCTTGCCTGGAAAGCTTGGGTTTGTCTTTTTGGTTCTTTCTGGCTTTTGACTGATCACCCCGTTTCCCCGAAGAGCTTGCTCCTCTCCAGCTTTTGCTGGACGTAACAAGTGCCAGGAATTCTGTCGAGTGTCTGATTTTCATCTGTTCTTCATTCAGAAGCCTTTTGGTTAAGTTTGTGAGAGATTGACTGAGCTCATCGGTCGCCATCCAACTTAAGACGAAGTCTCTATTATTGAAACCGAAAAGTTTGGCCAAATTTTCGCTCCCTCCCCCCTTCCCCGTACCGTTCCCAGTGCAAAATTGGACAGCCCCCCCCCTCCATGCTCATGTCCAATCTGGCTTGGAAATAGTAAGGGTGTCTCCTCCCACCTCGCAGCAGCTCTGTGCGCCTGTTCGCTGCACTGCGGCCCCCGCTTCGTGCAAGCGGCTGGAAGACGGACGGCAGTGCAGCGAGGGGCCAATCGCACACGATCGCTGCAGACTGGCGCCACTGTTTGCGCGGCGCCAGCGTCTGCAGCGTGTGCTCCCGCACGTCGCGAGAGAGGTGCTAGACCTGTGGAGGGTGGGAGGGCAAGGCGGCGCAAAGCTGCAGAGGCGATGGGGAGCATCCCCGCGTGCTCCCAACTGCTGGCCGGGTCGCACGTGCCGCTAGGTGCGGGAGCAACAGATTACTCTCGGAACCTAGCAGCAGCGCGGGCGATCCGGAGCGGTTGGGGTACAGTCCGTGACAAAACTTCTGTCGCGGACTGCGCGCTCAGTCGCATTTCTGCTGAACTGAAAACAAGAGCAACATGGCAATATTGAACGAGAAAAGAGCTTCCATCTGCGCCTTGTGTGACGCAGGAATGAGTCCCGCACAGATAGCTCGCGAGTGGGCAGTGAATCTGCGGACAGTGCAACGCATTATTGAGCAATACAGCACAACAGGGGAGTGGGGGAAAAAAAGCGGCAGGTTGTGCTGGCACAACTATTTCATAAGACGTGAAACGTCGAACACGCCGCCTCATTTTTTGTTCGCTCTCGTTGCGTGCTCATTATTATTTCTATTTTCTCTCTCCCACATAATTGTTCTATTATTATATCATACATTTAATGTTCGTTATATTTTTGTGTCACACATATTGATTATATATTTAATATTTGTTATATTATTACATTAGATATATTATATTATGTTAATCTCTATTCACGTATTGTGCATATAAAGCCTAAATATTAGAATCTCACATATTTCACATAAAATCAGACTGCCTATTCCCACAGTATATCGCTAAAATTTGTACTTCTAACTGAATATCACCCAATATATTATATATAATATCACTCATTACTCCCATATACGATCCACACAGTTATTATACACACTCAGTATACTTACTCAATATACATACTCAATATAAATACTCAATATACATACTCATTGACTCAATTACATTTTATCACATAGCCACAGTGATTTAGTATTTAGTAGTAGCGTATTTGATTTCTCGATTATATAACTCACTACACTCAGTCAATACAATTAGTCAATACACTCAGTCAATACACTCAACACACTCAATAAACTCCTTCACATCACATAACATTATCACAGTCTATTGCCCTGAGAAGCCATTAAAATGCCTAGAACAGCCCGTGCAAGCACCAGCAGATCGGACAGATCCTATGAACAGGTAGCAAGGAAGAAGAGAACAATTCAAAATAACGATAAAGATTGTCAAATCATAGCAGAACTAGATCCACAACCGGTTGATATAGCAGATCCCGATTATATTGCCCAGAAATACAATTTAACAGAGGAGCAAAGGCGAGAGAGCGAGCTGGACAAGCTTTCATACAAGAATAGGGCCAACGATTACTGGTTGGTTGAGACAATATTACGCCATAAAAAGAAGCCCAGCGGACTGGAATTTCAGATCAAATTTAAAGGATTCGATGAGCCAGAATGGCATCCATTAGACCGGTGCGATGGGTGTTTGGCATTAGTAAAACAGTACATTAAAGAGTTTGAGGCCAAGAACCCAGGGACGAAAGTTTTCCAAGACTTGAAACTGCCGAAAAAATGGGCTGGCTCCTCACGATTCTCTACAAACAGCGGAGCCTGGATCAGCTCGGAAAGGATTGTCCAGTTTATCAAAGCTAAAAGTTCTATCTATTTCAAACCTAGTCGCAACCTTAGCCCACTACCAGTGAAAGATTTGGATGAGAATCTTGGTGATCAAGACACTCTTTATGTACAGTGCGTCCCAAAACCATGTCGCAGAGAAATGGGCGTGGTCCGGGCCGCGCGCGCGAGCACCCGAAGCTGACGGCCACTCCCACTTTCCCGCGGAACCTCCAGGCAGCATAATATTAATTCTTGGAGCAGTGAACTTGGGAGGGACGCTAGGGCGCGTGCATGAAGACTTGCGAGGGAAAGCCTCTCTTCGTGGATCGCTCGCAGCGAGTGCGGGGACAGTCGGGCAGCCGCTGGGCGCGTCAAGGAGCGGGCATTGGAACCGCGTCCCGCCGCGCAAAAGTGGGGGAAAGCAGGGACATCCTTTCGGGACGCACTGTATTGATCTTGGATCACCATGCATACATAATATTGCACTTTGCCAAACTTCAATTCTGCGTCATCGGTGACAGCGAGAATGCGTATTGTCGAGATGAAACAATCAAGGAGGAAATCCATCAAATCTTCGGCATTAGAACCAAGGCCATGCAGATCAGGAATCCATACTTCCAGGATATTTGCGGTGGAATAGGTATCTGCATCGGATTGGAAATGATACGGTTGTACTACAGCTCCAAAGATCACCCAGCTGAGTGGCCTGCGTATCTTGACTTAAACATGAAACTTGAGCGCGAGGTACTCGAGACAGAGTATTCCGGCTTGCAACTCTCACCACTCCCGGATGCGGTGCCAAATATATATGGACGCTTCCGCTTGGCCTGCGATATAGAGGGATGTGGGTGGAAAACGATCTCGACCGATCGACGCAAATTGTCTTGTCATTTGTGGAATTGTCACAACAAAGGGCAGACTAATCTCGAGTGCTTTGAAAGATGTGATAATCATCCCGCCGAACTTCGATCAATAAAAGATATTATTCAATTGATATGCTCATTATTCTCTTCAGATCTTCCTCACTATTCGTTTCAAATCTTCTTTAGAGATACGCCCCTCCCTTGCAAAAACTGGCCATTCTACTCAACAATGCTTGCACACACAGGCATAGTCGTGAGCTAATGAGTACGATTGATGCAAAATTTGGCTTCTGGGCAACAAGGTTTCCGCAAGCCTTCGGATTCTGGCACTCTACTCTATCATGCTGCCGATGGCATCAGCGTTTGCGAAATTTCTTCAGCGGTGGACTCTGATTGTCATTCGAGTTTCATGATAAACACCACGAGCTTCCCAGGATTAAGAAAATGATCACCGAGAAAAAGTCGTCTCATATATGTTTGCGCTGGTTTTATTTATCGGTTATATGTTAAGCCTTTGAGAAATGGTCCTGATCACAGCTATGATTACTAGACCTTTAGCTCCCATCCCATGGCGAGAGGTTCTCAAACTCAGGTAGACGGTGTGTTATATATTTTAGAGTATTTTTGAAGGAGAATTCGAGCCGACTTTCACCATTGAGCCCCCCAAGTATGGTCAAGTAGCAAGGGATGGCTCGACGCTTCATCATGGTGGAAACTTGTACTCTGTTGAATCTGTGGTTCGCTGAAAAGTTCAAGCTCTCTCCAGAGCGTAGGACATAGCTCCCTAGTCTCGGCCTCAGTTTGAATTTGCGATTGAGAGAAGTCACGAGTTGGTTCCACCCGAGAGGGACGTATCTCTGCATCAGTATCTCAGAGTTACTCCTGACGTCAAGATCAAACAAATCGTATATATCAACTAACAAGTCGGAGTCCTGGTTATTGATCAAGGAGTATTCTAAGCTACCTCCTAATATCGATAGCTCTTGCATCTCATCCAAATGATGCCCATTTTCCTCCCAAAACTTCGTTTCCCCGTATGGTATCGAGGCAGTGAAATCGATCCTCTAGACTCGTTTATAGTTGTGCTCTTCTGGGACTGTGATCAATACCGTTTTTTCATATTGATATATCGAGATTTCGTGGTTTTGAGCAGCTGAAAGATCAATTTTTCCCTCGCCTACCAGAGATTTAGATCTGAGTTCTGCTTGCCCAGATCCACTTGGGCTTTGAGGACCGATGCTGGACAACTCGTTAGCATGATATCCTCTCATCTGTTGCTCTTTGGGGTAAGTAGTCTTCACAATCTCGACCGTCAGATCCGCGTCTGACTGGCTATTGTCCGGAGATAGTGGTTCTTGCTTCACTGTGATCTTATCTCCATCGGATTCCGAAATCTCCTCGGGGCACTGGCTCTCCATAAGTCGGAATTAGGTGGAATAAATTCTTTAATAAATGAGACAAAGTTATATGATAATATGCACAATAGTTAAATCATTTGAATGCGTATTGGTTTAGCCGTAGAGTCGGAAAGTGCCACAGCTACGAATGAATGCTACGCGAGCTTGTTGGATGTGGAGTCTCAAATGACAGAATCCATGCCGCGCAGGGAACTCCATAGCAGTAGAGCTTCGGAAACCAGCTCCAGTCCGTGCGAACATGTAATTTGAGGCTTCCAGTGGCAGCACCGGCATACCAGCGCTTGATTATCGCACCGGGAAGCCAACCACAGTCGCACATTGATGTTGAGACAAGGCTCTCGCGAGAGATTGACAATCGCCCCATATTGCGTCACATAACCCAAATCAATAGTTTCTCTCTATTTCTGATCTTTCATATCTTGAACACGTCATTCAGAGATTATTTTACCGAGTTCGACACAATGGCTGAAAACTCTGTCCGACCAAGAACGCAAGCGGAAAGGCAACAGGAAAGGCGCGGGCGACTCGCTAGTCGGCCTTTGCGGAACGACCCAGTACCGGGACCAATACGGCAGAAGCAATATAGAGCTAGAGTACGAGATAGAGCACTCCGAGAGCTACAATCTGGTGTCAATACCGAGGCTGAGGATCGACCTAATAACACTATCTCAACTCGACATGCAAGCGCCATCTATTTTCATGAAGAATTCGAGCTCAACGGGTTTGGGTCACCTTGTGATGTCTGCCAGAGACTGTGGTTCCGACGAGATCTGGCCAATGCGAAAGATAGCCATTTTTGTATTTTATCACCAGTATTCGAGGACGCATCTAGCTACTTCAGGATCTGCAAGACATGCGAGAGGAGTCTAGATCGGAATAAAATGCCCACTATAAGCACCTCTAATGGTTTCGAATATCCCAACAAACCAGATTTCCTGCCCCCACTAAATCCAGTCAGCTCACGGCTGATCTCTCCAAGACTGCCATTCATGTCCATCCGTCGCTTGCGCAGAGATGGAGCTTACAGCATACTAGGGCAAGTTATAAATATGCCAGTCGATGTGGATAATATGGTGAATCAATTACCACGTCAACTTGACGACGACTATTGTATAAATGTCAACATCAAAAGGCAGTTGATCCACAAATCGAGCTATCTTAGTGATCATGTCAAGAAGAGAGAGCTCAAAGTGTGGCTGAATTATCTCGTCAATCAGCCACTTTACAAGTTCCACAACATTAAGATTGAATGGGAAAATTTCGATAGAAACTGCGAGCAGTCGGTAGATGAGGTTGATGAGCGTTTGGAAGAGGCACTAGTTGAAGAAATCGATGGTAGCGGAAATGAAGTTGATCATCTCATCGCACAGCAACACACTGTACTCTGGGATGAATGCTGCACCTTAGATCTGGCACCAGCTGCGAATAGCCGGCCGATGAACATAATCTATAATTCATTCGCCGAAGAACTATCTTTCCCAGAAATATATCTTGGTGTAGGTAGATATTTCCCTCCAGAATTGAATGTTACATCGTATATGATCGCCAATAGTGAATTGAGACGTGCTGATAGGAGGGGAGCTAAGCCAGAGCACATATTATACATGGCAATGAAAATCTTGAGGCTTCGCGTTGTAGATTGCATCTATAAGACTTTCCGTTGTGTTGCTCCGACTGAGATGGTGACGAGAAGGATGTTGGAGGACCGTCAATATTTTGAAGAATGTGTGGAGCACGACTTCGCATTCCTGAAGTCAATCCCCAATAGTGCACAATATTGGCAAGGCAAGAGGAAGGAACTCTTCGCCATGATCAGGCAGCTCGGGAAACCTTCGTTGTTCCTCACTCTGAGCGCCAACGAGATTGGCTGGCCGAATCTTATCAGGACCCTGCATGGCCTTAACGATGAGCTCAAGCATGTCCCGGTTGTCGATCCAATTAAGGATTTGAATAGATCACAGCGATGCAAACTGGTAAGTGAGGACCCAGTGACATGTTCCGCTTACTTCCACAAATTGGTTAGCGTGCTCATGAAGATGATTAGCTCGAAACAAACACATAATCCGTTTGAGCCCCATCGTGTGATTGACTACTTCATGAGAATAGAGTTTCAGCATAGAGGTAGTCTACATGCTCATATTCTTCTATGGTTGAATGATGATCCAAAGGAGCCAATTTCCGAGAATATGCCGCGAACTGTTGAATTGATAGAAAAACTACTATCAGTGAGCCCTGACGACATAGGTCAGGATCTCTACAAGAATCAAAGACATGAGCACACCTTCACTTGTACCAAGAGGGGTGAGTCCTCATGCCGGATCGGTATCCCCTATTGGCCTGCTAGGTCTACTTGGATACTTCTTCCGATGGCTGGGGATGATGGTCGTAAGGATCTTCTGAAACAGGCGGAGGGCCAAAACACTGAAACAGGCGCTGGACGAAAAATCTTATGCTTCGATCGATTGTTTCTTAGAAGACTTCAAATTGGGCGAGGAAGATTATCTTCTGGTGATCAGATCAACGTTGAATCGGCCAACAATCCTCTTTAAGAGAGACATTTCCCAGATTAGAACAAACACTTTCAATCCGAGGATCGCATCATTGCTGAGGTCGAACATGGACATCCAATACATGCTGGATGAATACAGTTGTGCTGCTTACGTGGTAGACTATGTGAACGAGTCCAACAGAGGAATGAGTAACCTTCATCGTGAACTCATACGCCTGAGTGAAGCAAACTCCGAGATGACTCACGAGTGCTTACTCAAGAAACTTGGATCCAAAGTATTGAACACGGTTGAATTATCCGCCCAAGAAGCCGCCTGGTTTCTGCTAAGACAACCAATGAGTCTCGCTAGTAGGGAGTGTGTGTACATCCCGACATGTCTGCCGAACGAGCGGCAGAAATCTCATAAGAAGAAGCGCCAACTTGAAGAGCTACCGCTCGATTCGACAGATATCTGGTCAAAGTCCTTAGTACAGAGATACGAAGAGCGACCACATCTTTTAGATCCAATATGCTTGGCTGATTTTGCCGCTTATTACACATCCAGGTATGATTATACAACTGCCGACCATCAAGATGACGAGGAGAACAACGCGATTGAAGTGGATCGCACTCATAATCGATATAAACGGAGGGAGTTTCCGCGCATCATACGGTACAGAAATTATGATTTAGACGACAGTGACAACCACAAGCGCGAGATGGTGACCCTCTACGTACCTTTCAGGAATGAGATGGTGGATATCCTCGATCGCCAGAGATATCTCAAGACATATGGAGATAATCTCGAATCGATCGCCGCCAAGAGAGCGGAGTACGAAAACGTAGAGTTCTCGAGGATCACAGAAGAGTATAGAGCTCTCGAAGGAGTCGATTCAGCGGAGGAAGCCAATCCTCGTCCAGTAAGACAAGATTTCGTCGCGGGTCTGTTAGGCGAAGGAGTTGTAGAGAACTTCGACGATTTCGAGGTCGGAGGAGGAATCAGAGCAATTGCAGCGGTGGGGAGGAGGGAGAATATCCTTTCAAATGAAGAGTACTGTGCTAGAATGAGGACAACGAATCGACGTCAACGGGAACTTGTACATGAGGTAATCCATCGGATCCAGAATGAGGATGCCGAACCTTTACAGATATTCTTGACAGGTCCTGCTGGTAGTGGCAAGACCTATCTGCTGAAACTGATCATGGAAACATATAACAGATACTCCAACTCAGGGAATGAGATAGATAACTCCTTTGTCGCTTGCGCTTCAACTGGGAAAGCAGCCGTAAATCTCGGAGGAACCAAAATTCATTCGGCATTCCATATGACCTAATCGCGCAGAGCGAATCCAATCGCCCGTGAGACTCTTCAGAGTTATCGGAGGCTATTCAGGAATGTGAAATGCGTGATTGTTGATGAAGTGAGCATGGTCTCAAGCGATATTCTTCATCGGGTCAATCATCGACTACAGGAGATAACTGGAGTCATGGACGAGTGCTATGGAGGCATGGATATAATATTCTGTGGTGATTTCAAGCAGTTACCTCCCGTCAATGCATCCCCCGTATTTAAAGGGAGTAGGAATCATCTTGAGGGGTATCTATTGTGGCATTCACTCAGTTATTATCCGCTCGAAGAAGTCATGCGCCAGAAAGACGAAGTTTTCTCGAACATCTTGGGGAAAATAGGAAGTGGATTAGCGCTCGGCGAAGCAGAGTCAAATTTGATTGAATCACGCTTGCGAACAGAAAGTTGGTGTGAGGCGAATCTGAAAGGGATAGTGAGGTTATTTCACCGAAACATCGATGTTGACGACTATAATCGAAAGGCTATGCCCGAAGGTTTCACCTGCGAGGCTAAAGATATCTATACGGGATATGGAGACCATGATAGCCTGGCATCTGCTCGCCGCAAAGTTCATCGCATGTCTTGCATGGAAACAGGAGGTCTACCGTACTCAATAATGCTCTGTCATGGCATTCCGTAAATGATAACAACAAATATAGATGTCGCAGATGGACTTGTTAATGGGTCCATCGGGATCTTAAGACATTTCGAACTGCTACCTGGTGATGCACGTGAGGACGAGTCTCCAGTATACAGGATGCAAGTTTGGTTGGAATTCGAGCCCTCTACGGTTGGAAGGCGAGCGAGACTCAAACATCGGCCTCGGATATCGGCCAGTGCTGGTTGTCTCGATGCAAGTTGGACTCCCATAACGTTTAGATCGGTTTCGATAAGCCCAGGAAATCAATTGAAATGCCGAAGAATTCAGCTTCCGATAAGTCCAGCGTGTGCAATTACCATACACAAGTCCCAGGGAGGTACATTCAACAGCGCTGTGGTATGTTACGACAAATCGCAGCAGACTCAGCTGGTTTATGTCGCGTTTAGCAGGGTTACGAGCATTGAGGAACTCTATATAATCAACAAATCAAATGATCATATATTCTATCATAAGAGGGGTTCAACCGCACCTTCGTTACGTGAGGTGAGAGATGAATACGCCAGGCTCAGCTTGCACCCTCTTGTGACTCTCACACGGGACGTGGCCGAGGTACCCAACTCAGATATCGTTCTAACCGCTATTATCTGGTTCGGCCCGGCGGCGTGAATGGTCAGTAGCAAGGTTTCATCTGCATAATGCATAATTAGTGAAATA
>Ga0058701_10003660_pt1 | contig 12245 bp, 8 predicted proteins | sample AgamicOrMae_FD_97039 | JGI IMG/M metagenome (GOLD analysis project Ga0058701, IMG submission 97039) | Agave microbial communities from Guanajuato, Mexico - Or.Ma.e | ecosystem: Host-associated > Plants > Phyllosphere > Phylloplane/Leaf | place: Guanajuato, Mexico | collected 2012-06-04
CACAGGGCCTGGCGGGGCCGGTTAAGCCCTGCCCTGCGATATGGAGCCCTGCCAGAAAATACCCGGATTCGCGGCCCTGGCAGGGCCAGGGTGGGCTTACATCGCGTTTTGCACGGCTCTGATTGAAACCTACTTGGCTCTTCGAGATCACTACAAACATTCCATTGATGAAACATTTTCAGGGCATTTTCTTAAACTGTATCTCTGTATTGTAGCGCATGAAACATTCTATCCCTAAACTGAAAAAGAACTACAATGAACTGGAATGTTTTTGATTTCTGGCGCGGTGTTCAGGCACTTGAAGGTTAGGCACGAATGGATCTTACGTTACACCAACTATCACTTGGGAGCAAGTTGTAGTATACAGCTCGTAAGGAAAGGTAGCCTGAATTTTATTTGAAAGTGGCAAGTTCTCTTTGGAAATGCGTAAGGTGTACTTTAAAATAAGTGTAATTCTAATATATCGAGTAAAGATCACTCCGATCCCTCCGATAAAAAACCGATCAAGTAAAGGGGCGTTTTTTAAAAATCAATCAAGTGAAAGAGTACTTTTAAAAAACCGATCAACTGCAATGTATGAGAATAGCAGTTGATCGGTTTTTTTTTTCAAGTAAACGCTTTCACTTGATCGATTTTTGAAACTCGCATTTGTACCTGATCGATTTTTCATTGGGGGGGGGGGTATTGACTCTGTAACGAGTGTAATTTGCTTGACAGCGAGTCAGTTTCAACTGAGATTGAATGCCCTGTGCTCTAATACGAGTGAATTTCTACTATAGTAAAAAATCTTTATTGAAAGTGAGTGAACGAACATTAATCGCAGAAAGGTGAATATGAGTCGAGCGACTCACCTGATAGGCCATAATTTAAGCGCCAAGCGTGGCGCGTTGGCGCCGCTCGCTCGTAGGTTCTGGAAACTGAATGGCTGGAGAGCTCGTCGTCCGGTCTTTATAGACCGCAGTCTGCTAGTGGTCTCTGGGAGAATTGCCGCACCGCACTTAACCGCAACAAGCATGCGACGGAGTGAGCGACCGTAGAGACGTTTCTCTCGAGAGGCGCCGGACATGGCGCCTCATTGCAAAACTTTGCCTCCTGGGATTTTAATGTAAGTACCTGCGGTTTAGGAGCTGCGTATGTTAAGGTACTTGGATTCATTATTTTATTAGGGTAATTACGTTATTCATGGCACCATAGATTTGCCTAGCCGATTAAAGAACTACTCCAAGGTGAAAGAGAGTTCTTAGGACCCGTCCGAATTCATGCTGAAACTTTGAAAGGTGGATTTTGTATTCCAGCCTTCATCGCCAAGCCGAGTGGAGCCAGGCATCCTCGTATTCTATTCTAACTCAAGCAAGGTGAATCGAAACTAAAGGTCGCCGTTTCGTTGCCGTTGCTTCTCGGTGGCTGCCTTCGAGAGCATAAGGCGTCGCGGCAGCGGTAGAGCTGCAGCGAAACAGTCACAAGGCACGTGACATTGTTTAGAGTACCTTCGTAGGTCTATGTTGTTGATCCTCATTATGCAGTGAAAGATGAACCGAGGGTGGGACAAAAGAAGTATACCTACAAAAGGTTACATCTTAAATTCAGAATTCTTCCATAAAAATAGACATACACCTCTTTAAAGATAAAGATGATTGCATAAATTAGGTTGTGTAAATATTACCAATATGTCCTCAAGCAAATTGTATCGAAAGTGAATAGCTCTAAAGAGTCCTTAAGACTCAGTGCAGGGGCTCCAAGAGTCCGTAATTAATTATTTTTGACTGTAACTTTTTCGGAAAAAAATGTCACATCCAAAATTAGATGCCATTCTGCTATCTCAGGTAAATCCAAAATTTCACATATTATTTTGATGTCTTGTCTTATTTTTCGCTTGATATAGCATCGTCTCTGTACCTTTGGAGTTCATGGAAAAGTGAGCAAAATATTTGATAAAGCTTAATTCAAGAGAGAATTTAAGAGTAACTTAACCCGACATTGCCGACGTGTGATGATATAGCGGGATTGTCGCGCAGACTGATCGACAACAAAATCGGTCATTGCTTCCGGACACTGAAACTTTGAACCTGCGTCTGCTGTGTATTTCCTGAAAAATATCTCGCTATACACTCATTGTCAGACTTAACCGAGTTCTAACGATCTCTTTTTCCAAAACATTAATTATTACGATTTGGAAAAAAAGTGGCCCATTTTAAGTTTTGGACTCACACCTTGGATGAACTTTGGCTTACAACAGTACGGGGATTTTAATAGCGCCAGCATGAAGGTACTTCACGACTTCCTCGCCAAAAATCGTGGAAAAATAGGAAAATTGTGTAAATTATTATTTATAGAAGTCATGGAAATTTTTAATTTTTTTTAAAGTTTTTAGCGGACTTTGTACTCTGTGAAGCATTTTTGTTTTACAATATAAGCATTGCATTTTCTACACCGTGTGTTCTACCCTCCGTAGCTAAGACGAGTGGAACAGCAGCGGAGCGCTGCGCAGGGCATCCGATCTAATCTAATTTATCGTCTCCAAGCTTAATAACATCTACTTAGGGTTAGGCACCTTGTGCCATGCTTCGCTATAATTCCTGTCGGCAGTCGCCCAGCCAAATGCCGCTTACTTCTCGGCAGCAGGTTGTCAGAGAGATACGCCAGTCCATGGGTCAGGTTAACTTACGTAATAGCAAGTGAAGTGATTTTTTTTTCGCCGAATGGAATAAAACCCACTACAAGAAAAAAAAATGCCACACAAAACCAGAAAAGCTTTCCAGAATGACATTTTGCATGGATTAATTTTGGTGGGGAAAACAAATCCGTATCAATGTTTTTTTTTTCAGTACAGTAAAGCCCTTTCTCCGTTCCAAAAGTAACAAAATCTCTTCCGTAATGGACTAGAATGGATTGAGAGCAACGACAAGATGATCTGATCACAGAGTGGAGTAGCTGCAGCAACTGCAAACAACGTTTCATGTGTTGCGAGCCGTGTAGCTGCCTCATTGAGCAACCTGCCGCACCGCCCTTCTCTCGCTACTCAATAAACATTCTTTTGTTCAATATATTATCTTTATTGCCACTGTCTCCTATGAAGTATTTTCCGCCTCGTCGGAAACATTACCGCTGCAAAGTGACCCAAATTACTGGGAGCGTGCGTCGCCTCCTCTATCATCTGCATCGTTCCAGTTGTAGTCGGTAACCTCTCACTCTTCCTCATTACCATGCCAGTTTTGTTCGGAAGGAACCAACCCTCCGTTATCCTTGACGTTTGCATTGCGTCTGGTAACCTAACAGTCGTCTTCCGCACGAGCCGCTCCTCCGTTGTCGGTATCATCCCTGTCATTTCCGATAACCCTTTTGTAGTTGTGACCAGTGTTCGTGTTGGCCTATCCGTCATCAGCCAAACCGTCTCATTTGTTGTCGTTTTTTTCTCGGTGGCGATCGGTAACCTTTCCTTCGTAGTTAGTAGTCTCTCGACTGTCGGTGTTTTCTGCGTCGGCTTCGGTATCATCCCGTTTGACCCCAGGAAGAACTTCTCTCTTGCTAATGGTATCTTCCCAATCACGAGCGGTAGTGTATCCTCTCGTTTCGGAGGGACGTTCGTTGACTTCAGGTAGAATTTCCCTTCCGTTGTCGGTATCTTCTTTGGCAACTCCTCTCTTGTCCTCATGAAGGACCTCTCTTCCATTGCCGTTACCTCCTCAACGGTGGTTGGTATCCTCTCCTTCATCGTCGGCATCCCTTCCGTCGTGTTCATGAGAGCACGCCGATGAACTACAGCCTGGAATCCTCGAACAGGATCTGCGGTGTACTCGACAACGCGGAGGATGCCCCCAGGTTCGAGGACGCTGTATGATCCCCGTACAAGTCCACCGGTCCTGGACTCCTGGTGACTCTTAAAATCTCCCGTATTCTCTGCGTTGACGGTGTACGAGAAGGAATACGAGTCCCTGACGTTGACGACGGCCAAAGCAGACGCAGCGACCATACAGTGCACCAAGACTAACTGCAATAGGGCGCCATTTCAATTAGAAACTGAAGAAGTCAGACTTTGCAAAGTCTAATGTGTGCTTACCTTCAACGTCATGGCGGTGGATTGTCGCCCGGATGGACGCGTCTTTGGTTTTATACAAGGCCGCTCCCTCTTGCAGTCGCAATGGAACTCGCTTCTTAGTATTCATTCGGAAAAATCGGAGGACGTGATGCAGGGTAGCTTTTGTTTACTCGAACGCTTTGTGGAATCAGCTGCCTTTTCTGGGAAGCGGTGACTCCCGCTTTGCTCATGTCGAGATCATATTTTATTTCCAGTAATACCACGTTTATCACGTATGGTAAGACGGGATTTTCCATGTCTGTTGTGTTTCATCTTTCATCTAAGGCCAAGTGAAGCGAACCCTGGCAAGTACCAAACTAACTTACCCTTGGGTTTGCCTAAAGCCTGATGCTGCTTATAATTCTCGGAGGCGGTTGTTTCTATTTTAAGTAAGGAGACTAGACTTTGGCGAAAGGCGAGCGGAGCGAGGCACAAGGCACAAGGCGCATACCCAAACCTACCGAATAGTATCCACTCAACCGATTCTCACGACCGCCAAGCCTGATGTTCAGTTATCATAGATCGTGCATGAGTTTCCTCGGAATCCTTCGGCGAACTATATAAAGCTTTAAAAAGGTATGTAATTATAAAGTTCGATTGTTGGAGTTGAACGATTCCAAAGTTGCAGAATCTGGGAGATTTTTTTTAAGACTGAGCGTGTAAACGACGGAGAATTTTTTTAAAGCTCGAGATATTTTTAAGTAAGAGGTTTTCACGCTCGCTTTTGTATTATACATGAAAGGCACCTGTTTATGTCCTGATATTTCACGAAAGATAATTTTTGGTTCATTTCGGCAAAATTGGTTATTTTTTTAGATGTCCGGTATATGTTGCGTGGTCAGCTTACTTTTCAGCCTATAGTACAGGTAATCACTGGAGTTGGCATCAAGAACGCATTGATGAATTTTCAGATGTTATTTCGAAGATGTGGACCCCAAGTCAGCAGATAATCCCGTTATATATATATATATATTCCTAAAATCGAAAAAATGTCTACAACTCGAAAACGGCTGAAGATATCGCAAAATCCGCGGAAAATGTCTAACGCACAACTGTACCTTTTGATTTTCTATCCCAGGAGGTATTTGGTTTTGCTCTATCTCCCAAAAATTACGTTTGTTCAATTTTTAACGCTGTTTTTAGCATCGTAAAAATAAACTTCATCCGGAAATTTTTACATAAGACACGTTACAGTATCTCCAACTTCAGCCCCCGAGCGTTTCAATCAAACCGGAGTGTGGCAATCGAGGTATTTCCCTAGTAAGCCTTTCCGACATTTTGTAAATTTTCTTTCCTGCGTCCTTTTCGTTCTCGCACAGGATACGTGTACTGATCATTTATTGTCCCCCTTTGCCTTTTCTTCATTTCTGTTTTCTCATCGAAGTTCTTTGGTACGGGAATTTTCTCACAAAAGTGTAACCTTGCCGAGCCCTTCCATCCCTTAACCGAGATATCTCCGTCTGTTTTCAAGATACAGTAAGAAGGGTCCATGAAACGCCAAAACATCTATCTTTTCCAATTTTGGGAAAAGAAAATAGAATCCTCAAAACAAAACCCACAATCCTCAAGATGATAATAGACAACAGAAACGCATTTAAAGGGGGGCCTATTATGGCTGCTGGGTGGCGGAGAACAAAAGCATAAAAAAAAACAACAAAACATTGATTCAAGGTGAGTGCAACATCTTTTGTCGGTCGGGGAGCGCCCTTCCACCACCGCCCGCTGCCCCGCTGCCCACCGCGTCTTCGGCACGTCCGGCGGCGTCTAGAGCGCGTCGCGCTGTCGTCGCCACAGTCGCCGCGCCTGCGTCCGGGTGACACAACTGGGCCACTTGAATCATCTTGGAGGCTCGGTAGCCCCGTCCCGAGGACCTCCGACCACCTCCAGGAAATAAACAAATTTTCGTCATTTATCCGCTTTCATAAATTGTCTTCTGTGTCATGCGCGATTTTTGCCTTTTTTTCTGCCTTTTCTTTGTTCGTGTGACGCCTATTTGATAAATAATCTTTTTGTGAACATTGTGGGTAGCCATGTTACACACGAAATATAACTTCTTACCGGCACTAGCTGAAGGTGAACATTTTGCAAGTATGGGCAGTTTTAAAAACGAATTGAAGGGCGAAGAAAATTGGATAAACAATGAAGTATGACATGTAACAGCCCTGGGTACCCACCGATCTGAAGTAGTTTGGCTGTTAGTTGGTGTGGCTTTTTCATGGCTTTGCTACTGCGTTCCCAATTGACTATTCCCTACTGAGTCCCAATTGATACCGCTCACTTGTCAGCAGCAGGGACTGTTGCTGAGGAGTAAGCGGCACCAGGCTTATTGATTGTCAGGTTGGATCATAACCCACGTTCAGTAGGTACTGGCGGGAACGTACCGGTACTTTGTTACTCGCTCTAGTATCGCTACGCTGGACTTGGCCTCGAAAGGTGGAACAGAAGAGGTGGAAAATTCCACCCGTCAACTTGACCCCTCCTAATTAAAATCCACAAAATGCGAAATACTAGTTTGGAAAATCCCATAACTGCAGAGTGCTTGTTCGGAAAATCCATCAACTGCAAAGTGCTTGTTCCCATAACCAACTATAAAGTGCTTGATCCGAAAACCCACCAATTAAAGTGTAAATGGATTGCAGTTGGATTTTTAGAAGAAGCATTTCGCAGTTGGTGGGTTATCGGAAAAAGCACTTTGCAGTTGGTCGGTTTTCCGTACAAGCACATCGCAGTTACGGTGGATTTTCCGGATGAGCACTTCGCAGTTGGTGGATTTTTATCGAACTTGACATTGACTGTTACTGTTGTATTGGAATGTTGCAATAAGGTTCGTGATAACTCGTGAAAAAGGAATAGATTTATTTTTAGTAAGCACATACATTTCCTGTGCGTTCGCCTTGTGTAACAAACTGGTGTAACGCAGCAATTAGCCCGATAATGGCTCGCTTTATTCTCTCCCTTTTTTTCTGTTTCGTAGAGTGGTTCTGAAAGATGGGAACCGTTTGTGCACTGCGTATTTAGTGCGATATTTAGTACATTTGTCGTTGCAATTGTATTAGTGGAATAGTCTTCTTTGAATTTCTCTAGTAAATAAAGAAGGAACAGAAAGCATAAGGCAACGGCGAACCCTGCTTTCAGACTCCAAAGGAAATTTTTGTTTCGACGAGCATTTAGAGTGAGTTTTAGGACTGGTACAATGAAGGATAGATTGCATTACCACATACATTCTTTTTATAACATATCACCTTGATATTTATGAGTTTTTACCAAGATTAATTTACCATGGTTTTTACTCGAAATATCACAAACAAGTAAACAAAATATATGACCAAGTGAACTGATTGTCCTTGCCTTAAAAGGGGCGTTTTCTTTCTCGCTAATTTTCGACCAGTAATTGAGAAATATTACGGGTGATAAGTTACAAAAAGTATGTATGGCGGTGAACTGACCTGTCCTTAATTTCATGGGTCGTAAAGTCGCTGTAAATGCCGGTTAAATTATTAGTTTAGTATGATGTCTGGAAGTTAGGTTAGTCGTCAATCTTTGTATTACTCCTTTATTTATCGACAACATTCCTTAACAATCTTAGATTTTAAAAGACAAATATTAATTAACGTCTAAAAGATATTTTCCATTCTTCATAACATTTTCCGCGAAGTTTCAGAATGCACCTCCGACCGCGAAACTTGGTCACAAGTCACAACTCACAATGGCGGGTCTTCGGACGGACAAGTTACGCTACTGCACTGTAAAGGTTACTCCAATTTCCTCGTAATGTATAAATAGAAACTCATATTTCTCTTTGCAATGGTCTTGTCTCGTCATGGTAATCTCGGATTATGTGCTAAATCAAATTGAAACCAGAGGCAATCCTGCTGCCTGCTGCGAATTGCGTGAGTACAGCGACTCGCCTGTAGATGGCGCCTGCTACCCGTCTGAGGAACCGCCGTTACTCCGTTTACTTTACATTAGACGGCTTGTCAATACCCTTACTCTAGGTTTGTTGCTTTGTGTCTACTTTATTTGTGTTTCTTGTTGCGTAATAAACCGTAACAACAACCAAGCCTTGTATTAACGCAGTTTTCTTAATTTTATTTTCCAGAATACTGGCATTATTCGTCTTTTATCACTTCTTTTTCGTCTTACTTGTTAATTTACTTTTCTCTTGGAATATGTGGCAAGGCTACTTAGAAAGTGCATATCATTCCTTAGAGTTTTTTTTCTTATTCTTTCTTTTATGAAAACTGGTAATGGATATATAAGACAATCCGGGAAGTCACCCCTAGATTTTCTGTCCATTTCAGTTCTCATTTTCAACAAAAAAAAAGAAGTTATTTTTGACTCGACATGCATTATAGGGAGACTTGAACGCACACTTAACCAACTTAATGCATTTTAAATAGGAGGTTACTTGAGCGCACGGAACCCAACCTAATACATTTTGTATCGGGCAGTCGGGTCAACAGACACTCTTCCCCCCCAAAAAAAATCAGTTGGCCGAATTCTCAAAGCTAAAAAACAATGATTTCCTGCTAAGAATCCCAGTTCGAAAACTTAACTTGTCAGGGAAATAACGATTATGTATAAAACTGCAAAAATAAGGGCTTCTTTATCAACGAGTTTTGTGTGTCACTGTCCGTATCCTTTTTTTTAAAAGCTCGGCAGACCTTCGAATGTAAATTTTTTGTCGCGATTCTTATTTTTTTCCGGGAGAATGATATAACGCTTGTTTTCATATAAAAATCTTATAAAATATATTTTGTTGCGTACTAAAACATACACTTATTTATATCGACTTTTTACAGGGTATATTCCATAAATTTCCTAATGATGATACGATGCGTAAGGGGATGAGTAGGAAGTCGTGTAGACAGCCGGGGCAGCTACAGCTTTAGTGGCATACGCGACCGGGGCAGCAGCGATGGTCTTGGTGAGGGTAGCCGGTTGGGCGTAGTGGGCTACGGCGGGTGCGGCATACGCAGCGGTAGCGACAGCAGGGGCTGCGTAGGTCTTAACAGCCGGTGCGGCATAGGCCACGGGGGCGGCCACTGCCTTGGTGACGATTTGGGGATGGTGCCCGGCCTCACGGTGGACCACGGCGTTGAAGCCGTTGTGGGCGTCAGCAGTGTACTGGACGGTTCGTCTGCTGCCGTCGGGTTCGATCAAGGAGTATTCGCCCTTAACGACATCGCCATCTCGGCTCTCGTGCTGGGACTTATCATCACCGGTGTGCTGGTCGTGGACCTCGTAGGCGAAGCTGTATTGAGGGTTGGGGTCGTAGGGCTCCTGGACGACTGCTTTGGCGACGACTGGGGCAGCGGCGATGGTCTTGGTGATGGCGGGTTGGGCGTAGGCGACAGGTGCGTGCGAGGCATACGCGACAGGGGCAGCCACTTTAGCGATAGCGGGTGCGGCATAAGTCTGGTGAGTGATAGCTGGAGCGGCATAGGTCTGGTGAGTGACAGCGGGTGCGGCATAGGTCTGGTGGGTGTAGGCGGGGGCGGCGTAGGTCTGGTGAGCAATGGGTGCGGCATATGTCTGGTGAGCGATTGGTGCGGCGTATTGGGTGACTGCTGGTCCAGCATACGTCTGGTGAGAGATGGGTGCGGCGTATGTCTGGTGAGCGATAGGCGCGGCATATGTCTGGTGAGCGATAGGCGCGGCATACTGAGTTACGGCTGGTGCAGCATACGTCTGGTGAGCGACAGGTGCGGCATATGTCTGGTGAGCATACTGGGCAACTGCCGGTGCGGCGTATGTTTGATGAGCGACGGGAGCGGGCGCGGAGTAAGTGTAGTGCTGTGCAGGTGCGGCATATTGCACGGGCGCCGCTACCTTAGCGATAGCGGGCGCGGCATATGCCACCGGAGCCGCCACCTTGGAGTAGGTAGCTGGTGCGGCATATGTGACCGGTCCTCCAGCGCTGGCCGTGGCCGCAACGGCGGCGAGGAGCAAGATCTGGAACGGACCAATTATTGTTAGGAAACCTCAGGTCAATGTGGGCTGGGCCTGAGTCATTTTGGAGGGCCTATCGAAATTGCCGGCCGGTATTGTTCGCTGATATTATTCATACGGCAGGTTTTCGTCGGCAGCAGCGCGCTTGTTAGGCGCGTGGCTCGCGTGGCTCCCTTGCTTTGCTTACAAGTTAGCGACTTGCGAAAGAAGACTGACACTCCGTCCCACCACACCGTTTGGGCTGCTTTATCTTGACTCGCCAAACAAGGGGGAAACTCGCCGATGAACTTTTTGGTGGGGTAATGCTTTACGAATTACTGTAAGTGCAGTTTTCCTCCGAAGATCTCTAGGATATTCCCGGATAAAGTTAAAATGCATCCTAATCAGGGAAGGTATTTGTTTACTACAGTTTCTGTCAATATTTTTTGAACTTAATTCTCGAAATTTATTTATCGCCAACCTATATTTCAAAATGCCATCTTATTTTAGTTTTTTTAATTTAATATTGGAATTCTGAAAATATTGTTTATTAGCGTGGGTGATTTGACAAACATTTTCGTGTCAGTTATCATAATAGGCTTTGATTCTTAAGAAAAAGGCAAAAAGGTTGTTGAAATTAGACGTTTCAAAATTTGTCCTTCATCGTAAGATTGTGTCCAAAGTGTACTTTTCTAACAAAAGAGCTTCCAGCATGAACATCAATCCGGAGCACCCAGCTTTAGGGGCGTTGTAAAATTCCGTAACTCAAAAGATTCTGCAAACCATAAGGACTTGAATAAATCAGTGACATAAAATCCTTAAAGGATAAATTCAGCAACTCTTTACAACATTAAGCAACTTTTATTTAAAATAATAAATACAAATCGTTAAATGTATTTTTAATCGCGGTTCATGAAAGCCTCATCTACAACGCGGAACCACAAGTTTACTAAAAATTAATATCAATAACTAAAAAGTGCGACAGCCAAACTTGGCTAGTAACCGCTAACATTTGCCAGTTAAACGTTACAGAGTACTGTTTACAGTAACGTTTGCTTGCAAATCTGGTAACGTTTACAAGCCAAGCTGGCCGTCGCCTTTAAAAACTTTTTTCTTCTTTTTTTTCAGTAAACGTAACTAATGTCGTTTTCTTCGTGCAATTGTAACAAAGCTTTACATATCATTGAAGACGAGTGAATCGCCTCTGAAAGGGCGTGCATCTTGTTCTTGGGTATTCATACGAGGATATCCGTTCCGTTTCAAAGTTGTAAATTTCACTTTAAACTTGAGTTAAGCAAACACAACGAATTATGAATGACTCTCGATCCGATCTCGACTTAAGTGGCATATTAATTCCATGGAAGCGGGCGATTTCCTCATAGGGCAGCACGACAAGAAGTTGCGCTGGACTGACTAAATTTAGTCCACTTATGCGGGCGGGGGCGGCGGCGGAAAGTATCCCAGGTCACGCGGAAAATATCCGCCGCAACTGACGGGGAAATTCCTCGCGTGAACCTCGCCTTTTCTACAAGAATGCTCACTATGAACATTGTACTGGAAATTCTCGAAATGGCTGAGATAGGCATTGCCATAGCGGTACTCTTCGGAATACTTTTGCACCAGTATGCAGTGGGACTCGCTTACAGCGATTTTCAAAGAGGACTCGGTATTATAGGAAATTCTAAATAAGCCTAATCGCGGTGCACTCTCTAATGTGAAAGTATGATTTTTCGTCCTTGTGTTCGATCTTGGTTCAAGCTCTCACGAGGATCATCGAAACCAAACTGGGTAGGTTAGGTTAAATTAGGTTACCTTAACTCGGCTAGGTTCACTTAGATTGGAGTAACCAAGGTTATGGTCTGAGCCTTATGCCTCACTTTGCTACGGCTCCGCTCGAGTGTCGCCCCGCCGCCTAAGAAATAAGCGGCATCAGGCTTGGAAACCGCCAAATGAACCCAGGTTTGGTTATGTTACGTTCCCTGCGTGTCACTCTGCTCTTCTTGCAATGACAAACGGAAAACACAAGTGATCCAAAATCCAATTTCTCAAATGTAGACTGTGTAGCAAAAGGCATATATTCGACAGTTCTGAACAAGACCTTGATCTTTGCCAAAATATAAAATCCAAAAGCAGATAAAAAACGCACACGAAAACAAAATATTTGGTTTCAGATTGTACAGGCGGTGTAACCAGGAATGTGTTACACTTCCGGTCCTCTGTATTTCCTCATATATATATA
>Ga0058701_10003661_pt1 | contig 12242 bp, 7 predicted proteins | sample AgamicOrMae_FD_97039 | JGI IMG/M metagenome (GOLD analysis project Ga0058701, IMG submission 97039) | Agave microbial communities from Guanajuato, Mexico - Or.Ma.e | ecosystem: Host-associated > Plants > Phyllosphere > Phylloplane/Leaf | place: Guanajuato, Mexico | collected 2012-06-04
CAAAACTTGGTTTACGGCAAGAGGCTTACTTATGATATAGGTTGGGCTAGGTTGGATGCCTTTTGCCTCGTTCTGCTATCTCTCCGCTCGGCTTGACGACGGAGGGTGGCACCAAATTTAAACTAAAAGGTTGAAAATGCTACCCTAAAAAATTACAGTGCAATGTGTGGTTTTGGATATCTTGGGCGAGGTATCCTCTTGTTGCGCTAAATTATCTGTGAAGAAGAGCTTCGGACTTGGCTGTCCGTGCCGAAGTAGCTCGCGTGGCCTCCTCGCGTGACTTATGTTTGCACCAATGATTATAGCGATGCACCCTGATCCGTCTCAATTTGCTTACTTTCCCCCAATTGAAAACTAGACGAGCTATATAGTATAACGACTCAGCGCTCTTGATCTCCTTTGAATGAATGCTTGTCAAGCTCGAATAGAATTTGAAGTATGTGATTCCTACTGGTCTCACTGCGAAACTTCCCTGGATTTCAGTAAAATTTCGCTGCTTTTTCCAGTTGACAATCAAATGAAATTCAACCAAAACCTTTTAAGCGAAAAGATTTTAATCTGAAAATTTTTGAGTCCTGAATACTTTTGGACATTTTTCAGGCAAGTGTGCGGTATTGATTTGTGCCGTCATCGACGATCGCGTTCGGTCGCGTAGTGCACAGCAGCTGACACGTCCGTCCAACTCGACGCGGTGGTCAAATAGCCTAGATGCATGCAGTTACAACTTGTGACACACTTCTACACGTAACACGTCTCCCGGGGGAAGATAGGCGTTCGATCGCACACTCAAACGTTCTTCCGATAACAGCAGACGGTCGCCTGCGAGACCAGCCTGCCCTAAATAGGGGAATATAATACCTGAATAGAGCCCCTCAGGCCCAAAGACGAAACAATAAGCCAGACCGCTACGATTTCTGACCACATAGTTTTAAATTTATTTTTTGGTATCTGATTTTTTTGAATCGTATTTACGGATTGATTTTTTTTATTTGCCGATATCTGACGACAAAGAGCCTACCAAAATTGATGAAGGCGATTTACTTAAATTTGAAATTCAGTAAAATAGTACTTTTGAGGTGAATTGATTTCTTATCTAATTGAATTCTGTACCTAAAATATTTTTTTTCTATTGTTACCATAGATTTGGCAAAATCTGATCATTGAACTGATTCTTTGATCATAACAGATTTCTACCATGAAGAAACCGTCACGTTTAATTATTTTTAACGCTTAATTTAACAAATTAAGCATCATTTAGCTTTATAAAATTTTGTATAGTTGCATAATTTTTGAATGAATGAAATTCTTACATTTAATTTATTTCTGCTCACAATATGCCAAAAGATTTTTGACAAAGTTTTCTGCTCGATTTTCCTGTAAAATGTGGTTTTTGGACTGATGGAAATCTTTGACAGATTTCTCATGCGGAGTGCATACAAAGTTTCAACTCATCTTCTTATAGTTTTTGTTAAATCGCAACCTCAATTATTAAAAATCTTAAATTACATAAACTCTAGCACTTTTACAAACTTGATTTCGCATTATTATCAAAATTGCGGATTCCATCGTAAGGGTAATAAGACTAAATAGCTCGAATACATTAATTAAGTTGAGTTCATTCGTGGAAATGACTGAAGTTCTCCCTATAAGTAAAAGTTTACTCATGGAGTCAGTTCCGGCCTAAAAGAGTAAACGTGACTTTTAGCCGGTTCCCCGATAGTTGAAGTAGCAAAATAAGAGATGAAATCTCGTCAGAAGTATCTTTAGCTGGAAGAAGTCCGCTCCTCAAGATTGGCAGGAGACAATAAACGGAAATCCGATCGCACAGCCTCCGGAAAAAAGAAAGAAAGAAGACAGCGACCAATAAAACACAAGAGCATGGAAGTGTCCGTCCGGGGACAAACGCCGCTCGCTACAAAGTATTACGCCAAGGAATTGAGACAAGAAGCTTTGTTTACGGTGAACACATTTCTGTTTAAGATAAAAGTTGGCAAATAACCGCGCTATGCCTCACGCCGCCGTGGCCGCACCCGCCTCTATGCCTGGATAGAATATAAAGTTATAGTGAGGCATCGTATCAAACGACCATATATGCGGACGGATATACGACACAATCCACCAGCGGCTCAGACCGCGACTGGGGCAGTCCCCGAACACCAGTCCTGAAAAATCGTCCTTTAGGATATCCGATACACTTGCTTCGTCCTCAGGATTCGTTTTTCCGCACTTCGGAAATTCTCGATTTCACGTTTCTCCAATGCTTCTTCTCACGTAAGGTACGCCCGTTTTGTGTCAAGGAAAGCCTGTGATTTTTTATTTTTAAAAAATGTCTAAAAAATTTTTGGCTCGACATTTTTTGAATATGTGATTTATAAACTGATGAAATTTTTTGCTTTAGGCAAAATTTTGATCGTGTTTTCATTTTAAGTATTTTTCTTCTATCATAAAAGTAGTGCTAAAAGTCAGTTTTAGCACGTTTCTTTTAGCAAGTTTTTAACATGATTTATTACACAAAGATCCTTGACCATCTCAATTTATTGGTCCATGTCGAAAAATAACCTTACCTCCGTGTATTTCCAGATGTCGTGAGCTCGTCAAATTAAAGCTTTTTTTAAACTCTGACATGAGATAATCGACCTATGTTTTGGACCACTCATGAGCTGAGAATCCAAAAAAATAATGTTAATACTTAGCTTATCAGCATCGGTTAAAAATTCAAGCTCGCTTCAGGACAGAATCGCGAAATCTGCAACGCAAAGTGGGTGCTTTTATGAGTGTACCTTCAGGTGAAATCCCTGTTTGGAGAACGCCTTCCCGAGACGTTTTTCAAAGTGATTATAATCTAATCTAGTAATAATGCTTTTCCGACAAAAATGCAGGCAAACAATGTGGGATAGAAGCAGCCTTTTAGGAGCTTCGACGTTTTCCAATTTAAGTGAAAATCTTGTTGAATTACCCGCCGGAAGTTGATTACGTTATTGGAGATGCTCATTACTTCCGCTTTTTATCGCTAAGATCCCCCGAATTTTTCGCCGAGCAAGCAAAACCGATCTCATCGCGATCGCGATATACAACACAATCCTCTTAAAATATGCGTAAAATTTGCGGAGCCGCGTTTAGCCGTAAAACCGCGCGTTTTGATCATGTTAAAAGCATCGTTTCGCCGAATTTACGACTAAAAAGTTACTAGCCTCATCAAATGAGCCACTGTTGACTTAAGCCCGGATTAAAACGACTGCTGATACTCTAAGCGATCGTTTTCTCGAATTATAGGTTTTGTTTCGTTGATCGAGTGTTTCGTTATCGCTAAGAAGGCCGTTGTGGAAACCCGATTTTCGGTATGGCGTTGTTTCGGAAGAGTACCGTAAATTTAAAAAAAAAGCGTTTTGACGTTTTTATTTTTTTAATTTTTTGTCTTCCCAAGGCGATGCAAGGTCTTCTACTGCAAGATATTTGCTTCAGATTGTTCCTCACGAAGGAAAAAAAGTGACTATTTACACGCTGTCGCATCTAAAATGTATTAGGTTGGTTTCCGTGCGTTCAAGTCACCTCCCATTTAATACGCATTATTGGTTGGTTTTCGTGCGTTGAAGTCTCCCTTGCATTAACGCAGGCGTGCGAATGGAACTGACCAGAAAAAATCTTATCTGCAATTCACAAAAAAAAGATAAAAAAAAGAAAAAAAAGGGAAAAGGGAAAAAAAGAGGAAAAAAAGATGTGAAATCGCGATTGGAGCAAATATTATCGGCAGGAGATGAAATTTCCCTCCGACGAATCCGTTGGGGCCTTGTGGCCACTCCTATGTCCACCACTTGCGGTGTCTCTTAAATGGTTGTCGCAGCACGAAAAGGCAGGTATCCGCTCTGCTCTGTCACTGTGAACAGTGGACAAACATCATTGACTAAGGCAAAGGCTTTCACTAGATGCGCGTTCAGGAGGAGCTGGGTTTGGGGCCCATTGGGCGGGCCTATTGGACTGACCCATTTGACTGGCCCATTCGCCGGGCTGCGGTTGGCTTTACGAGCTCCGATCTCCGCGGAGGCCTCTAATGGCCACTTGGTTGCGAGGCCTTAATTCCTAGGGCCTCTGGGATGACGCTGCGCGAGCCTTCCGATGGCCTCGCCTAACCATTAAATCGGGAAAAAATGCATGCGATCGTTGCGCCAATGCAAGTCTAATGGGTCTACAACCAAAACCAACAAGTGGCAAACACCATTATCGGCTAGCTAGCATCCCCCCCCTTTTTTTTGTTCCATTTCTTGACTCATTAACGGTGTGATTTTTTTCCGGGCCGAGATTGATTTTTCATATGTTGACGTAGAAATGCGTTGTGCTGGAATGTAGAGTGAAGACTAAAAGTCGCTAATCTCTTCAATACCCTAAGTTAATTTTTAAAAGTTCCTTGTTTCAGCGTTACTTTACGCTGACGGCGAAATGTGTTTTGAAATCCAAGCCGAGACCAATTGCTCTAAAGACGTTCGTAAAATGTGGACATAAAACATATGGCAATTTTGAGCCCTAATAAGTAAAATAAGTGGTTTTCAATTGCCTTAAATTTTTAGTCATCAATACTACAAAATCTTCCGTTTCTTTTTTCCTTCATTTTTTTTTCTTTTTTTTTTATTGGGTGAACAGATATGTGCAATTTTCCTTTGGACACAATTTTTACCTATCGTGTTGGCTAATAACCTCCGATGATCAGAGGTTTGAGTAAACATTTCTAGCTAAAATTTAGTCGCCTTGACCTGTTATTGGTCAGTAATTTTGCTGAGAAAGACCCAAGGGCGTGGTCTGTGAAGCATTCACTGGCTAACCAAACCCCAATTTAAAGCCCCGGATTTAGTATCGCCATAAAGTTCCAATCCCTGATCATGAATGTTAACCTGTAACACTCGCTACTTAAGACCCTACGTCACAAAATTCGACTTCAGCGGAAACTTGATCCATTTCTCTTAACAGAGCTTATTGCTCACCACATTTTTCTCAGGTTTTCAATTACCAAAAGTCTTATTAAATTCGAAAAGGCTTTTCTCTACCATCTCGTGCTACAATCCGTCTTTTATTTGGACAGTAAATCACCACTAAAATCCGTCATATTAAGAAATAGTCCTTGACCTGTGATTTGAAAAAAAAAATGGTAATAGTAATCTGATTCAAAACGCTAATTCTTATATCAAGCCTTTTTTTTTCTTCTCCTTTTTCTTTTTTTTCCTTTTTGTTTTTATTGCAAACCTTTATTTAGCTCTAATTTTCTAGTATACCGTAATGGAAATGTATTAAGATGGTGAAAAAAATAGCTTAAAAAAGCTTAAAAATTCTTATATCAAGCCTTTTTTTCTTCCTTTTTTTAAAATTACAAACCTTATTTAGCTCTAATTTTCTAGTATAATGGAAATGTATTTAGATGGTGAAAAAAAATGGCTGGAGAGTTTTAGTGTTTCACGGGCTTTCACCGAAAGTAATTTGAGACTTATACCTTTTTTTCGAGGCCATTTTCTATTGTGTGTAAATAGTGGAGTACCCATTCGTGGCACTCGCGTCGAGGCTGAGTGGAGGGGTATTATCGCGTGCTCAAAACAGCACGGTAATCGGTGTCGTTTTAATTCCTCGTCTAGTCATTACGCACTCGGCAGCCCGTCCGCGAAGAAAGGCGTTCTCTCATTGGACACCGCGCGCCTCGTTAATGCCCAATAACGTGTGCCTCCTTGTCTATTTCACGCGAACCTACTTTGTAGACTACCGCATTAGTTGATTGCGGTTTCCTGCGGTAGACGCGATCGGCTCGATTTTCGAGTCACGCACGAGTGGTGCGCGGGCGGCGTGCGAGGCTTATTCGCCCGCCCGGCGCGGCGGCGGGCGAATAAGCCAGCAGCGAGGTGAGTTCCCCAGATCGGTATGGGCTATCCTAGTCGTAACCGCGCCGTGTGTTCACAATTAAATCGGCTGACATAGAATGCTGATTCTTTGGCGATGCTCCCATCTGAATAGGAATTTCCGTTTAAGCTGGAGTCATGTTTTTCGCACATTCTGAAATTTTTACTCCTTTTTTTATGCGTGGAAGTACTACTGACTCGTGCAAAAAAAAATTAAAAAAATAGCTGTGGTAGCTAAAGCGTTAGTTTGCGCAAAAAAAAATGACTTTGTCACACTAACAAATATCTGTGTCACTGACGATCGCGTCGTTTCGTAGCTCTTGTTAGCAGTAGCTTTAACTGAAGTTCGCAGTAGCTGCTAATAAGTTAGCAATTGATGTTAGACAAATACGCGTCATTTTATAGCCAGACAAATTTCCGTAATCTATTAGCTATTTTTTTTTCTTAGCTACAGCTAAAGTTAGCAATAACTGCTAAAAGTTATCAATGGCTGCGAAAAGATTATATACTGTACCAACAAACGCGCTAGGTGCCTACGCAGTATTTTTACTTGCTTGGGACAAAACTGACTTGACCTAGCTCATAGTAACCTCGCATTTATCCTACTAAAACCTAACCTTACAGTAGGGAATCGTTCAAAACCAAACCTAACCTCACTTATCTCTACCTTTCCAACGCTTGGGTTCTGTCAACTATAAAATTCATCTCTGTACTGGAGAGCAATGTTTGTAAATGTTGTTAGTTTTAAAGGAATTTTCGAGTGTCTTTGAGTGACGCAATTTGATGAAATATCGTCCCTTAAGGTCCAATAAATCAGCGAAATGATTGGACATTATCGTTAGAGCAAAAAGTGGGTCATTTGTCCTCTTTTCTGCAGAAGGGCGTTTTATGGATTCGGCGCCGGCATCTCCAGTTCACAAGCGTCCTTTCATATCAGACTTAACGCAACGTATCTAATGTCCTGAATCATTGGTGGCTGAAGGATGGCCTCTTCACCGCATCTCAAGCTAAAATAATGAACCGAAAGTGAAGGCGACACAAATAAAGCACAAATATCCGAGTTTCATTGCGAGCTTTAAAATTATTGTGTTGGAAGTATACATGCCGGATATGGATATATCCGTATCACCCGCATTGGGATACCTAAAGAGTGGTTGATATAGGCTACAACTCGTTTTGATGCAGTAAACATATGAGTGCTTATTCGCCCGACAGATTGATAGGTTATTCGCACGACGGAACTGTCGCAAATAAAATTTAGGTGAATTCTATTCGCACGCCTATGTTGATACAAGGGAGACTTGATCGCACGGAAACCAACCTATAATGCATTTGAAAAACGAAATTTTTAGTGTTTTTAACATTGAACTTTGAAAAGTGGATTTAGCTGATTTCTCTGTGCGAATAATAAGTATTGGCTTTAAGGGTAAGAAAGCTGCTGAAAAATAGAGATGCGGTCATGAATAATATTTTGTGATGAAAATATATCATGAAAATATTTTTCATGTAAAACAGGGTGAAAACTTTTGTCGAAAGGCTTTGTTGCGTGTGAAAAAAGCTCCTGCGTGAAGTTATTCTGGCGCTACGCTGTTGCGACTGAAAACAACTTGGTGTCATTTGAAGATTCGAGAGGCAGGTTCAGAGCCGGAGACGCACTGGAAGCAGAGAGGCATGATAAAAGCTGGGATGGCTGCGAAATTCCCAGCGGATATTCCATATCTATCCGTAAGACTTATGAATCCCACAAAAATGGAAATCGAATATTCACTTTCCGGTTAGCAACTCGACACCGGATAGCATTATTCAGTTGGTGCACTTTATTTGTCTTTGAGATGCGTAATATTTCGGTCTCGCTTTCGAAACGGATTCCGCAGAGATTTGCATAAAAGCTTCGTGCAATGCCGCATGAGGCGGCGCGGCGGCAGGACGTGCCGGATATGGATATATCCATACCACCCGAATTGGGATACCCAAGTGGTTGATATAGGCTACAACCAGTTTTGTTGCAGTAAACATATGCTAGAGCTTATTCGCACGACAGATTGATAGGTTATTCGCACGACGGAACTGTCAAATACACTTTAGGTCAGTTCTATTCGCACGCATTTGTTGATACATGGGAGACTTGAACGCACGGAAACCAACCCAATGCGTTTTAAATGGGGCAGCGTGTGGATAGTCACTTTGTAGCTTTTATGGATATCCATATGGACGTCCACGATATTTTTGGATATCCATGACCAATTCTTCATAACTGGATAACTACACATAAATATCAGTGATCATATATCCATAACGTGAATTGGATATCGATATTTTTATGGATGTTCGATCATCCATATAACAATCCCGACATCCATACGGATCCCATTAAAACTCATGAATATTCATATGGATATCCATGGAAACGCATGGATATTCTTGTGGATATCCAAGTATTGAGATAGACCATGGTTAATTAGGCAAAACTTAGGGCCAACGGGAGGTAGGAACTCCCGCTCAATGTCCGACACTATTCTGATCGCCGTTCAGCGCGGATTTCTCTTCGTAGTTGTAGGCTATTGTCTCATCTAATTTCACAGTCTATTTCATTAGGCATCTTATTTCTCCGTCGGAAGATATTTTTTTATCTTTTTTTGCAGCCCCGTCAAACAAAAGTTCGCTCGCTCAGAATACTAATAACGCTCATATTTTGTTCGCTGAGCGTCTTGTGCCGCTCATTTGCCGCTTTTGTCTCAGGATCATTCTCATTATGACAATTCAGTCGCAATCCGTGGCTAATATTTAGCTCAATGAAATTGGTTTCAGATCCGTGGGATGCAGCTATACTTTTCGGTCTCTAACAAAAGTTTCACATATACCGCGTCTTTTTCCGCTTACTGGATGCTGTTTTAAGACATTGCAGTCTCTTTAATGTACTTGTCATGACGGTACTCAAATTTAGAAAAGATTAATGCTTGTTCTTGAACCCAAAAAATGTCCGCGAATTCTCACCTATTTTATTTCATAACGATCATTCAACTTTTTCCCAAGGGCTATTAACCCACTACCGCCCAGCGATGCCGTTCGGATACAGAATAAAATATTTTAGAGCATCTTTTTAGTTCAGTACTGTCAAAATTTTCAGAAAACATCACCCCTCTAGAAACCTGAAATTTAAAAATTTAGGCATTTTCCAAGCTTAAAATTGCGTAATCTAATGGGAAAATCCTTCGAATTTCTATTATGCTCCATTTTACTCCAAATCCCTTGGGCTGTTATGGGTTAATACAAAATTATGTATCATTGTAAGTTATAGTGCTGTGAGAATGGTTTCTGAGCTGATTTATTTTTCACCTATATTGGGCTTGTAATTTGAAGCGTTTTTTCTTAAAATCATTATATTAATTTTGTTTTTAATTGGATTTATAATTTACAGCTTCCTTTTCTTAAAATTATTGTTACTTTTATTACTTTTTTAAGGAAATGGATACGTGATTTTGGCGCCTTGCTCAATTCAGTCATAACAAAAATTTAACAATTTTGTATGTTTTCACGGCACAGCTGTCATAAGTTGTCGAGAAATGTAGAAAAGCATCGACTTGTTGTCCAAATACAAACATTATTTTATTCGTTGCAGAATTCATTTTTAACCTTTTTAGTGCATTTGTGGACCTTTTATGTTAACCATATCGGATTTATGGAACTTTGTTTTCTATTAGAGATTGGCGAAAAGGTGCACTCAGATTTTGTGATGAGTCAAAAAAAATTATAGCATGTAAAATACTTTTTTTTCATTTTTAGTACAGTTCGATCAGAAAGGTGTACACAGATTTTGTGATGAGTCAAAAAATCATAGCATGTAAAATACTTTTTCTTTATTTTTAGTTCAGTTCGACCTTCGGTAACGACCGTGTACCGAAACAGGCTGTCTCCACCCGAAGCAAGCTTTGCTGCTACGGCGCAACCTTCAACTCTAATTGAATGAATAACTAAAGTGGAGAACTGTTTGTTGGACGGCTGGGTGTCGGTACCAAAGTGCGCCTACCTGTAAGGGCTCTCTCTTCATTCGCTTACCTCTTGGTGTGACGAACTCTGGGAATTCCAGGATCCTCTGACACCCAAACTACGATTAGTATATACTCGGATCAACCTAATAAGGCGCTACATGGTTACCCGTTTATTGTGACGCTTTCAGAGAAAACCCTTTTTCGCTTAAGCCGATCAGTGTATATGCCTAATACAGTTCTTAAATACAGTCCTTAAATACGATCACTTTACATTAAGTTTTTCATTCATAAATTTTTACTTTCACTGTGTTAAAACTACGACTGATGGATTTGACCGTGTTATTAACACTCCCACATTTTTAATTTATTTGTATCTAAATGTGATCTTGAAAGAAGAATCAGCTCCTTCACGGAAAAAAGTGGTTTTGTTACGGCAACAAAATTAGGGACAACAAATAAAATTTTTATTGCTGCAACCGAAAATTTAACCGCAGCAACCAAACGTTTTGTTGATAGAACCAAACATTTTGTTGTTGTAACAAAATATTTTTGTTATCCCTATTTTAACAAATAATTTTGTTGGTATAACAAAACTTTTTTTCCGTGTGCTGCGTTTATACGCCGCTTCTTATGGAAAACAACAATAACCGAAAAACATTGCACGCCCTTAAAAAAAGTTATGCTAGTAGGAAGAAAAGAAAGAAAGTCAATCTCCTTTGGTCACAGTAGTTTATATCGCTACTCTTTCCTCAGGGCGTCTATTTTGCTGTCAACAAAGGAATCACTTTTGCAACCAACATTACAGTCTTTTAATTTACTCCGTTTGCGATCAACAGAATCTTACTTGCTAATAAGAGGAAAAAGTTTAAACTTGTTTTGATATTGTTTTTGTGGTAGCCGAACCCCCCGGCGAATCCTACCGTATTAATTTAGCTGTCCGTCTTCCTCAAAGCACCATGTACACCACTTTCTTTCTTTTCCGCGGAATAATAATTAGTAGCTGTCTTGTTTGCGTTAAAAAAAACGTGCAAAAAGCTCCTTTATCTCGTCTTTCTTCAAACGCCCCCTTTCCGAGATCAAGTAGGAACGAACAAGTGCTCTTATTTCGTTAAGTCTTTTCTATATGACCCGCTGTCTCTCAACTTATTAGCTTTTATCGATGGACCGGACAACGCCGGGGTTAATTATTGCAAAAATGGCTTCCACAAGGAAAAAAAGTGATATCGATTTTATTCTCAAAGAAAGTAAAAACTAACCCCTGTTTTAGGTAATACCGTACCCATGTTTTAGGTATGAAAGTAAAATATAGCAAGTAGCATTATTTTGTTATTTCCAGGGACAGGAACAATACGCGTGACGTAATTTTTACATATTTCTAACTCGAAAACGGTTGAAGATAACCTAGCACATTTAACTATTTTTGGAACCGCCAGCTGCTCGCGCTTCTAAAAATAGGTCGATGTGCTAGGTTACCTCTAACCGTTTTCGAGTAACAATCGTGTAAAAATTACATCACGCATATTTTTCCTGTTTCTAGTTATTTCTGATGATATGCCCCTATCAATCATAATGTCAATTTAGAGCTCTCTACGCGACAGCTGTACATTGATATACACAGTAAAAATCAACCCGAGTAAGTATGAATAAGGGAAGAGCGTAATTTTGTTATTTTGAAAGATATCACTATGAATAACCATACCAACTTTGAGCTCTCGACGAGACCTTTTCATTAATATGATTGTTGACAAGTTTGTCTTCCAAAATAACCAGATTAATATCTCTCTCTTGTTTCACTTCCATACCTAGAACAGGCGTAGGACTACCTAAAACATGATTTGTTTTTGTGAGTGTTGATATGCTTATCTTAAAAATTATCTAAATTACGTTTTTATCCCCTGTTCTACATACAACTAAAGAGGTATTGAACTTGAAACACGGGTTACTTTTTACTGTGAATGAACACTACATCCTTTAGCAGACGTAAGCTAGGAGAGCACTGGGCCGGCCCTGGCGCCGGCGCTTCTATCGGCACTGCCGCCGTGGGACGCCGCCCGCTCTGTCTCCAAAAGTGAAGACGACTTTTTTCTTGTTTTCCTTTTTCGTTTATTCTCAGGTCTCACCTGGAAAGGCTCCATCCTTTCTTTCATTAATAATTTGTCTGAAGAAAGAAGGACGACAGCACGGTGCCGCGAATCCCTTCGAAAGTGGGGGAAGGGGAGGCATTTGGAAGCTGGGGAAGATTTTCCTCGGAAAGGTTGACTCCGTGTCCGGCTAGACGGCTGGCTCCGTTCATAAAATCAAACATAATCAGTGTCGGGGAAATGAAGTAAACAGGGTTGTTTAACATCGGTTCCCCTAATCAACGCAAACACTCTTCTAA
>Ga0058701_10003662_pt1 | contig 12239 bp, 12 predicted proteins | sample AgamicOrMae_FD_97039 | JGI IMG/M metagenome (GOLD analysis project Ga0058701, IMG submission 97039) | Agave microbial communities from Guanajuato, Mexico - Or.Ma.e | ecosystem: Host-associated > Plants > Phyllosphere > Phylloplane/Leaf | place: Guanajuato, Mexico | collected 2012-06-04
GTGTGAACATTGTTAAATAAAAGACTCCTTATGTTTGAGTAATCGTTTTTCGAAAGTCTACCGACCATCAGTTTCTCAAGTTAGTCTTCGCCCAACACACCCTCCTACTCTCTCTATCTAAAATTCTAAAACCCGGAAAACTCCCGGCAGTGGTTTTATACCATGATCAAAATGTTTCAATTTCTACTACAGCGGCCAATCATACTCTCCAATGTCGCCTCCGAAGGGTAATTCACAACAACTTCTATGGATCTCTCCCATGTTAACGCAATTGAAGTTATCTGATCTTCAGAAGTCCCGTTGCTGCTGTCACGCCATGAGCCTGCGTGGGGCGTCATCCATGACCTGTTCCGTGGAGGGAGTGGTGGATCATGTCTCGCCCGTTGTGCTCCTAGTTGGGCTAGCAGCACCTCCTTCACCTCGAGACCCCCTATCATCGGTGGAGCCCTCGGAGCGCGGATGGTTCCCAGGATGAGCTCCATCTTGCGATTTTGATTCGCAATGATGGACTCGATGTCATGAGCGGGACGTGACTCACTCGAGTGCGAATGTATGGAATCATATTCGCTCTCATCATCTGTGCTCCAGTTGCAGCCTCTTTCCCCTCTTGATGGAATCACCACGTTCACTTGTTCTCGGTGGATTTCTTCCTCTACCACTCTACCTTCACCTCCACCACCGAAAGTACGCCGGAAGAGATTACAGAATGTTATCACTGCAGCGAGCATCGAGAGGGTCCCGAATCCAAATCCCATGGCGTGTGGTGCAGGGATGGTTAAGGTGCCCTTCTCAAATGCTAGTTGCCCTGCCTCAACTGACCTGTCCTGACTCTCCTTGATCGCCGAGTAGAGCTTCATGTTCCGATCATATCCTTATGTCAATTCCTCCTTGAGGTTGACCGGAACTATCTTGGGGCTGAAGTCCTCCCTACCAAGATACTGTTGATCTACAGTATAATTTACTCCTCCAATATCAAATGGGGTAGAGCGTGACAGTTCAAATGGCTATGGTGGACATCTCGCATTGATCCCGCCCATGCTCATGTTATGGTACATGCAGTAAATAATGTTCTTGTTCCCAATTATCAGTGTTACCGGCTTTGTCTTTTCCTTAACTTTTTCTCAGTAGTCGGAATTGGTGCCCACTTCGAGAGGGCAGGGTCTTTGTAGTCTTCGATCGAGCAGGTCTCATAGAGTTGCCGCTGCTCGGGCTTGTTCAACCCCCTGAGACACTCATGATCAGTGTCATAAATCACGTATTTCGATCCTTGATACTCAACATACGTGGGGATTGAGGTGAGGTTCGCCCATAGATATGGAACACTTGCGCGTTCTTGCGGGCCACATCGATGTGCAGTGATAAGGAAAAGGAGCGACAGTCGAGTCTCCGTATTTCATCGATGTAGACATCCATCTCTTTAACCTGCCGAAACTCATCTAGTCGCGCAAACTTGTTTAGTTCTTCCACGCTTCGGTGACGGCTTGCACAACTGGCCCGAATCTTCGCTAATCCATCCCGGTAGCCGTTCATGGTGTTCGCAATTTGTGTTGTCTCCGATGCTATGTTTGGTGTTATGTGTGCGAGGTCAATTATGCCCTGTTTCAGCTGGTGTTGTCGTTCAGCGATTGACCTGAACGCCTGACCTGCCATATTCCTGACCTCTCGGGCCAGTGTCTGCTCTTTGAGCACAAGTTGCGTCACGTTCTCCAGCGCAGCGTTTCTTTCTTCTGTTGATTGCCGCCATTCCTCGAGGGTATTGAGTCTGTTGTAGGACGAGTATGGGCTCCAATATGTCCAGGCTGCCTTGCCACCCAGGGCGACTGATATCCGCACACCGGCTATAAATAGGGGCGTTACCCGCTTCAACCTCGGTCGCTTGCTCACCTGTGCGAGACAGGGTGGCAGGTCGTTTAGTTCTTTCGAGACTGAGTTGTAGGCGGCTAAGCACAGTCTTCACATCGAGCTCTATGTGATGGACTCGATCCCAAATACCAACTGGTCGAGGTTCTTCTCGTCGATGTCGCAAGGTGAAACGATTGCAACGTCTACTTGAAGACTATTGGTTCCCTTCATTGCCTGGTAAGGGCTGTCCAAGAAGATAATCGGCTCGGTGCGCCTGAAACGAGTCTCGCTCGGTAGATATGTTATGCACAGTGCGAGCACCACCATCATTCCGAGATTACGTGACGCAGCTCTAGAACCCTTCTGGGTCCTCTCACTCCTCATGCTGCACTGTTCCAATAGGTAATCTATACGTGGGCCGGGTAGTGCCTTGATTGGTATGTCGGCTAACTGATCTTTGGATTCAATATAAGCCAAATCGAATAATTTTTTCGCGATGCTGCTCTCGAATAAAGTGGTATCGTAAGTCGATATGCTTGCCCCTCCGCTTTGTGTCTGGATTTTATCAATTGCTGACTGGTTATCAATATGCAGTCGAGCCAGCTCGTGGTTGATGCGCAGTCCGAGAAGGAATTGTACCAATAATTTTAATTCCTTGACGACTCCGCATGCGGCAACGTATTCTGCTTCCGAGCTTGAGAGCGCCATGGATGACTGTCTGCGTGATGCGAAGATAAGTGGAGCACCGTTGATAAGGATCATCAGTCCACTCGTTGACCGCCGCGTCTCATCATCCTCCCCCCCCCCCCCCCACGTCTGCGTCGCGCGAGAAAATTAGTCGCGAAGGCGATATCCGACCTGGTACAGGATGCCAAGTATTGGAGGCATCCCATCGCCTGTCTATAGGGCGCATTCGTCGCCTTATCTTGGCCCTGCTCTTTGATCATATCGCCAGTGTTTACAATTGGTGTGGTAACGCTGTTGCAGTCGCTGTGGTTGAAGCGGTCCAGAACCTTGTTGGTGTATCGCTGATGGTTCAGCTTAATCCCTGGTCCGTATCTGATGGTTATTCTCAGGAAAAACGAACCATCAAATCTTCGCAGTTTGAAGTGAGCCCTCAGGCTATCCAAGACCTTGGAGCACTCCACTTCACTTGTGCCTAAGATAATACCATCGTCGACGCACAGTAGTAGCATAAAGCCGTCTTTTAGTCGATGATGCACGCAGGCATCGGATTTTGTTGCCTCAAATCCTAGTCCGATCATTGTCGCGTCGAACATGGAGTTCCAAGCCCTCGGGGGTTTTTTCAAGCCATGGAGTGCCTTGCACAGTTATAGGCACTTCCTCTTCCCTAATTGATCTCCCTGTGGCGGTAGTATGCACACATCCTCTTGAATTGTACCATTTAAGGAGGCCGTTGATATATCAAATTGAATCACGTGCAAGGTGAGTGCAGCTGCGACAACGAGCATACTCCTTATGCATTCAAGCCGAGCGACAGGTGCAAAGGTCTGGAATAAGTCTGATCCATAACTTTTTTCGAAACCCCTTACGAACAGACGTGCCTTGTATCTTACGACTTCCCCGTTGCATTCCTTCTTCAAGCAGAAGACCCATTTCGTATACAGGGGGTTCTTTGCCAGGGACGCCTCTACTTGGGTCCAGGTTTTGTTTTCTACCAGGGCTTTGAGTTCCTCTTGAATTGGTTTCTTCCACAGCTCCTTGTTGTTCCCCTCCATTGCTTCATCAAAGTTGTGGGGAATCTGGTTCGTGTTCACTCCTAGAGAGCCTATTTCTTCGTGTTGGCGTGTGAGCAATAGACTCCAGGGTGGTGCCTCCTCTAAACTCAGGTCGTGCCTGGGAGGGAGCGGAGGTGGCACCTCTTGCTGCGTAGATGCTTCAATTGCTGGTTCTACGTTCTCATACAGCGGCTGTAGCTCCGCAGAATGTGGCTCCCTCCTCGAGAAGGCCTCTTGCATGACCTCGTTCTTTATTTCTTCCCGCAGTTGGTCGAAGAAATTATCCAGCCGATCACGTGTGCAGAGTGGTTTTCTTTTGTCCAGGTTGTTGGGCGTCGATGTGCCAACTGGCCCTTCCGCCCCTAAACTTTCTGGCGAGGTCCTACCATCTGTACCTGAGTATGTTCCGGCTTCTCCATTAGTCTGAACCAGAACCCTGATAAGGTCCTTGCCCACTCCGTGCTTTTCGCCACTGGGTTTTTCGAAGGTTCGGTGATTTGCGAAGACAACATCACTCGTCTCTGTCACCCGATTTTTGTCTGGGATGAAAACCCTGTACGTATATCTCCTCTGTGTGAATCCCACTACAAAACCCTTCTCTGTTCTGCAGTCCCGCTTCGTCAAGTATTTATCGTTCACGATGCTGTGGACTTGCTCGCCGAGTTCGACCAGATGATCAATGGTCGGCTTCTTGCCGGTAAACCTCTCGAAGGGCGACAGTTTAGAGCGCTTTATGGGTAGTCTATTTTTCAAAAAGACTCCGTTGCATACTGCCTCTTTCAACAACTCTTTCGGCAGGCTGAACGAGTTCAACAGGACCCTCGCTGCTGAGTTCACCGTCTGCATTCCCCGCTCAATGTGCCCGTTCTGCCGTGGGCAGTTCGAGGCGCTTTTCAGGTGGAGGATCTTCTCCTTCAACAGGAGGAGTGCAAGGGTTCGGTTCTTGAACTCGCTTCCATTGTCGCTGTGAATCTCGACCATCTGGTGCCCAGAGAGTCTTTCATGGTCACCAATTAGTCCCGCCGTCAGCGACGGTACCTCCGATTTCTCCCTGCAGAAGTACACAAACACGAACTCACTCGCTCTATCTTTCCCCAATAAGTGATAGTGATGACCTTGCAAAGATTGTTTATTAATTACACCCGACAAGTCTACACTTATCACCTCAGGCTTCTCTTCAGTAGCCCCGCAGGCAGAGTGCGATGCATGTCTTGCCTTACTCTGTGGACAGTCCGGACAGCTGAAATCTTCTGCTTCAGTCGGTTTTGAGCCCAAGTCGTTTAGCAATCCCTTGACCCTCTCAAGGCTGGCATGTCCCAGGATCCTATGATAGTACTTTGTGCTGTTCTTCTCCACAACGTGGAACGTCTATGCATCTCGTTCAGTGCCATCTGATATATTTTGTCGCTGACGTTCTTGCCCACTCCCAGGATAGACCTGTCCTTGCTTCGGAGAATTCGACACCCTTGCTTGTCGAAAGTCGCCTCCATCCCTCTTTCAATGGCAGCTCCAACTGAATACAAGTTCGTCGATAGCCCAGGTACAGATATGACCTCATTCATGGCCCCCGACAGCCATGTCCCATAAACGTGACTCAATACCTTGATCGATCCAATTCCTCTTATCTCAAGTCTCTTCCCGTCTCCTACACGACAGTACGATGGTTTTGTCAGTGGTTTCTGGGTCGAGAACCAGTCAAGTCTATTGCACATGCGAGATGAGGCTCCTTAGTCAAGAACCCACTTGTCCTTCAGGTCGGCACCCTCATCGACGTTGAAGCTAATGGAGTCTGGCTCATCTTGCTGCCTCAGTGTCATTGCGGTTTCTTGCCCCGCCTACCTCGCACGGCACCCCTTAAACCAGTTACCAACCTTTTCACAGTTGTTGCACCTGTTTGCCCTCCTCAGTTCTTCTTTGCTTCTTCCTTGCCGGCGACGGTTGTTCTTGGCTATCAGCGCTTGCTCGCTGCTTGCATTCTTCTTTAGATCTTCCTTCCTCTTGAGAAGTCGTGATACTAGATTTTGTGTGGTCCGCATATCCTTGTGGGTCGATTCCCACACTTCCATCATAGTGGAGTACTAGCGTGGCAACGACCCAATCAGAGTGACCTGGTACACTGCGTCCGATTGCTTCTCGCCCAAGTCTGCTAGCTGGTTCCTCATTTCATCCATCCGTCCGATGTGCTTACTCATGGTGTGTTCTGGTTTCTTCTCATACCTGAAGTATGCCATGAGTAGCCTGTAGATATTTGCTGCCCTAATGTGCCCCGTCTGCGGGTACTCTGTCCGTGAGTGTCTCTGGAGCTATTCAGGAAGTTGAAGGGAATAGATTTCATTATTCGTGTGTCTGTGCTTATAGATGGAATCGAAAAGTCCAGAAATATGGACAAGTGAGCTTAATTTCTCTCCAGAATGCAGTCGTTGAGGGTTGACCACTGGCCTTCTTGCTCGTTCCAGAGTGGTGGATCGGAGTAGCTAGTTAATATGTCCGGGATCCGCTTTCTGGCTCTCGCAGATTCGATTTCCCACAAAATCAGTCTATACTCCCTGAATACTCTGCTCTTCACGTTTGTATCCCGCGATTGAGGTGATCCAAGTAATTCACGCTTCTCTAGAGAGTAGAGATTGATTGATTGGTTCACCTGAAGTGGATACTTCTTGTCAGGCCCCAACATGCGGCACTCGGGTAGCTGGCTATCAAGTGTCAGTTGATAGTCGTGCTCGCTGATTTATTGTTTCATTACTAGTTGCCCCTTTGAATAGATCCTCGCATGGGCTGTCTAGCATATATTTCATGCGGAGATGACGGCCATGTCCATCGATGTGTGGAGTATTAGTAGCAATGAACAATAGAGGGTTCACTCGAAGAAGTTTCAGTGATCCCAATGCAAAGTTCACGATGAGCAATAGCGGGATCGAGGACATTAATAAGTTCCGAGTGAGAAAGAACTTCCCTTTCGCCAGAGGTTTAGTCAGGATATCAGCGGTCTGTCTTTTTCCAGGGAGGTTCTGAAAGATTTTGTCGTCCTGAAAGAGGTAAGGGAAACGATACATGATTTCAATACACGTATAGCACACATTGAGCAGCGATTGGACAAGATCGATAGAACAATTGATCAGTTTCCAAAAATAGTGGCACTAGTGAACAACTATGACAATCAGTTCAAAGACCTGGGAGACATACTAGCTGACATCGATAATGCCGCGCTGCACAAGCAAGCATCAAGCTCGGTGTTCAGGCTAGCCAAGAACAATACAATGATTGAATATATTGACGACCAGCTATACCTAGAACATTGTAGTGAACTGATCAGAGAAGAAGACAAGAATATGGTGTTTGGGTATCAGTTTACTATGCCTAAATCAAATCCGAAAGTGAAAATAATGAAAGCAGAATCATTTCGGTTTTGGAATCTGACCGAGCCAAACAAATACTGCTGGATGAAATACTCGGGTCCCAGGTATGTACTGGTAAATACGACGAATGGCTGTCAAGAAGACGTCCAAGAGTACTGGATTAATGAAAGAACTGTCAGCAGCCATCCGTGTAATAGAGAAAACCAGCAACTTGAGCCTGCTCAACAACTATATCACCCAGATGTGTGTAGAAAACAGGTAAACGGGGACCCGAAAGACATACAAGTAAAACAGTTCAACGGCTTCTATCGAATATACTGCTTCGGCAACAACATTACAATTGCGAACCAAGAACTGAGCTGCCCTGAGTACGTCTTCGAACTACCAGTATCAGAAAAATTTGTGTTAAACTCAGAAAACTACGATCTGGGCGATGTACTAACGGTCACGGTCAACACAGTGGAGCTACATATAAACAATCAACTAACAGAGCACTTGAAGTCTGATGACATCAAGATATATGGCAGCAACCTGACCTCACCAGATTGGAGCTTCGAGAGATTATCAAGAATAACAGGGACCATCATGAGGAATATAACAACTATCGAATCGCCAATAAGAAACAAACTCTTCGATCTGGTGAAACTCTCAATGAAATGGATATCTGAGGTTATAGAGAAGTTTAGCATAGCAATTACTTTTATTCTACTGATTGCTGCTTTTCTACTAGTTATTCCGATTGTGGAAACAGTGCTGGTGGTATACAAACTCGCGTATCGAGCGTTCTCAGCAGTTGTATCGCCGATACTGAACTACCAAACGCGCTGGAGGTCCAAAAGAGCTAGGCGCCAATCTAAAAAGAATATTCGAGTCTATCTTAGGAGCTGGATGGAAGATGACCTTTCCATGAACGATCAAACAGACTAAGTTGAATGGATGAATCTCAAAACATTTGACGATCCTGTGCACCTGCCTGACTGCGGTGGGAGAAAGAAGCTAGGCAATCATGCAGTGCACATAATCGCCCATATGAACCGAGATGCGGTTCGAGTGTGATTACTCCGGAATAATGAATTTGCTTTTGATGAGAATGGCCACAGGGATAGAACTCGAAGCGAGGAATCTGAAAAACGCGGAATTATCAAAATAAATATGCTGGGATCAGAGCAAATGAACCAGAAAGATCTAAACCGGAGCCAGTTAACAATGTGACGTAAGACGCATAGCGAAACGGTGCAGGGAGAAAACTCGCGCACAAAAATTCGTATCGACTAGATGACTTCTCCCAAGCTTGAGAATGTTGCGCACGCGCAGAGTTGGCATTGCCGACTCAAAGACACGCGGCCGCGCCTCAAACACTCACAGTGTAGACAAACTTAAGGAGACAAACACACTAATCTAGACAGAAAACACGGAATACATTTCGCATTGACAATTGCCATATGGTAAACAGAATTGACCATTATAAATATTAGGACTCAGATTGAGATCATTTAGAGCACAGAAAAACGATGCCTGAGTGCCTAGCCTGTGAACAGGAGAATGGAGATCCAGTTGTCCAATGCGATAAATATGACGAATGGACGCACTTTGCCTGTGCAAAACTCACTCAGGAGCAAATAAGAAATATTGTAAATTTCTTCTGCAAAAATTGTGAGTACGAGGATTGTATTATCAGGTGGAGAAGGAAGCGAGCCACGGATGAGCAGAAGGCAATCAAGGCTAGAGAATACTACGATGTCGAAGACATCATTGATCATCGCCAGGTTGGGAGCAAGCGCGAGTTCTTCATTCGATGGAAGAGCGACTCTGAAACTCCTAGTGAACCAGAGTGTACATGGGAGCCAGAAGAGCACCTAGACGGCGCGATAGACCTTTTGCAAAGGTATTGCAGAAAGGCAGGAATCGCGATATCAACGATCCCTGGGCTTCTGGGAGCGGATCTTCAATCCAGTCAACAACTAAACCGCTCAAACTGGGTAACGATTGACGAAATTTTGGACCACTTCGAAAGAATGAGGAAGAAACTAAAATTAACCACAGACATTCAAGCCAGCAAGTGGAATGGTTTCGGACAACAAGACGCCATTTACTTCTTGGAACATGATTTCCACTGCTATGTGGTACTGCATTGCCACAAACGGCAATTAGCCTACATAACCGACGGTAGCAACACTTACAGAAGCAGTTGGAGGACTGCAGAAGAGATGAGAAGCCTATTATCGATTAGACTAATATCATTAGCCTTTGAACAGCAAAATCATGTAGACTACTGCGGCAGATCTGCCATATTGATCGCAGTAGAAATGGTGCGAATGTACACCAGAGGGATAAAATACATACCGATACGCTGTTACGAAGGCCTTCGCCTGAACCTAGTCAAACAGCTGCATAAGCAAAGAAGCCAACTATCAACTCTCCCAAGGCTGGGAGATCGACGCAAGCAGCTAAAATGTTCCTTCTGCAGCAAAACGTATAAATCGGATGAGAGGAGGAACCTGAGCCTGCATATGACGAGGTGTCACTCACAAGGAACACTACCTTTGGTGTACATCGCGAATGGATTTTTTTTTTTACTTATCTTCGCAGAACTCGAGCTGAAAAACAAGAATATCTATGTCTCAAACCCTACCTCTCAACTGTTCTCGAGATATCAGGCATGCAAAAAATGACAATGATGCCCTAAATTCATCGTGAACGAGGGTCTCATTCGCAGATCGCTCCCTTCCGTTCATTATTAATGCTGAATACTCATTCACAACTTTTACTGGATCGAGGGGTCCAGTGTTATATGAATTCAAGTCTGGACGCCTTTGATAGAAGTGACGCTCCAGATCAATTTAGTCCTGGTTTCGCGATATACATGAATTTCGTCCTATGACTCTCGACCTCGCTCTCTCAGATGAAGGCTCGACTCATGAAATCTCGCCATTGTAGTCATGAGTGGAAATTCGATCCAAGGAATGCTTCAGACATAGTAGTTCACTGCAGTGAGACCATTTGATGAGGGCATGGTTGGTGTAATCGGCTGCCCGATATTTTTCCAAAGCTTCGAAGTCAAACTGAGTCTCTTGAACCATCTTACAGAATGGAAACAGCTCTGTTTCAAACATATAAATTAGAAAAAAATCGGAGGAGGTAGGGCAAATGAATGGTGACTGCGTGCACAGCACGTCGTGCTGAAACAGAATCGCACGCTATGGTGTTGGTTCGCGATCTACCATCAGGTATTGATCCTTGTCAGGATGAGAGACGCATTCGAGCTCAAACCAAAATCACTGCACACCTGAAACAAACGAATAAACATCGAAGAAAGAAAACCATAATGTCGGATAACAGCTTGAAAGTCCCTTCTAAGTTGGATCTGGAGTATCTCAAAGAAGGAACCGTCCACCAAGCTATGAAAATGCATGACCTGCTGGTACTCTCCAATAATACCCAGGCGGAGGTCACCAAAGAGGCCCTGTAAGAAATCTTGGATTTGATGTTCAAGAAGACAGCGAAGATAATGCGCACGGCCTTGGGACTAGCGGTGATAAAGGGGAGCAAGCTGGCCGGTGTCACCGAAGTCCGGCAAGCAATTCAAATTGAGACCAAGGGCATCGACCTCTTCCTCCCATCGAAATAAACACTAGAAGGATATGCTTGGCGCACTAACATCCCAACAGGTGGGAGTGTTGGATGAGTGTTGGGTGTTAGTCACTCACGCGGCCAACTCGTATGATATTGAGAAGCTGACTCAGCACCGTCTTAATGAGACGCATATGAATGAACGAGATTGCGTGCATATAAAAGGGGCTCCTCTCAACGTATGCAACACAGTCTAAAAAAACTACAAGCCACTGTGTGACTCTCTTGTCATTCAACGACTTCAACTTATAACACATTTCCGCCTTTTCCCTCTTTTTTGTTTCTTGGCACGAAAGGCGTTTTAAGATTGGGACAATCTTTGATCCAGTGCCCCGTTTCCTTACAGTAGCGGCACTGGTCTCTTGAGGTTTGTGTCTTATTTGCCTCTCTCGGCCGGCCCCCCTTCGGGCTGATCCCCGCGCTCGTACAAACAAAGCATTGGCTTCGTTTGTTGATCGCTGGATTTGCTCGTTGGCTTCGGCCATGAGCTTTGACACGAGGCTATCAACGCTCTTGTCCTCAGAATTTTTCCAGACTGTAACGAATATATTGAATGATTCCGGCAGTGCGGACAGAATCGCCCCTATCAAACAATTTTCCGAGACTTTTTCATTTAAGTTCTCGAGTTGGGCTGCGATTCCCCTCATTTCACTCAACCCGCTGCTCACCTCACTGGCCGTTTGCATCTTGTATGAATTCAACCTCCTATATAGGAATTGCGGTTCGTATGAGGTCTTGTTCTGATAACATTGTTCTATAGTTTGCCAGGCCTGCTTGAAGGTGTTGCAGTTCACAATCTTCAAGATATTTTCGTCACTCAATGCCGAGCCTAGTAGGGCTAATCCTCTCCCATCCTTTTCTGGCGCTACCACCCCCTCCTCAAACAAAACACCGAGGCCATTTGCTCTTGCCACATTTTGGAATTGCCATTTCCAAATCACGTAATTGTTCTTGTCCAACTTCAAAACTTTAAATTCCTGGCGCTCACCCATTGTTGTGTAATTACACTCAGACACACGTTCACAATATCACCCCTTTAATTACACAACAATGCAAACAACACACAAAATTTTGGTCAGGAAAAAACATTAGAGATTGGTGGATTTTTCACAGCTCTGCTACCATGTTGATATGCACACACTGAGTTTCGTTATTCAACTGATTATACTTTATTCGATAAGTGAGCTGATGAGTACAGAGAGGCGTGTTCGGAACCGTCCCGCATTACCCTAAGTCGGCGTGTCTTTGTCCCGAATCCCGTTGGACGCACACAACATCTAACAAAGATCCTGATGTCTGAGACGATGCGCTGTTCCATAACTGACGTCCAATTCTCGGGCGAAACTCCTCAGAGAAATGTCTGGTTGACCCTCCTGCAGCTCGAGCGCTCTTTCGACCAATTCTGGAGTTCTGACAATATTTTCTGTCCTTTTCATCGAATCAATGTCATCTGTTGCTTTGCCTGTCCTCTCGAATTTCTCAATAAGGTTCTTTACGGTGCTATTATGGGGTTTTGGTGCATTTTTGTTCTCTTGTATGAAAGATCGCACGGCCAGGGTGACATTTTCTTCTCTTTTATAATAGAATTTGATGAGTTGAACTCTCTCTTCTATGCTCAATCGATTCATCTTGCTAATATTAGTCGGAATGCGTAAAAAGAATTTTGGAAAAA
>Ga0058701_10003663_pt1 | contig 12238 bp, 9 predicted proteins | sample AgamicOrMae_FD_97039 | JGI IMG/M metagenome (GOLD analysis project Ga0058701, IMG submission 97039) | Agave microbial communities from Guanajuato, Mexico - Or.Ma.e | ecosystem: Host-associated > Plants > Phyllosphere > Phylloplane/Leaf | place: Guanajuato, Mexico | collected 2012-06-04
ACTAATTAACACACAACCTCCTCAACAATGCATCAAACTTAAATACAAATTGCTCTTTAAACATGGTAAAAAACGATTATTTTATGTCAAAAGAAAAGATAGACTTATTATTTTAATTTTGTTAAGGAGGTCATGAATCGTGATCTCGGCGATCGTAACTTTTGATCTCAACTGTACTGGCATTCAAAATGCTTATTTCGAAGTGTCTGGTGCGTTCAAGTCTTATTGTTTGAGCAATGTTACCGGATCTCGCAATCTTGTATATTTCAGCGGCGATGAACTCGAAGACCATTAGAGAGAACGTACCATGTCGGGTTTGTTTTGGATCGCTCTAACTGAGATATTAAACAAGCCCTTCTCCAAAACATGTGGGCTTAAAAATGGGACTCATCAGTATCTATATTTGTAAGAAAATTAACTAACCACGCTTAAAATGACACGGAATAAAAGGTTTTGTTATACCAACAAAATCATTTGTTAAAAAAGCGATATCAAAAATATTTTGTTACAACTACAAAATGTTTAGTTCTATCAACAAAACGAAAATCAACGTTTGGTTGCTGCAGCGAAATTTTTGGTTGCAGCAACAAAAAAAAAAAATATTCGTTGTCCCTAATTTTGTTGCCATAAAAAAAACCATTTTTTCCGTGGACCAAGTCGTGAAATTTAGTATCACTGCCAAAGAGGATATTGGGACAGAGAGATTGAATCGATATGATGATGTTTCGTCTTGAGAGCGGTTGTTTTTAATATTTTTCGTAGTTTATCCACCCGCTTAGGGAGATGATTGGGAGCAGTATTACTGGGGCGCTATACCTGCGCTGCGTAGGATGCGGATAATGGTGCAAAATGACACTACAAGTGATCTATGACCGGAAAAACTTGCGGGAGTACATAACGGCGAATATTTAGAGTAGGCAGGTTGGCACCGCCATCGCATCGAGAGCGAACGCCCAAGGAAGAATTAGGAAGGGATTGGACCAGCCTCTGGCGCAGCATCCACTACGCCGCACCACACCATACCACGCCGCGTCACCACCCCTCGCTGTAATTAATGCAGCTTGATGAACCTAAGGAAAGACAAACATGTCTTTTATGTGGGGAGGAGAAGAGTCTACGAGGTATAACTATGCAGGTATTACAAAATTCAACGGCAGGGTGGTAACTTATTGATTCGACGTTTTGGGAAAGAAACAAAAACGAAGCACATAAAGAACCTTAACCGAACCAACTTGCCATAACCTAGCCCAACCTAACCTATCATAACCTACATTGTCATGATCTAACCTCATCAAACTTAACCTAGCCTATCTATAATATTGTACAAGAAGCGAATTATTTTCACGATTTCATTGCTGATGAATATTATATCCCTATGGATACTTAGTATCTAAAAAGCTTAACTTGTATCTGGATGACGTATTACATAAATACATATAGATAAGGTAATACCTGTGTGTGGCCACACTACCCCTGACCAATTTACCGTGACATAAACCAATAAACTGTGATGCAATCGAAAATGCATATGTAGGGATTCGTGGATACTCTAGTGTGACAAAAAGTAAATGTGGATATCCATTCCTAATATAAATCTAAAGCTTTATCGTGGTTTTTAGATGTTCGTTAATACGTATCTATTGATATCTCTAGACATTCTTACTTGATGGAATTCAAATGTGGTTGTCCGCATTCATACGTATTTCCTCGCCAAGCTATTTGATAAGATATCCACACGAAAGATACAATCCCGATCATATGAAACGGAGGTATTGTCCCGGCAGTAAAAATCGAAACACAACAAAATGTCCAACACTAAAAGCCATTTCTGTCCATCTCCCATCAAAATACTTCTCGGAATAGAATGGTGAAAATAAAGTGGACTTTGATGTTAAACATTTCTGAAGTGCTGTAATATTTTGCAAGCATTAATACTTGGTATGCAGACTTTACTGATTTAGTATACTATATCGAAATTACAAAGTATTTTTATTTGGGCCATAAAAACAGAAAGACAAGAGGAAAAAAAAGCCACTTACAGGTAACTTTGTTAATTCACTCGTTTGTGAAATCGTATTATACCTTGCTTATTATGAAGTTTGACGAATAAGATTGCCCTTAATGAGGTATTTGCGCAAAAAGAAGAACAAAAGGAAACTGGCCACTTGGAACACAATAAACCGTGTCGTCTGCATCACCTATTATTGATCTTAATTATGATGAGGGTTTGAGGCTACATCAAAACAAATATTGACATATAGAAATAATATTCGACATTTTAGCTATAGATATTATTTTAAGTTATATTCATTGTTGAAACAATAAAAAAAAAGATGACTTTAACTTGAAAACCGTTCTTGGCTGTAATTTAGCAGCAGAAAACAGAGCTAGTATTCTTTTACTCAAGTTTTTAAGCCTTACTTTTTAAGGTCTCCTCATTGTTTCTGGATTAACTAGGACCGGAGTAAGGTAAAATGACCGTGTCAAAGCTAATTTATATTTGCCAATCTTAGTTTTGATCACTAATTGTAAGTTTCAAACCCTCCTCATGATTCGAATATATAAATGATGCAGACGACACGGTTTGTTGTGCTCGAACTAGCCAGTTTTCTTTCCTTCTTCTTTCCGGGCAAATACCTACTTCTGTGCAAATAAAACAAATAAAATAGCGCATAATTGTTGCAACGAGATCTCATACGGTCTCCGTGCGAGTAGTAAGTCTTGGGCACTGGGGGATACAGGACGTTGCCGTTTCCCTTTTCACGGATTTTGGCAAGTTTGAAATTAAAGGAACTCCTTGTTTCGGTGAAACAAACGTGGTAATTTTAAATGAAAGCGTCACTTAGCTCCGCTTCCCTTTGGCGAAGTTCGCCAAACGAAGTGAGCATGTGTAAATCCTTTGAGGCTAAAACTACTTGTCCCCTAATTGAAATTAAGCAAAGATTGGCGTGCGGAAGAGCGGCCCGCATCGATTGAAATAAGAGTGAACAGGTAAGAGAGTTTGGGGTGGTCCTAATGTTCTTTGATCCCTGTTGGCACGCCGCGCTACACCGAGCTGTGAGCTGCCCTCAGGACTCTCTGCTCTACGGCGGCAGCGCTCGACGGCGGCAGCGCCCGACGGCGACGGCGCACAGCTGATGTCTCTGTTAAACAAAGACGAATCAATCACAAAGGATGGTGGCCGGCACGACTACATTTCAAATTAGCCCGCAGAATCCTTTGAGAGAGGGCAGTGTGTGGGGAGGGGATGGTGGGGCGGCTTCGAAAAGGGTTTTGAGATTAGGACAGGTGAAGGGAGGGAGAGGGGAAAGACGTGAAAACGATGCGGTACAAGGATCTGCTAACATTTCAATGTCGGTGCCTGGCGAACCGAGCTACTCTAATCCTGCTTTGCTTGTTTGGTCGCCCCTAATCAATTGAAAGGATATTCCGTCCTGTCCGTTACCTCAAACTCAGATCATTATTTTGACGGACAAGTTACAATACCTATTCGAAGATGCTTTGCATCACAGACAGCTTCCTGCCAAAGAATCAAGTAAAGGCAACAGGTCCGGCCCGCCGCCACGTCACATCTAGGGCTGAAGCAACTTGTTTTATGGGGATATTTTAAAGCTACATTGGTTTAGATAAGGCCGCTTTGGTGCCTCCAAGCCATCACCGTCCAGTCCGAGAAGGTGTTTCCTTGACCGTCCAGTTCGAGGACCATTCAAAGTTGCGTATATTCCGTGCTCTCTAAGCATTCTTTTCACCGGTATGGCTGTATTTTCTTCAGCAGGGTGTTGTAGATAAAAGTAATGTTAACCGTTTATACTGAGCAGAACACATATATACTGGTAAACGAAAGAATTAATGATCATGGGAAACGCAGTTTTGAATGGTCCTCGAGCTGGACAGTTGGTTAAGGAAATGTCCTCTCAAACTTGACACGTCAAGAAAACGCCGCATCTTCTCGAACTGGACGGTTAATGGTTGTAGGTAACGATTTAGTGGTGTGTGAATCGGAATCATCACAAATCAAATCGACTTTATTGAAAAAAAATCGAAATCGAGTCTTTTCTCGAATTGAGTCTTTCGTTTTTTTTTTTTGATTCAAAGCTCGAATCAAAAATGTTGATTTTCTTTTTCCAGTAAATGTATATATCTAGGAAGTAAGCAAGAACCTCAACCAGAAAACTAAACCAAATTTGAATCTGAAAAAAAAAAGTTTTGTTCCTTAATTTATAGGTCCCAGTGGCAATCTAAGTTACTTCAAAACAGACTGCACTGTTCTTCTCTTAAACAACCGACAGAACTCTCACAACATTACATATTGTGTAGACAGATATCCTCTTGAACATTAATGATTGAGAGTTGAACAGCATTAAATCCAGTTTCAGAAATGAATAAAAGTAACGACGGGTGACGTGTTACTTTTTTTTCGCAACGACTGATGACGGCGTAACTATTCCAAAGTCGAATAACGGTAACGTAACGAGTGACGATGCATAACCAAAGGAATGGTAGCATAACGCCTTACTAACTAATCAAGTAACGTCCCAAGTCTGATGTGCAGGCCTTTTACGCAGGCGCAGTTACCAGTTTTCCGTACGAAATTTGAAACTTTCGAACCTTTGCGATTATCGTAAGCTCGGAAAAATCAATGTTCCTTCCCTTGATTTGGAATTTGCGAATCGAATCGGAACTGCCTGATATTCGATTCGAGTTTCACTCGCACACCTCTCAACTACCTGCATCAGACTCAGGTCTGATGAGGTAAGATTCGACTCGATAAGGTTAGGTGACGTAAACTCAGGTTACGAAAGGTTAGGATCGGCAAGTGTGCGTCAGTTACGGTCTATACTTCGGTAGGGGCTAAGTTTTAATACTTTAAGTCTCTCACCACAGCACGATACAAGTAAAAATCCACTAATAAAGATGTTTATCTATTACCAGTGAAATAGTAATAAAAACCATCGCAACAGAATGCATTGACTAGAGGTGACATGGACAACACGCCGTGGCGACACGAGCCAGTGGAAACGCCCAAACCACCCTTAGAAGAGTTGAAGAAAGTTGAGCGCAAAGTTTGCACTGCCCATCCAAACACCGTGAAATGAAGCGCCGAACAATTTATACCAGGGTCTCCTCTGAACAATTACAAAACTATGCTCTCCTCTTCTAAGTGATCTGTAAGTGAAGCAAGTTGTTGTGAGACAAACGGAGACACCTCTGCATGCGGTTTGAGTTCGATTGCGTCGGGCAAAGTGCGGTTTAGTAGAGGGGAGGGGTGTCTTTGGGTCGGCCGCTCGCCCCTTCGAGCTTGACCACAATTTACTGCCCTCCAGTAATAGAGGTTGCAGGACTTACGGGTTCAACTTCAACTTAGGTCTATTTGCTGTGAAGAAGGAGTTTTATGATTTTAACGTTGTTCCCGTTTCGTAACTGAATTTGAGATTTCCGTTGAAAATCTATAAGAAAACTGATCGTTTACCCCACTGCTGAAATAAGTTACTTTAAAAAAAAGTTTTCAAACGGTGGATGCGTAAGCCTGTGATTCCCAGAACTCAGCACTTACTAAAAATAAACTATTGTTATGGTAAACCAACTTGCTGGAAGCCAGATTTTTTTATACGTTTTTTATTTATTTCTTCTCTCTAAAAATCTAAGAAAATAACCAAGAACGAGCATGAATATCAAACATATGAAAGCACGCAAATACGGCGGGGAAAAAATCAGGCAGGGGAAAACATGACGGAAAAGTAGTACATGAATATTATGCCTTTCACTTTCACGTCAAGCAAATGTTCAGGGGCCGATACGGGGACCTTGATGGAAGACATGGTGATAAGATCCAAATATTTTAAAGTCCCGTGCATAGGATTAGTTTTATTAGGGGCTTCAATGAATTTCGCCGCCTTAAATATCAGCGTATTTCACTTTTATTCTCATTTCTCGCTGGTTAATGAGATCGTGATACCAAAAAGAGGTTAAATACACAAAACATAGACGCCGTTGCCGTTTATGGACTATTCCTCAAAAAGTGTTGCTGTGCGCGGCCGGAAACATGGTTTGCTACGAATGAGGTGGAGTTAGGAGGAGTGAGGTGGAGAGAGGAGGAGAGATGTGGAGTGGAGGTGCGTGCGCTCAGCGAGTTTGTCTTGCTTATTTCATGTTCCACAATCCAACAATAAGAACGCGGTTCATGTAAGTAACATGAAAGATGGGGGCTAACGAGGCCAGCGCTGTGTTGACCACACATTTTAACAATGGTAATATCAACAACAATAAAAAAATGGCCTTACGCACAGCGCAGCTCTTCTCCCAACCCCCTCACACACGCAGTACGCATTGAAAGAAAATTATGCAAATCTAATTTAGATAAGGGGGTGAGGGTTTTCGTATGGGATTGGCCGGGGCATAGGCGGGCTCTGGACCCACCTGATGGGCTACCTGCCCTGCAGAGGGTTGTGTGTTGGTGTTATAAGGATTATATTGCAGGGGAGACAAAACATGGTCACTAAAAAGTGGTGTGTTTAGGGATTATTCCTCTTGTCCTTGCGCGCTTTTTTATTTCATTTTTTATGTCCCTTGTCGGCATTGCCGATGTCACATCGCCCAATGGATATCAGACGACTTGACGTGGGTGTACTAAAGAGGGTGCGGTACGCTCTTTTCGTGTCATGTGGCCTTACCACCAAATATTCTCGCTTTGTGACCTCCACGCTCTACTTTTGCAGCATGTTTTTCGCTATCTTGACCGACCTTTCCTGTTCACCCAACCTAAACATTCCATGCTCGCAATATACTGTTTGATACTTTTGTTGGCTAATACGGTATTTGGAACTTTCGTCGGATGATTCTTTCATGATCTACGAATGAGGCTGTCAAGGCGGGTGCTAGTTCGGTTGCTCGCCACCAGATGGCAATGGTAAGATAAGGATGCAACATGGCGGCAATGCGGCCGCCCCATTGCTGCCATGGTTTACACTAATCTTAGCAGCGCCATCCGGTGGCGAGCGACCGAACTTAACCCCTGCCTGGAAAGCCTCACTGAATTTACGTTGCATGGGGTTTTCGTTTGACCTAAACCTATAAGGGACTTAGATTCTATCTGGATCTAGGTCAATGCTGGTCGTACTGTAGATACTTGTCTTCCTACATTTAGACCAAATTTAAAGAACGGGTTGAACCTCGTTTATCGTAAGGTTTCTTTTATATTTCATTGTATTCAGTTCATTTGGTTACGATGATACACATGAGTTTTAGCCCATTTGCGGAGCTAAATCTGCTTCATTCGACGCAAAAACTTTGACACTGGGCTCCAATGAATATTTGTTTGAAAGCGGTAGTTCATCTGCCCTTTCATATAGGACACTGTTGGTTTAGTTCAATCCGAAGAGAAGCTTTCTTGCTCTTCACTCCAGATTGAAACCATTCATGAACATCACTATTTTAAGTACGGTACATATTTTATGGCGAGTTTTTTCGCTGTTTTTAGCTAGAAACGACATCACTTTCTTCATTGAACCGAGTTTTTGAACATGGGCACTAAAGTGCCCGTTGTGCATAACTGGGTTGAAGTGAGTTGAATCGCTAAAACACTCACTCTGCTGATTAGAGTCGGCTTAGAGTTGGATTGGACCGGAAAAAAAAACATTCAACACACCCCCATTCCTTTCAATTGCAGTGATTTCTCTCTAAATATGTGAGCGAGATTGGTGTCCACTCCGGACGGAGCGCAGAATTTAATCCAAAAGCTACAGCGCTAGGTTTGCATCGTTATTCATTTTTTTTAAATTTTTTCTTGATGTTTTTTTCTATTAAAAAAAAGGTTTAGTTGTTTTTCGTAAAGATAGCTCAATATCTGGTATAGAGGTAATATATATTTTCTTTTATTGTATGTGTTGTCTGTGAGGACCTTTTGATGTGTCATCACTGGAGACAACGACTGACACATTCAACGGCTCAGTGTGGTGCAGTTTACAGCGTTCTAAAAAGAACGCGCTCAAGGTATATAAGACTAATTATTTTTAGAATACGCAATCAGTAAACGTTATATGATAGCTTTATGCGCTCCTTTTTTAGTCGCCTTCTTAAAAGGGCTGTTGAGATGAGGTGTTTTTAAGAGTGCCGCGGCTTGTGTCTCCCCTCTCCTAATCTCGCTTAAGAATGTTACTGAGTCTTACTGAGAAGCTTAGTAAAACAAAAATACAAGAGAGGAGGAAAAGCTTGTAATTAGTCCAAGATAATTTCTAGCAGGTATGTAACCTGCAAGGGTATTCAGCCTAAATTAGTCGGATAAACGCGGGATTTTCTAAACTTTTAATAAATAAAGAGGGTCTGTCCTCGACTACGGAAAACTGTTCGAGATTATGATCTCTCAATCCAAAAGAATTCTCAAGTCATTTTATGGGCTCCGTTCAAGACGAACTCTTGAAGTGGTTGAAGACTAGATATTAGTATGACCAAAACATTAAATATACACACTAGTCGGTTTTAGTGTAGTTGGACACCACCGGGAGTCCAAGCAGCTGTTTTTGCTCTGGTGGGTCGTCACAGCATCTTCCGAATGATTCGGTTGAATTAGAACGCCTCCAATAAAGGTATTGTTTCTAGTCTCAATTGATGTACAGAAGCCTTTCCTATAAGAAGGTTTTCTGAACCCCGTTATCGTAGGACTTGTTCCTATACTCAGGACTCCCTTGTCTTCTTTTATGGTTGCTTAATAATTATGTTTTCTTTAATGATAGATAAGTATTGCTCATTAGATGTGACTCCGTAATGAAAATAACAGAATGAATAACTAGATCTCTTGAGCCCATAAGAAAGCAATTAGCTCCTTTAAAAAGGATGTAGTATTTAATACAAATATTTTGACTTTTCTCAAAAGGATTTTCGGACCACAGGAGAATGCTCATCTAATCTTTCCAATATGCTGACGATAATGTAATAGTGAGTCGAAATATTCGTTCATTCGGATGCAGAGAGATCATTAGAGGAGAAACACAACACACGCGTATTTCCAAGACTTCGGACTAGGCCTGTATAAGACTGACGAGCGCCTATCGGCAGGCGAAAGCCCCCAGGCTGCCCCAGAGTCTTGTCACCAAATGAGTTGATTTACTGGTTCGGCTGGTCGTCCGGCATGTCGCCAACTCTTTCCCCTAATAAGGCTGCACTGTTCCAGCCCAGCATCTCTCCCTTCCCTCCACGCCAAGCCGCGAATTATTTCTACTGTTTATTTCCTTTAAAAATGGCCTTACCACCTTCTTCCACACAATTAAGCCCGGCCAGGCCATCAATAACGCCATTTTATTCCGTACCTGCCATAAATATGCAAAACACTACCAGTGATAACCGTAACCCTTTTTACAATTTCCTCCGCATATCTCTCATACTCAGCGGCCATAAACCTAATGCGGCCAGATAATTACCAAAATCGCCGCGAGCCCGGAATGGCGCTCTGTCTTAAGAGTATAATCCGTGACGGCTCATTTTAGTTCGAGTTCCAGCTCCAGCTAAGCCACACCCTGTAATTACTAGTTACTAAAGGAGGGAGCTTGCTAATACAGTTCACAAAATCTCCACTTGCAAAACTAAGTCGTGGACACATTCAAAATCCCGGGCAACACGTAGTCGACATAAGTCGTGACTTACTTTCAGTCTTAGCTTTATCTCGGCGCGGGCTCCGAGACCACGGCTTTCTTGAGTAGCTGGGCTGTTCATCGGGAAGCTAGCCGCCAACCAAAATGACTGCGCGGATTTAACGAATGGTCTTCCCTCAACCCTCCTCGCGAAGCGGAAGACTTCAGAAGACTTTAACTACAATAATAGGAATGTGTTACGTGTATTTGCCGGGCTCAGAGTTCTATTGTGAATCCCTTTCAAATTCTTCGGAGGCCGTTCGCTCGCCTCTTATAGTCTAGTTCGACCATTTTATGAAATACTCATGAGAAAAAGGAGTTGATCTGCTTGATTCAGCCTGATGGAATATATGATAGTGTTCAAGAGCCTTACACAAACTAATCTTCAAAACGGATTGGTTTGTTTCACGATATGGGCCACTGATTTATTGATTCCTCGGAGGCTCATCAAAGCCTTTTACTCGGAATTTCAGTGCAGAAGTGTTTGAGTGACATTTTGGTGACACGCCCACTTGCAGATGCATCTCCCAATAGTGCTTTACATATGGAAACTCGCTTCAAACGTACCTACATGGTGAGCACCGGCTTTTTGGTTTCGTCAAGCGAGTGTGATGCCTTAAAAAAACCTTTAATTGAACTATGGAATCTTCAGTGTTATTTCCAGTGCAAAGGTGTATAGGTCGTTTTTTGGCGATTCATTAATACATTAAAAGTGCTTCTGTTTTGTGAACTCGTTACAAAAGTATGTGGCTGACATCGCCATGAGCTGGGGCTCCCATCCCTAAATGATCCCCCATCTTTTCCATATCTTCAGAGGGTCTTGAAACGACGAAATTAAAGACCTTGCATGTTTTTCGCGAAAAGGTTTTATGACGAAGTATATTTCTATACTGTAGGCTATGCATGCATTTTTAAAGGTTTATCCAATGCACTTGTTACATACGAGATGATAAATCACGTTAGCTTACGAATATATTGCGAACAATGATAAAATCCAATCTTTCCCTCCTCATTCCGATATCCGAATTTCACCTATCTTGTCAGTAGGATTAATACTTTCAGTGATGGCATTACAAAGATTTTAGAGTTAAAATGTATAAGATACTCATGATAAAAGACATGGACATGTATTCGTATTGTTGTTCTTTTATCAGATACGTCAGGAATGTATGATAATATATGTGCATTATTACTACAATGCATTTTGGTAAAAATTATTATGGATCCCACGAAACGTGGAACATGCAATGCTATTTTAATACACGTTGAATATTTTTCACTTATGTGGCCATATATAACTGCACAGGACATATATTGTTTACAAATGAAACATCTCTTTTTAACCATAGAGCCATACTTGGCTATAGTTCAGTCGATGTATGTTCCATACCATTCCTTTTGTTCCGTAACATTCATTTTACATGTTACCTGAACCATATATATTCCGAATGGAACCAGTATATGTCTAGTCAGTAATCAATCGTTTAAAATTGAGAAACGTATTCTTACAATACAACATATATGTTTCCTATATAATCCATTCAAAATGTTACATTACCTACATAACATATATTTTCAGAGAATAAACATACATGTCCAAGCTGTGAATTAATTTTGCGGTAGGTCGGGTTTCAATGGTAACGGTACCGTATCGGGCACCACCAACTTAACGCACGGAGGGATGCTAAACTTGTAACGTAATTAGTCTCGAAATGATGGTCCGTCTTTAACGGAAACATAAACAAATCAATTTTTACTCGTTCTCTCCCTCACCCTATCTACCTTCCAGTTCAGAGGTAGAAAGAACGAGTGTTGCGCTCAACGCGGATGACGTCCGTTAGCCAACAGGTATCACAGCCGAAACCATTAGAGATACTGATGTGCCACATTTTATTGAAATTTAGGATAAAAATTACTTTTTAAAACTTTGAAAATTAACTCTCGAATGACGCGTGCAGCGGAACAGGGGCCTAAGCAAGAATTAATTCAAGATTGAAATATCCATTAAAACATTCGGTTACTCTGTAAAATTTGGCGTACGATAAAAAAAACGAGAGTTTTACAAAAATGTTATTCTTGTGCCGCGGCTGAACTTGGGAAAAGTTTGGCACACTCACGGAAAAAAAAAATGGTTTTGTTACGGCAACAAAATTAGGGACAACAAATAAAATGTTTGTTGCTGCAACCAAAAATTTTGCCGCAGCAACCAAACGTTTTGTTGATAGAACCAAACATTTTGATGTAAAAAATATTTTTGTTGTCCCTATTTTAACAAATGATTTTGTCGGTATAACAAAACCTTTTTTTCCGTGCTGCGATGGCTGATAGTGCAACAGACTGACCAGAAAAGATATTGCCGCCAATATGTGCGTCTATCGAGAAAATTTGTCAGATGAAAAATTGGAAAATCAATTTGAAAAAGGGATGGAATAGAAAACCACGGAATCCTGAATACATTGGGTCTTATGGGAAGTCAGCCGAAGGTAGCGCGGAATTTCGGTTTGGGTCCCTTTTTAAAATTACGTTTTCGTGTGGTTCCGAATAAACTAGCGCAATACAACTTTCGGGCGTTATGAACGAGGTATTGGAACACCCTTTTTGGGGTACAGCGAAAG
>Ga0058701_10003664_pt1 | contig 12238 bp, 4 predicted proteins | sample AgamicOrMae_FD_97039 | JGI IMG/M metagenome (GOLD analysis project Ga0058701, IMG submission 97039) | Agave microbial communities from Guanajuato, Mexico - Or.Ma.e | ecosystem: Host-associated > Plants > Phyllosphere > Phylloplane/Leaf | place: Guanajuato, Mexico | collected 2012-06-04
ACCTAATTCAAATTTAAACATTTACAGTATGTGAATACTAACTGAAAATCTATTATCCATGTTAAAATACGTCCCCCTCCCTGTAATCGTGAAATACATTTTTATACTGTATTTAAAACCTAACAGGCTTAACCTAAACGAAAGATTCGCATCACTGTTGTCAGCCAACTTACGCGACACTTGTTTTGATTATTGGAATGCGGATAGTCCCAAAGAAAGGCTGTCGGGGAATGCTAGAGACGTCCTTGGGAAGTAATGAATTTATCTTTGCCGGAACCAAAACTTTAGCTATAAGAATTCGAAGAAGAAAATTGTGAGATTATTGATCGCTTTGATGGGGCCTTTGATATCCGTTGAAAATCCAGCTGTCCAAGTAAAATACGCTACGATTTATCTCTGTAAGAGTTTGAAAGAAAGCACTTCCTTTTTGTACAGTCAGTTCTAAACGCATTCACATAGTATTTGATATAGTCGGATTTGATACTTCCTGTTTGGTCGCCCGAGTCCCATGGAGCGATATATCAGAGCACCGGGCTCCTAACCTAACTTCTCGTTGCCTGGCGCTTACTTTTTGGCGGACACCAGCAAACCATAGAAAAATAATTAGTTTCAAGCCTTACGGACAGTTAAGTCGAGTGACAACAAAGTAAGGTTACTTGTAACCTAACCTAGCTCGGGGGGCATTCGATAGCGCCAAAAACCACAAGCGCCAACGCCGCAAGTGCCAGTCCGTAACCGTCGAACGAGAAAAGTCGCAAACGTCAAAGTTCGTATAGGTTCGGTTAGGCTAAGTTAGGTTAGGTTAGGTAAGGTTAGCATTGCGGTTAAGACCTTTGGAGTTTGCGACTTTTCTCGTTTGGCGGTTACGGATTGGCGCTTGCGGCGTTGGCGCTTGTGACAGCTACCCACTTAGCTCAACCTAACCATAGCCTTAACTTGTCTAACATAACTCAATCGACGCGGTTTTGTAAGTCGTAAATTATTATAGCTCATGATTTATTGCGTCGTATTTGGTGTATTCGCAAAGATTAAACACAAAAGCCGCAAAACTCCATCTTTCAGATGTCAAGTTGAAAGTATCGATTGTCTGAGGCCAGTAGCAGCTCTTGAGTAAGCCGGCATAGTTTAGCGGAATGACCATTTGGCGGCCCTGTTTGAGCTTCCCGCCGGCTCGCCTCGACAAATCCTCCGGGATAAGGTGAAGGGTTAGGCAGGACCCTGATTTCGCCTAGACAAATCATCTGCTATGCTATGGACGACAATTTTTCTTGCTTTGCGGCGGCTCGACGCAGCAGTGCGGCCCCTGCTCCTTCTCCCCTAAAATGGCTCGCTTCGCACTGCTTACCTCATCTGACATTTACGCATTCTCTCCGACAAGATCGTTTCAAAATAACCTCCTTAGAAGGAGGCGAACACACACACACTAAAACGCCTCACTTCCCTTGAAGTTTTTTCGTCATTTACTTTATTTCTGTCTAGCTAAATTAATGAAGTAATGAACTATTCCAGTAAAGGGAAGTCAATATAATTATTATCCGCTTTTAGGAGTCGCCCTTTGCAGTTATAACTGGCTGACAAGCGTTTTTTTTTCAGTTTGTGTTTGTACTAGTAATCTATTTAGGAAGATGCTCCCGCGTTTCTGTCGATTTCAATTGTGTTGCCAACTTAAATACGAAAAGAACCAAGAAGAAATGCCGTCCGCTGTACCTATTTGGATATTTCTGTATCTTTTGGGTCATTCCTGTACCTTTTTTGGCATTCCTGTACCTTTTTGGGCATTCCTGTACCTTTTTGGGCATTCGTATACCCTTTTGTGCATTCCTGTACCTTTTTGGGCATTCCCGTATACCTTTTTAAGCATTCCTATACTTTTTTGGATATTCCTGTACCTTTTCCGATATTCCTACCTTTTTCGATATTCCTGTACCTTTTTCGATATTCCTGTACCTTTTCCAATATTTCTGTACTTTTTCCTATGTTCCTTTACCTTCTCCAGTACATACCTGTACCTTTTTCCATAATTCCTGTGTCTTTTGGATACTCTTTTATATATTCTTTCAATTTTATGATCTACGTAGTCCTTCATCTATGCATTGAAATAGTCATTTGCCGTCTTTTAGTGTGAAAGTTTGGTGTGAACGATGAAACTAGTCGTTTGGCTGCAAGACCTATCAACAACCTTGTTAACAACGCATTATCCTACAAAAGCGAAACACAAAAGGTGGAAAAGTAGTTGAAAACAAGAGGTGGGAAACCAGAGGTGGGACCTTGAAACTCATGTAAGTGCTTGTATGTTTCAGTGAAACCCCAGCGGGTTCATATTTCGGGTGTTGGCGGTCCTGCCGATGGGGCAATTGCCGCCGGTCGATCGAGGCAGTTCAAGTGCGAGTCGAGCGGCTCCGTGCCGGCTGCCAAGCTCTCCTGGACCATCGCCGGACTCCCCATTAATGATTCATTCATGGTAACAGATGCTCGCTTGTTTACTGCCAACGTTTAGTTAACTCCTCTACTCAACCTGCTATTCAAGACTAGTCACTCAACTCAGGGACATTTCACCCATATTTTGGAGCCGTAAGCCTCTAAATCGCATTTCGCGCCTTTCTTTGAACATCGTGTTTTTTGTTTTTTTTTTAAGAAGTTCATTCTTCGTCTATGAAGAAGTTTTATTTCTTACCGCGTTTTACTTGAGGTTCGTTACTAATAATGCAGTATTTTTCATTTATTTTTTTAGACCGCGCTCTCGAGTCTTGATATCAATAGATGAGGTTCATTCTTAACCGCTCTTGAATTCGCAAAAGTTGGAAGTGAAATTTTCAAGTTGACGCGACGATTGTCCACTAATAAATGCTTGTGATTTTGCTCAAATCATTGTGACCATCCTCAATTTTTTTGTCCAAATCTCAAAGACTTTGAGTGAAATTCACTCGTTTAAACCAAAATCTCACTCACTCGAAACTTCGGCATGGTCAGTTTTTGGTTTATACAAGCGAATTTCACTCGAAGATTTTAGAGAGATACACTTTTGCTGTAAACCGTTCAACTTAGGTTGATGTAATTTGGATTATCTCAGGTTAGGTTTTTTAACCAAAAAGACTGACTCTGGTTTAGTTGGGTTATATTATGGTAAAGTGAATTAAATGAGGTTAAGTTAGGTTGGACAAGGTTCCGTTTTAAGGGCTTGTTTCGTTCAGAATTCGTTTCCCCGACGTTCGACCGCGGCTTTTCCGGGTCGTGTCGGGTCGAACAAGGTCTGGAGACGGGACACCGCACTGCCAACCGCATCATTGGGCACTGGATAAAAGTTTGCAACGTTTGGAACATGAGTAACAACAAACTCGAAACTGGTGGACTGGCTGCGCGGGCTGGCGGCACAGTTCGCAGTCAACTCGCCGGCCCTCTGTTTCGGCCCACTTTCATTTAGTTAAACATAAAAACCTTTGTCCAGTTCTATTTGCACGCCAATGTTCATACAAGAGAGACTTGAACACACGGAATCCAACCTAATGCATTTTAAATGGGGCAGCGTGTGAATAGTCATTTCGAAAACCTATTGAAGTGACCTCGATACTGCTTTGAGAGTACTTAGTAAAATATCAGTGCGAACTTTTTACTAGCGAATTGGACCACTTATGACGGATTTTATTTGGAAATGACTTTCCTTCTAAAAGGTTTTTTTTTGGTAGGAATAAAAATTTTTTTTGAAGAGGACCGCCTTTTCAAGAACTTAAATATAATATCGAGTAATTTTTACGAAATCCAAAAGCCATTTTCCCTACAAAAATAAGCAAAATTAAAGATCAAAAATTAAATTTAATTCCAAAAATTTAAGCATTTATTCACAGATTTTGATGTATAGCATATTAAATTTAAAAGCTGTTATTAGTGCCTATACGTGTGTTATTTAGGGTTATTGGGTAATGTATCGTGATCGGAGGTTTGTGCCCTGATTGCAGGTATCTGACGATCACAACGTTACCCGGAGTACCGTGACGATACGTCCGTCTGCCGAGGATGACGGCAAGGAGCTGTCGTGCCGCGCCGTCAATCCCAAATTCCCCAACGGTGTCCTGGAGGACCGGCGGCGCCTCAACGTCGTCTGTAAGTCAAGTCACTTCTCCATTTCCGCTTGGAAATGGCGTAAAACCCGTTTGACGCAGCGCGTCTTCGCGTCTTCCCGCGCTTTTTACGTCTTCCCGCGCCTTTTCGCGTCTTTTCCCGCGCCTTTTCGCGTCTTCCCGCGCTTTTTCGCGTCTTCCCGCGCTTTACGCCGTGCGCAATAGGCACCGCCTGCTAGAAAGCGACATATGCACTACTCGATTTCGAAAAGCCACTTTCGTTGAGAAGCTTCGCCGTAGATAAGGCGGTTACGGGATAGGGCTTTGTTCACTTGACCTCCTTGAAAAATGGCGCCGAAACAAAAAGCGGGATATCTTCATGCAGTGTCTGGGTAGCGAAGTTAGAGGTGAATAAGTCTTGGGGTAAAGCTGTCCGCTAATGCGCAGCGGTTCTTCAGAAAGGTTCTGTTAGCAAGTAAAACTTGGCTTCGGTTTTTTCCCTTCAAAAATATTAGTTTCAGTCCCAAAAAAATGTTTTAGGTTAGAAAAGTAGCCCCACCCAAACAAATGCGCCATAGCATAAACTCAATATTAGTAATACAAATTTATAGGAAAAGTCATGTGTCTAAGGAGCTTTTCTTGAGCGGGCTTCTTTTTCTCCCGAGGTTGGAAGACTTTCCGAAAAGCTATATTAGGCAAAAGTCAGTAGCGCGTCCAAGCAGTACGTCAAACAGATGGGCTCTGCAGGCAGAGAGTGTCCGAACCGCCGATCTGTTATTTCCGTGACGTGCATGTCTATTGACAGAGCTTTGGTCTGCTGTACTCCTCCTATGCGGGACCGAACCAACGGGGGAAACCGTAACATCAAACCCGTTATAACAGGAATATTAAAAAAGCATTTTTTGAGGGGGCGGTGTCTTGTCGGTGACACCACAAGGCGGTGACCCAAGGCTATCGCTGGAGGCTGTTGTGGAAGGCGGTGACGCAAGCACACTTTAACAGGGCCACTTGAGGACTCCAATTCGTGTAAAGAGACATGTGCAGACGCTGCCTGTAAGGGGCACGGCGTGAACGGAACTCGATGGGGTGGAATGTTTTCAAGGGATATCGGGAAGGGTTGACGTCCAGATACCTTACACTAAGTCGAGTGCCCTTTTTTCCCTACGCTTGCAAAAACAGTCCACGCGCTCACAGCCCCTTTGATACGCGTCTTTTGACAAGAACCGCTTTCAAGTGTTTTTCTTTTTTTGGGATAAGCTGGGAGTTAAATAAAACACGCGCCTTGTAAGAAATAAGGTCGGAATTTCGTGAAAAGAAGCCTGTTGACGGTACGCACGAATAAATAATAATTTAAAAAGTTTCGATTAAAAATTAGGCGTTTTTAGAAAGATGCGCTTAATACGTATTTTCGTCTGGTTTAACCCATAACAGCCCAAAGTATTTAAAGTGAAATTCAGTGAAATAGATTGAAGTATTTAAATTGAAATGATTTTTCTCATTAATATGGGCGATTTCAAGCTTTGGGAAATGCCTAAATAATTGAAACTTAGGTTTCTATTCAAATCATTTTTTCCATTATAATGGGCAAATTCAAGGTTTGAAAATGCCCAAATAATTAAATTTAGGTTTCCAGAGGGGTGATATTTTTTAAACTGTGAGAATACTGATTTGAAAAGATCCTCTAAAATAAATGTTTCTGTTTCCGAACGGCATATCTGGGCGGTAGTGGGTTAAGGCAGAACCCACACATCACAAGGTGATATGGTTATCGATGACCACATGACAAGGTGATATGGTTATTGTATTATGGTAATATTTTTAAATTAGTTTATAATATAATTGCCCATCGGTAATATTATCTCTTGGCAAAAGCTCTTCTTTGATACGACCATGAAAATTTTTATCGTGAAAACAGTTGAAAATACGTGATAGAGCTTCATACCCAAAACAGAAAGAGTTTTTTTTAGCAGTTCGGAAGACGCTGAAATCTCGAGCTAAATAAAAGATGCTTGATCGAACAAAGCAGAGTAGATAAAAGTTTATCGGTGACTGAATGAAGTTAGGATAAAAAATAACAATAAGGTAATCTTTCCCGTAGATAAATCGTTTGTTCCTTTTACTCCACTTCACTGCTCAAAACCTTGATCAAGCTCCGAACATTTTTTTTTGCAAACGAGGTGGAAACTTACGGTTATGGAAATTTCAGGCATTCAGTTTGCAAATATCTAAATTATTTCGAGTGTCTCAGACCTTTGGATTCTACCGTTCAATTACGTAACCAACTATTATCGACTTTTGCAGGCGAGTTGAATTGTTTGAAACTGGAAGCTTGTCACAAACGTTATTTTTAACGAATTTACTACTCACACGCTGCCCCATCTAATATGTATTAGGTTGGTTTCCGTATGTTCAAGTCACCTCTCATTTAAAATGCACTTGTTTGGTTTCCATGCGTTCAAGTCTCCCTTGTATTAACATAGGCGTGCGAATAGGACTGGCCTTTTTACTATCACCTCTTCGGGAATCACGGTCTTTACGCGGTCTCTATTAGCTCGGTGTCGAAAGGTGAATCACTGAGGTTCGAAATCATCCTTTCAAGCTGAGAGTGTAATCTTGTTTCCTCAACTTCGATTTTTTTTTCTTTTTTTGTCTTCCGAATAATGAATTTGCGGTTCCTCGTTTTATTCCTTCGCCACCTGTTCAGACTCTTATCTTCTCCTTCCCAAAAGCGATGTTTATGAAGCTATTTATGCAGCTATGCCGCTTTATAAAGAGTAATTTTGCTAAAACGGTTTTACGGCCGTCGTAAAAAAACCTTTGGACTTGATTTTGAGACGGCGCCGCTGGAATCTATGGAAAGTGCAGGTTGCGCCACGCGATTGATAAGACGCTGCGCCGGTGGCGCTTAAATTTCACAATTAATTTCGAAAGCTTTGCGTTTTATTTGTGAAGCCGAAATTGACGAATTCAAGTTGGATCCGCTTTGTAAGTACATTCCGGGCAGGTCTTCCCTATTACATTTCTTTCTATCAAAATCCGATTTCGTGAGCCTAGCTCAACTTGGCCTTAAGGTCAGGTGTATTGGCACGCCTATACGTTAAAAAGGATACTCTGACGCACGAAAACCAACGGGTAGCTGTCATAAGCGCCGAAAACCACAAGCGCCAACGCCGCAAACGCCAATCCGTAACCGCTAAACGAGAAAAGTCGCAAACACCAAAGGTCTGAACCGCAATTCTAACCTTACCTAACTTAACCTAACCTAACTTAACCTAACCTAACCTAACTTAACCTAACCTAACTCAACCTAACCTAACTTAACCTAACCTAACTTAACCTAACCTAACTTAACCTAACCTAACTTAACCTAACCTAACTTAACCTAACCTAACCTAACTTAACCTAACCTAACTTAACCTAACCTAACTTAACCTAACCTAACTTAACCTAACCTAACCTGACCTACCTTACTTGACCTAACCTTACTTAACCTAACCTTACTTAACCTAACCTAACTTAACCTAACTTGACCTAACCTTACTTGACCTAACCTTACTTGACCTAACCTTACTTAACCTAACCTAACTTAGCCTAACCTAACTTGACCTAACTTGACCAAACCTAACATATACGAACTTTAGCGTTTGCGACTTTTCTCGTTTGGCGGTTACGGACTGGCGCTTGCGGCGTTGGCGCTTGTGGTTTTTGGCGCGATCGAATGCCCCTCACTTTAGGTAACTGCTTTAGGGTTCTTTCAAGGAGGAGTATACTCATGTAGGAGCGCAATATTTTAATTGTGAAACATATGATTTTCAGTACATGACTGCTGTTATAATAATCACTAACTTCCATTTCCTTTTAAGTATTCCCTTTAATAGAAGATCAAAAAGAACTAAATGTGAAATTGCAATCACAGCAAACGAGATGATCAACACTCGAGAGCGGTTGAAGCAACCTTTCATTATAATTAATTGCGTCCGAATTCGTTTTCTGGTTGGCTCTTTTAGCGCTAAACCGCTATAGGATTGGTAGCGCAGTTCTCTTTCCAAAGGTTCATTTTTCGGTACAACCTGAATTAGAATTTTATCAATTAATTAACCTCCAAAGAAGTCGGATCTTGTGCAAGATATCTCAAAAGTTGTTAGCGCTGAATCTAGAATGCGTTAATTGCCTGCACAGCTTTTACCCTCTGATGCAGAAATTCAGTTTATCTCTTCTCCCTCAGTTTGAACCGTGCAATGCTTTGACTGCTGTCTGAGCTTACCTGTGATGTACTTGGATTTTGAATAAAAAGTTTTCGGCTCAGAAAAATATGCTTATTTGCAAAGTGCTTGTTAAAGTCATTCTAGGAAATTTTCTTCCGAGGGAATTTTGAAGAGTATCTTTGCGTTCATTATCGTGAAGATCATTATTACCACCTGGAAAAGTTTCGTTTGATACACACCTCATAATTACGGATAGCGTAATACCATAAACGTGAGATTAGACTAGGATGGTGATTTTTGGTATTCAACAACTAAGTTTATTTCCCCGTTTACGTTTACTGACCTGTTATCATTCTTCTAAAGGCGTTCACGATAAATCAATTTTTACCAAAGTAAATTAAATAAATAAAAACTTTGTTGACCGAAAATAAAAATGTTAGGAATGCGACAGCCGAACATCTTGTAAACGCACCAAAATATCAAGTTTGCTCCTTCCCGCCAAAAAAAAAAAGATTTAGTTGCTTAACTTTTTTGTTTCACTGACAATATTTTATTGTTTTCGTTGTAACAAAACCATCATTTCTCCTCACTTGCTTTCATCGCCATCCGTAAAAGTAACACCCGGAAGCTGGAAATATTAACGCTAAGCTGCTCGTACTGGCATTCACTCCCCATGACAAGTCACAGCCCCTCTTAAAGTTGCTCACCTCGCCGGAGAACTCTACAGGTTCGCACGGCGCCAAATTTGAAAGCGATGAGGCTGGGTTTGGAAGGAAAGCCATCAGTCAAGCGCGCCATTATTGAAATGATAGGCTTCCGCGCCAAATATGGCGACCGACTCAAATAAGTAGTTAGGGAAAAAATAAAGGTTTTATGGCCTCATCCGCTCAGAGCACGACAAAAGTTCCTCTCATGAGGAGATCCTCAGGAATTAGGGTACGTGAGATGAAATGCAAATTAACAACCTCTTCTCATTTCTAGGACTTTTTTTACGAAAACAAATACAGGTACTACCAACAACAGACTTTACTGAAAACAAAAATTCCTATTTTGGGTCTGTTTGTTCCTGATTTGGATATGAAGGCAAAACGGGTATAGGAAAAATGCATGGGCCTGTTTTACCTTTAGCCCAAAACAGGTATGGACTGACCCAAAACGGGATTTTTTCTTTCAGTGTTAAAATTAACTAAGTTAGGTTTTTTTATGCCTCTGCTTGGTTGGATGAAATCTGAAACAAGAGAGGTAGAATTTGGGGGGCATTCGATAGCGCCAAAAACCACAAGCGCCAACGCGGCAAGCGCCAGTCCATAACCGCCAAACGACAAAAGTCGCAAACGCCAAAGTTCGTATATGCTAGGTTAGGTCAAATTAGGTTAAGTTAGGTTAGGTTAAGTTAGGTTGGGTAAGGTTAGTGTTGCGGTTAAGAACTTTGGCGTTTGCGACTTTTCTCGTTTGGCGGTTACGGATTTGCGCTTGCGGCGTTGGCGCTTGTGGTTTTTGGCGCTTATGACAGCTACCCGTAGAATTTTTCACCTAATTTAAATTATCAGTGTGGGCGACGAAAGGTGGGACACAAGTAGAACCTTCAACCTTGAAATTTTCAGTGTTGGACCCACACGCAAGGATCACCTTATGGCACAGGTATCATCTGTCGTAATTTCTGTCATGACAGAAACCCGTCGTAGGTGTCACAGGCCCTGCCTCCCAAGCATCATTAGCACCCTGCTTGATATCTGACACATCCAGCTCTTCTGAGCCACCTCCCTTCATTCCGTCACAAGATACCCTCAAACGTCTCGCCTCTGACGATGCGAGATAGATACGCTTACAATTAGCAACTGGGAAAGAAACACCTGTTTCGTATTGTAGAGCTTCCGTTTGATGCTTTCGGCAGGTCTAATTACGACGTACGTTTTGACCAATGCGAAACAGAACTAGGACTTCCCGAAACTGGTGTCTGGGAAACAGTAGGAGAAACTCGAATTCTTCATAAATTAATAATCACTGCGTAATTATATGAAATAATTAATAGAGACATCCGGATTGTTGACAACGTAGACCGCATATCTTGTTCTCCTTTAAAATGTATAGGCTTTAGTATCTAATTGTTTATAAAGTAAGGGTATATGGGCTCTATAAGTACCTTTATACGAACGTGTAAAAAAGTAAACGAAACCCGTTGGATTAGACAATTTAGGGGGGCATTCGATAGCGCCAAAAACCACAAGCGCCAGTCCGTAACCGCCGCAAACGAGGAAAGTCGCACACGTCAAAGTTCGTATAGGTTAGGTTGGTCAAGTTAGGTTAAGTTAGGTTAGGCTAAGTTAGGTTAGGCTAAGTTAGGTTAGGCTAAGTTAGGTTAGGCTAAGTTAGATTAAGTTGGATAGGTTACACTGTTAAAAAATTTTACAATCCCGGATCTGGAATAAATATTCAATACCGGATTGTAAATTTACTATCCTTTCCCTCAGTAATTTCATTAAACGGGAGTTGAAATTAATGTTATTTTGAAAATCGCTTTGGAAAATTCAACTCCCGTTTAGTAAAATTACTAAAGAGAAAGGAAAGTATATTTACAATCCGGAAATGAATATTTATTCCAGATCCGGGATTGTAAAATTCCATTTTTTAACAGTGTAAGTTAGGTTAGGTTAGGTAAGGTTAGTATTGCAGTTAAGACCTTTGGCGTTTGCGACTTTTCTCGTTTGGCGGTTCAGGATTGGCGCTTGCGGCGTTGGCGCTTATGACAGCTACCCGACAATTTACATATTTTAAATGTCTGGAGATTCTATTCGAGGAACATGACGGGATCACAAAAGCTGCGACGTTTGAAAAAACAATATTAATTTTGCGAATAAAGGTCGCGTTTTCACATCGATCAAAATCATATTCCAAGGCTTAAGTTGAGGTCTTTGTTTGACTGAAAACAAAGATTAAGTGAATATTTTCAACGCTGCGCAGGCACTTGTAGCGGGTCGAGGAAATCCATTGTGGGGAATAAGATTATCAAAGCGAGCAGATTACCCTCTTTTAAAGAATGAGCTCTGAACTTTCTTCCACAAAATATTTTGCCCTTACCGTGAAATTTCTTGCATATTTATAAAAACATTCCAGATAAGCCTTCTACTTGTTATTCAAGAAATATCAGTATACAAACTCAAGATAAGCATGGACGCAATTCACGAAATGGCAAATATTACTTTTAATGAAATTAACCGACCTTACTTGTTAGCCAAGGAATTTCTCTAAGTCCTTTACCTTTTTATAGTTCGTGAAAATAAAAAACCTGTGCCGCCGTCAACATATGCGTACGTTATCTTATATCACGCTACTTACCTAAACTTAGTCTACCTAATCGTAATAAGGTACTTCGCCAACTTGTCATTTTGAGATTTCGTTGTAAGTAGCTAGTAACGGTTTGGTGTGTCCAGGGAGACAAGATTGCTGGAGAAACTTTTTCCTGGTAGTCATGTGCCCCCTAGAGGGCGTGTCATTCGCGATTTATTAACACGCTCACGGCAGCCCCCCCCTCATCTCACCCTTTCACCTGTCTGCAGCTGGCAGCAGCCCCATGTAGCTACAAGATATTTTTGAATTCACTCTGAAAAAGATAACGTTTTGTAATCTTCCAAGCGAAGCTGATAGCGAGGTTCAGGGTATGCAACATAACCTAGCTCAACCTTCCATCGTTGAGTAGTCAGATGTCGCCTAATAAATGTAGATTAGGTACCTAGTGCTGCGCGTCGCTCTCCAATCATCTTTCACCTACCTTGATGCTACTGTTCGGCGGCCATCGTCTACAAGTGGCATCAGCGCTTAGCGACTTAGCTTAACTGTGGTGAGTAGCTGTAATAAGCGCCAAAAACCACAAGCGCCAACACGGCAAGCGCCAATCCGTAACCGCCAAACGAGGAAAGTCGCAAACGCCAAAGGTCTTAACCGCAATACTAACCTTACCTAACCTAACTTAGCCTAACC
>Ga0058701_10003665_pt1 | contig 12237 bp, 5 predicted proteins | sample AgamicOrMae_FD_97039 | JGI IMG/M metagenome (GOLD analysis project Ga0058701, IMG submission 97039) | Agave microbial communities from Guanajuato, Mexico - Or.Ma.e | ecosystem: Host-associated > Plants > Phyllosphere > Phylloplane/Leaf | place: Guanajuato, Mexico | collected 2012-06-04
ACAAACAAACAAACAAACAAACAAACAAACAAACAAACAAACAAACAAACAAACAAACAAACAAACAAACAAACAAACAAACAAACAAACAAACAAACACAACAAACGAACAAACAACCACAACAAACGAACAAACAAAAACAAACAAACAACAAACGAACAAACAAAAACAAACAAACAACAACCAACCAAACAAACAAACAAACAAACCAAAATATTCTACGTCGGTGAGTCTAAGAAAAAGCATATAAAAATAGGAAACCACAAACTAGAGCTGTTTTATTTTCTCAACCAAAACAGGTACGATCTCCCTAAAAGAGATGTTTTGTTTTTATTGTGTCCATCTGCCTTTATCTAACCTTACGATATCACGTATCATGTTACTTGCTGGTGGTATCAGTAGTGACGACGGAGCAATTGCGAGGAACATGGCACCTAAACGTACAATAGCAAGTTCAACGTCAATAGCTACCGGCCTCGAAAGCGATAACGTACTGCTTTTAGACCATTTTAGACGATAGTCTTTTGACTGGAAATACCTTCGGTTAAATTACAGTTCGGTCAGGTTACGTGGTATTTGCGCTGGGTTGAAAGAACAGACGATTTACACAACCACATATATACCTCTGCAAGAAGCGCAGATCTAAAATAAGCTAACCTTTCGTATTTCTACATATCACGTAAATCAAGATGTATCTTTGCATTAACTATAGGTAATATATATTTAGCCAAAATTGACTGACGTTTGTTGACTAATCTGAACTGGTCCCATCATTTAACTTTACAATTCAACCCAAATTCACCTTGCCTACCCATTTTACATAATGTAACACACAATGTACTAAATTAGTTTCGTTTAGCCCAATCTAAAAAAGAGATTGATCGAAACCTAAACATAACCGTATAGAAACGTACCAAAAAATGTATTAATTATAACTCATTCAACATGTTAGCCATCTCGTTTTACTTTGCTATTCATTCTGGATTACCAACTGTAAGCCGGGCGGACTGACGCCATAGGTTATTTACAAGAAACTAAAGTCTACACGAGTTCTTTTCATTGAAAACAGCGATGAAAAAATATTCCGTAACCTGCGAGAACCCTTGGAATTTACTCCAACTTCAGGCGTAATTCACGTGGCATAGCTCAAGGCTCGATATTAGCAGTGTGCGCAATTTTTCGTCTAAAATATGATATGAATCTGTCAGCGTTACCGTAAATCTCTCGATTCATGCGGACAACCGCCGATTTTTTTTTTCTGAAAACATACTTTTTTCTTTTTTTATCGCAACAGGAGCTTTTGGAGCGTACCGCTGCCAAAATTGTGTCCGGGGTCACAAGCCGAAGCGGATCCGCGGGGGGCCGATGCCGGACTCTACACCATTCTTCAACTCCTCTCCCCCCGAAAAAATCCCACTCAGTTAAAAGGTTATTTGGATTTCCCCATGTAAGGCTTGATATGAGGAAGATGGGATTATTGTCATCTGTGATAATCCTTTACACTGTAAATTAGAAAGGTGCCATTTTTGAGGTGGCCCGCAGAGCGTAGAATTAACGACGTAACAGTCTTGGTTAGGTTAGCCTCAGCTCACGTTCATGGTGCCACCCTTCGCGATACAACCTGCACGCTCAGCTTCCGTTAGGTTAAAGTGGATTAGGTTAAGTTAACCTTAGTTAGATTAATCTAGGTTAGGCCGTTAGCTGTTGGGTTAGGCTAGGTAAGCTGTTGAGTCGCGCACTCTAAAGAAATAGTCATTTTTCGAATGATTGATTTAGTCATTTTTGTTTGACTATTTAACTTAGTCATGTTTAAGTTCAGTGTAAAATTGTCAAAATTGACTTCGATTTAGCGGTTAAAACATTTCTACCATATTTAGTATTAATATTTTCTAGTACCAATATCAGTTTGGTCCCTTAGTCTAAATGAAGTCGTTTTTACATACTCTAACTATTCAACAAGTTCTTCTTTTCACTACTTAAATAGTCATTTTTGACCAAAAATAGTCAAAACCGACTAATTAGAATATTAAAATTTCAGCTACTAAACTTTAGTCAAATTTGACTATTTTTAAAAGTAAGCTGTAAATGACTAATTAAATAGTTAAAAGCGACTAAAGAATGGTCATTGTTTCCTACCAAATAGTCAAAATTGACTAATTGAAATATTAAAATTTCAGCTACTATTCTTTAGTCAAATTTGACCATTTCACATTAACAGTGAATCATTTTCCTTTGGAACTCACTTCTGGATATTCTCCTGGTTTGGGTCCCACGTTGATTCCCGTCCAGTAGTTTACACGGCGCATGATTCTGCCGTACAAACACGTTATCTGGAACAGACGATACACAATAAGGTCAAATACAAAATAAGGATTCGCATTTTTTTCCAACTTTTTTCGAAATATCTCATCAACTTCAGCCTTAATTGACACTACTCTTTCAGTTAATCATGTCAACTTGTCACATAGTTCATAATGATTTTTCCATTAAGACTGTCAACTCGTCACAAGTGCAAGGTGACACGCTGAAATTCCATACACTTGTGTGGTGCACAGGTGGTGTTATTTGCGGGTTAGCGGACAGCAATTTCGACAGTGAAATTTTATATCCCGTGAGTTTTACCTTGATTTTATAACTTACAGTATATCACAACATAAAATTACTAACGAAAAATAAATGCATACATTAGGTTACATTAAATTACGTCAAATATCTTTTGCCTCGTTTCACAGCCGCTTCGCTCGCCTGTCAATAAGCCTGATGCCGCTTCGTTTTCGGCAGTACTGCTGCCAGAAGCAAGCGGCATACAGCTTGAACGTTAGGTTCCTCTTGTTTGGGTTTTTGGTTCAATGAGTTGAAGTGCACTGTATCTTGCTTCTCGGCTTATTGACGAAAAGTGAAAGGTAGTATCTATCGACCCGACTGCCCCATTTAATGTTGGGTTCCATAAGTTCAAGTCACCTCCCATTTAAAATGCATTAGGTTGGTTACTTGCGTTCAATGCTCCCTACATTGTTGCATATCGGGTCAATAACACCACCCAAAATGAAAAAGCAAGAGATGAGTCATTCTTCCAGTAAATTTGACAGTGTACAGAACAGTATTATCTGCGGCAGAGGTTTTGAAAGAGTTGCCAAAATAATATTGTACCTCGTGCTGACCGCTCCACAGTCCTTGTTCATTGGACAACCATATAAGTCCAACCACCGCCCCGCATTTAAGGGCGAACCCCATAGTGTAGGCAAATTTTTGGGACGACGTCATGGGTGGTCTCATGGGGCGGCACAGACATGGGTCCGGTTGGCACAACTTGCGGGCTGCGAGCGGGTTGCACAGACGGAGGGGTTCGCAGGGGGGGCAGGCGGGGAGGTGCGGGGGGTTCTTGGGGGGGCACGGGGGCGTCTTGGGGATGCACGAGGGCATGCGGGTGTTCTTGCACTGAGCGACGCACAGGCATTTGCTTAGGGGGACCGTCCGCTGAGCGCTCTTGTAGGCGGACAGGTTCACTGTGTGGACAACGGCCTCGCAGACATTTTTGCCGCCTGCCATGGCCGCCTCGCCCGCTCACGACCTCAGGGACCACAACAACCATTATTTCAGCCAAAAAAAAAGGTCGAGTTTTCATCAAATACCTATCTTAAGATTTTCGTCAAAAAAAGAAAAAAAAACTCCGAAAATGAGGTCAGCAATTTTTAAAAAAAAAATATTATATTTCAAAGAATCGAAAAAATTCTCTTGAATCACAGATGCAGAACATGTTTTTTGAAAACAATCTCCAGGACGTTTGGACATATATTCATGGAAAACAGAGAGATTTTACCTAAAAATAAAGATATGGGGGTGTTTTCTTTTTTATCCTTTTTCTGGTACTTTTTTCTAAAAAAGGAGTGTTTGAGGAAAGGGATCGTTGTTAATTTTTGACGAAAGACAATCCTTGCCACAGATTTTCCTTGCCTCGAGAAAAACTGCTCTTGTAATATCTCTCAGCTCCACGAATATTCTCTTCTGAAGAGTATGTGTTAGCTCGGTTATGCTAAAGAAGGTTTGCCTACACGTACTCCGAAAAATAACTGCCCAGGAGAGTTGATGGGGTAAACTTCCAAAATTTAAACTATTTTTTTATTTTTTTTAGTACAGGTATCAAAGAATTCGGGCATCACCTCTAAAAATGTTTTATTTTAAAGCACAAACAGGGCTGTTTATTTACAAATTTTATTTGCCAAAGGTTATTTCTGTTTTTTTTAGGTTTTAATTTTTGGCAATACAACCAGCTTGTGGCATATGAAAATTGACGATGAGCCCCTATGCATAACCTGCGTTTCAAGTAAAAGAAACCAAAATTTTACTGTTTACCGAGTTTTAAAGAATTTTACCTGATAAAAAAGAGGTTATGACCGTAAAATCATGGTGACTCGTCTGCCCCCTTGGACTGCGGTGGAACTTGCAACACAGTGCGCCAAGGTGCTTGGATACAACAACAATACTTTAATAGCCGTGCCAGAATTCGCGATTTGATTCTAGACTTTTTATCAAATCATGAAGTGGCTAATTTTCATCTTTGAATTTTTCAGATCGAGATAAGACTTGCTGGATTCTCTTTCGTACTTTAAAGTAAACCGCTGCTAATCTGACCAATAATGAATGAAATCTAGTAATTAAAAAAAGGGGGAATTTTTTGCCAGTCAAATTGTTGGGGGGCATTTGATAGCGCCTAAAACCACAAGCGCCAGTCCGTAACCGCCAAACGAGAAGAGTCGCAAAAACCAAAGTTCGTATAAGTTAGGTTAGGTCAAGTTAGGTTAAGTTAGGTTAGGCTAAGTTAGGTTAGGCTAAGTTAGGTTAGGCTAAGTTAGGTTAGGTTAAGTTAGGTTAAGCTTGGTTATGTTAGGTAAGGTTAGTATTGCAGTTAAGACCTTTGGCGTTTGCGACTTTTTCCGTTAGGCGGTTACGGATTGGCGCTTGCGGCGTTGGCGCTTGTGGTTTTTGGCGCTTATGACATCTACCCAAATTATTTATGATACGCCCTCAAACGCAATCCCGAAGTGGCTTGAGATAATCAAAGATAGAGAGGTGGAAATTTCAATAATTCACTGTACTGCGTCTTTTGAAATGAATTAAGTTGGCGCGTTGTTTTTGTTCGTGACCCTCGAGGAGCGCACATGTCATTCCATCCGAAGCGAAGCCAATCTGATGTGACACAAAAAGTTCCGAAGCTCCAAAAGAAAACAGAGGGCGCGTCTCTATTTTTAACATATAAACGAAGATAAAGGGAAGATTGACAAACAGGAAAAAGATGCGTGTTTTCTCCTTTCAGCGCACATGCTTTTGCTCCAACAATCACAAAATTAGAAATTCGTATTCAATCCAAACGTTTCCTGGCCCAGTCGCAATAAGCAATTGTTACTCAGTTGCCTAGCAGGAAACATCTCGTCTTCACCTGCAAGCTGCGTTAGAAACTATAGTTGAGTTTGGTAATCATTAAACTAGCCCTTGGTTTAAGAGGCCAAATGGAATTTTTTCGTACGCGCAATGAAAGGTTTTGTTATACCAACAAAATATTTTTTTTAAAATAGGGATAACAAAAATATTCTGTTTAAACAACAAAATGTTTAATTCTATCAACAAAACGTTTGGTTGCTGCAGCAAAATTTTTGGTTACAGCAACAAAAAATTTATTTGCTGTCCCTAATTTTGTTGCCGTAACAAAGCGATTTTTTCCGTGATTAATGTGGTTCCTCACGAGAAATCATATTATTGACGAGTACAAAAACATTATATCTAAAATTCTGTGCATAATTTTGGTTTCCAGAAAATGAACTAAACATTGTATGATTGGTATTATCAGTCCAAAAGGTACTGTTCTGTTCTGGTCGCGAAGCAAGGCTCCGCCTTATGGGGAAATACACTAGTCACCGCCTAGTTGCACGACCAGAACCGGACAATACCTTTTGGACTGATAGTACACTGTTTCTTATCGTCATACTTCTGTCTCCTAATGGTAACAATGATTGCTCGATGGGATCGAACAAAAAAAAATCCCATTTTAAAAGGGACGAATGGCTGCAATAATTATTTTTTTTAACGGGTAACTTTGACAATTAATAAATGTCTGATTAGATATACATAACCTAAAAAGAGTAAAATTCGCTGCTATGCTTTAACCTATTTTAATATAAGATCTGCTTAACAAGCTCTTTTAAGAATATTTCAAACATTCTGAGGAAAATCATAATGAAAGTTTAGTAACGTGGAACTAAATGGTATCTAAAAAGGAATTCTGAAAACAAGCCTGTTTCTAGTCAAAAACAAACTACTGTATTCACATTAAACGGAGAGAGAAAGAAAACTTTGAGAAGCAAGAAATCCGATATGAGGATATGCGGATCGGCTGAGGGGCAAAGAGGCCCGGAGCCAATTTTATTATCGTAATCTAATCTATCAGATCAGACAATGTAGCGTACTTGCTGGCGCCTTGAGCCATTTCGGCCGAGTTAAATACTACAAAACCTCATTATTTCCGCTGCCATGAGTAACCGGCGTTACGGTTGATTTTACGGCGGCTTTTATTCTCATACATTGTATGAAAAGTGAGAACTCATTGTATGAAAAATCGAAAGGACAAAGACGAAGTGACATCGCGCCGCAGGCGACGAAGAGCCGCATGTGGCGGCCGCATGACCCCACTGACTATGTCACGTGCTTTACGACTAAACGCACCGAGTGCTGAATTTTCTGCTACGTCACGCCTCTCAATATGACGCGCTCCGCCATGCAAGCACGCTTTGTAAGACGGAACTTCGGCGCAGATATTCTTAGACGAAGAAGTACTCTTACAAGGTTCTCCGTAATGACGAACATTCTGTCGCAGGAATCTCCTACAATACAAGTTTTTTTTTCCCGATGCAGAAGTTTAAACGCTCGGTAGTTTTAATGATCGGAAGTTCCATTGTCTAAAGTTCTCTAGCCTGAGAATTTTCCAGTTTAAAAGTTATCTAGACTGGATGTTCTTTAATCAGAGTGTCCTTTAGTGTGGAAGTCCCTATATGTGAAAATCCCTTAGTGCGGAAGTCCCTTAGGGTGGAAGTTCCTTAATGTCCCTAAAAGTTCCATAGTGTGTGATTTCCCCAGTGTGGAAGTTCATTAGTGCACAGTGTAGAAGTTCCTTACAAGTTGGAGTGAAAGTTTCTTGGTGGGGAAGTTTCTCGATGGGGAAGTTCCTTAGTGCGAACGTTCGTTGGTGGAGAAATCTTAAAGCACAAACATAAACTGTCCCTAAAGCCTTCCAATAAAAAAGAAAGAAAATCAATCGAACATCACGTAAATTTGCCAAGCCTTTGCTTTTCTACGATTAAAACAGTATTTGCGACAATACTTTTTCTATGCTGGAAACCCTACGTCGAAGCACACCCATGCCGAAGACCTTCCTTGTAGGAAGACCTTCAGCTTCAAAGGAGATATAATACAACCTTAGCGAAAAAAAAATCTCAGCTAACGTAGGCTACTGCTGTTAAATTAAAAGTCGTCTCAAAGTGTGCTCACCCTTCCTCGCACGAGAATCAAGAGAGACCGCTACAATTAAATATAGCCTACAAGCTAGCTAAACGCAGAGAGAGAGCTTTTAATTATTCAGAGTTAACCCACTTCCACCCAGCGATGCCGTTCGGAAACAGAAAAATTTATTTTAGAGGATCTTTTTAGTTCAGTATCGTCACAATTTGAAAAATATCACCCCTCTGGAAACCTGAAACTTGATAATTTAGGCATTTTCCTAAGCTTAAAATTGCGTTATTTAATGGGAAAAATCCTTCAAATCTCTCTTAAGTTAACTTTAACTCCAAATACTTTGGGCTGTTATGGATTAATTCACACTCTTTTTTTAAATAATAAAAGTATCATCCCAAAAATTAGCAGCACTTGCCGCGGTTTTAACACGTTCTCCACGCGCATTTTGAGTTTCCGAAACGAAACTTCTGTTCAAACGGAACCTAATCTACACTCGCATAACCCTACGAAAAAATGCCTCGATACGCTAACAAAAAGATATCAAATTCCACTCCAACCGACAAAACGTGGGGCCCCTGTCAAACAGTGCATAGGCAACCCACCCAACAGCAGCACGTTGCGGTTGCCTATCGCATCTGAATTGTTCGTCAGAAGCTGACTCGACTCGAATCCCCCGCAACGATTGGTGATTTTATTCGCAAGGCGTGGAGGTTACTTGCTCGCATCTCCGACGTAAGTTCCGATCTTTCGCCTGTAATTTATGCAACTTGCTCGGCGCAGCTGGTCCGCCGCGCCGCCGCCACTCGGCGCCGCTCGTCGGCGCCCAACGCGATACTCTTCGCCTTGTCATCTCGCCGCTATATTTCCGCGTCGAGGCGCCACGTATCACCAAGAACAACTAGGCAGATGGGCGCAGAAAAAAATGCTCCCGAATTTCGGGCGATGACTCTGCATTTTCGTGAAAGAAACGAGCTGGAAGACTCGAGTGGGGGACAACGCAAAACTGACAATTAATAACTCGCAATAAGATGATCGATAGAGGGAGAGAGATGCTGCATTCGCGGTAATACTCCAAGGTACCCGACGTGAAATTACCAGTTTTTCAAATGCAACTAAATGATTCTGTAATGACACGGCGCAAAAAATATTCTGGGGTTAGGGCTTTTTTTTATTTTCGAATAGAGCTTGGCAAAATTACGTCTAAATTGGTGGTTTTAAATGTAACTTAATGTTGATCGCGACATTAACCCACTACTGACTATCGATGCCGTTCGGAATCAGAAAAAATAATATTTTAGAGGATATTTTCAGTTCAGTATCGTCACAAATTCAAAATAGGATGTTGCTATTGACTCGACATGCATTAATATAGGGAGATCTGACCGCACGTAACCAACCGAATCGGAGGGGACTTGAACGCACGGAACCCATAACTCAATACATTTAAAATGCGGCAGTCGGGTCAATACACTCCTTCAAAAATATCACCCCACAGGGAAACCAAAATTCAATGAATTAGGCATTTTCTAGAGCTTTAAATTGCGTATTTTAATGGGAAAAAATCCTTGCAATTTCTCTTACGCTTAATTTCGGTCTAAATACTTTGGGCTGTTATGGGTTTTAATGTGTTTGACGAGTGTCGAGGTTGCGTAAGTAAGTCAAACAGGCAATGCAATGAATACAAAATAAATGTGACAACATCTGGAAAGACGAAAACTTTTGGGTTCCGATAATGAAAGCAGTGGTCAGACGATGTCAATCAAAGAAACCCTTTGGCATCGCCTTTCGTGGTTTCAGGAAAAGGTTTTACCTCGAAGAAATGAAGCTCGTTGACTCCTCAATCACATTTCGTCGTGAAAACATTCACATCAAAGCACTCGGTGCGCCGACGAAAAGAAACAAAAATCTTAAAAGAAGACACATAATTATTTAATTACGTAACTGCCAGGAAGTTTGCTCCGATTCGTAACAAACTTTTAAAAATAGGGTTTGATCCTCAAGAACGAAAATCCAGGGTCCCCCTTTTTGAATGATCTCAAACGACAGTGCGACGAATAGAAAAAAATGCTTGTGGTGCAGAATATATCGCGTTGCAGAAACGTACATGAAAACTACCAATATATATGTACTTGAAAGTATCTTATATCCTACAATCTATGTCTTCCCATTCTACTGCGGTTTTAAATGTACGCGTAAAAAAAAGAAAAAAATAGATACTCAATTCAAAAAAAATCTAGATAGTCTTTGTCTCTTATTCTTCTAAGTATTGTTTCTGAATCTGTTCCAAAAAAATTAATCCAAAAAATTTTTATTGAAAATTAATTATCAATTTTTTAAAACACCTCAAAATTCAGCTCTAAAATATTGACTTTAGAGTAGTTTTGGCTGAATATTTTTAGTTATTTACTTTATTTATAGTGATATAGCGTATTTATAGTATTTAGTTTAGTTATTTATTTTAGTTATAGTATTTTAGAGACATAATGTTTAGGGCGAAAACGTTGACTAATTTCAACAACGCATCTAGTGATTGAGCCGAGCTTGAGCTTGGTATATTTAAAGGTATACTTTTTGGGACAGTTTTTTTTTTGTGAAATGAAGGTCAGCCACTTTGCCCGAACGAGTTTAGTGTTTAACAGCAGATGAAGGGGCATAAAGTAGCTGATGTGAAAAAAAATGTAGGCTGCTATAACTTCCAAGCGATCTGTCTGCGAACGGGACAAAGTGTTCAATAAAAGGAGTGCTTTGCAGAGGAGGAGAGAGGACGCTTATAGCAACAAACGTTTGATTGATGGTATAAACTAAAAAGGAAAAAATGATGGAACGAGCTTAACACACAGGAAAATACCCTGGCCGGGCAACTCACACCGCGAATTTGCACGACTGAATATTCCACACAGTGTTCAAGAGGCGTAAATTCCCTGTGCTTGTGTTTCAGATTTCGTTGCCGAGCCGAGCAGAGCGCCAAAATTACTTCTTTCTAAATTTATATGTGGCGGACGAAAACTGATGGAATTGTTACTTAACCGCGATGGAATTCGGATTCTTTTATTAATATAAGAGCTCAAGGCCTGGACCTTATCATTTTAAAACAGATCATAGTACCACTTTCCCTTGAGGAGAGGGGTTTTTGAAAACTTTTTGTCAACACACCTGAGGAATTCTCTTTACTTTTAAGATTTCAACTTGTTCAGAGAGCTCTCTGAAACAGACGTAAGTAGTGATTCGGCCTACTTTGCGGCGATCTGTAAAGAGACATGCTTTGCGTTGAGATGGGTGAAGTGTTAAACTGATAAATATATTTCTTCAACACACGAAAATAGAAAATTACGTGGCTGACAGGGTTTGATTAGAGCAATATACTGTATATTAGTTAGGTCTTGTGTTTGGTCTGGTGCAATTGAATCCATCTTTATCAGCTTCTTTTGCGAGCTTGGCTCATTGTCAGTTCAAGCCGCGTTGGCTCGAAAGGCTTGAATTGGATTAGATTGGTTTGGATAAAGTAAAATAAGATTTTTTCACGATGTGTTCAGTTAGTTTAAGCGCAGTTTTAGAATACGCTATTCGGGCATTTTTACTTTTAGTTATGCTAAAGTCGTTCAATTTATATTGGATAAGATTGAGTTATTAGATGGGTTTGGTAAAGTTTGTAGTCAGAGTTGCCATATTTCGCGATTCTGACGAAATAAACGTGCAACTAATAAAAGAACCAGTTTAGATAATTTAATGATCGACCTCGTCTTTGGATAGCTCAGGTCTACAGCAATCCAGAGCATACCCAACATGCCAGGTTATCTCTAATTGTTCTCGAATTAATCGCGGTTAAAATTTACCAAACTGCGAAATTTGGCATCAGTGGTGCTGCTGTATAGAGCACTAAAAATAATTTGAGTAACAAAGCTACATTCCATGAAAATTATGAAAAAAAATGTACTTGACTTGAATTCTTCATTTTAGAGAGAAAAAAGAAGACAAACACGGGCGAATAAACAACGCCTTGTAAGAGTACACCTCACCGAAATCCACCCACAAATCAGTTATTTCGAAAAGGCGACATTTCAGCGAGGCGTGAATCTGCGCCAGACAAAGAGGGACCCTTTGACTGCTTTCTTTTTGTTTGGATTAAGGAATCTTTGGAAAGAGGAGACGAGAGGGCGCTGCGCTGTTGTGGGCGTCCCCTCATTTAGAGGGACCGCGACCAAATATTGGCCGGCGAATCGTAACGCCGGCGCAGAATGACAGCGCGTCAGCAACTTGCTCACGCCAAAATGAAAGCCTTTTTTCCGCAAGACGAGCTACGAATGCCCAACAGGACCTGTTTACGACCGGCTCCTAAAATATATATTTCCAAAAATTCGTTTTCTCGCCAAGCTGACCCTCATGTGAAATCCTTTATTGCATAAAATATATGTTTTGAATATTCCTGATATATATTGAGGGCTTGCATGGATGCACTCTCTCATAGGTTTCTGTACCATAAGTGCATATATTTTAGCTTATTGTTTTGTGACAGCTGTTTTTACAACAATTATCTTTCAAATCTTGAATTCGTATCTTAAAATTAAAGTGATCCCCTCAAGGTCTTTTCCGAGATACCAGATTTGTCGCCATAAGACAACGGGAAGAAGGTTAAAATTAGCAAAACAGAAAATGGTTGACCCTCACAGTATACCTTACATACCCCGCCGGTGAGTCTAACAAAAGTATATAATAATAAAAAGGTAAATCAATAT
>Ga0058701_10003666_pt1 | contig 12237 bp, 11 predicted proteins | sample AgamicOrMae_FD_97039 | JGI IMG/M metagenome (GOLD analysis project Ga0058701, IMG submission 97039) | Agave microbial communities from Guanajuato, Mexico - Or.Ma.e | ecosystem: Host-associated > Plants > Phyllosphere > Phylloplane/Leaf | place: Guanajuato, Mexico | collected 2012-06-04
CCAATCAGATGCCACGACTTCCCCCTCACCCTCCCCTTCGACCCCGCGCTAGTTCCTACGACTTCGCTAGGGGGCGCAGCGGTTAATCTCTGAGTACAATGTACGTGGTGTCAGCCCCCTGTTCCAGCCCGGCTACAACCCACAGCTTCGTTACAGTAGTGGTCAGGAGGTTCCCGCTCGCCCGGCTGATGCTGTCCTTTCTAGCATAGCTGGTATTTCCATCGATGACATTCAGGCCATTGAACTCAGAATCAAGGATGCTACTGACTCGGGATACGTTGTTTCGGTAAGATATTCTTGATGTGCATTCACCTGAAACAGCCGACTGATTTCCATTTAAATCCACAGAAAGACGGTTCAAGGATCTCCATCACCAGCCAGCCGCAGGGCATTAACATTCTGGGAAGCATTATTGAAGGCAACGCAGACTCTGTCAACTCCAGATACTACGGCGCCTACACAAACATGATCCGTAGCCTCATCGCCCTCATCATCGACCCCGACCTCACCCTCAGGGTCGCTCCCGGACCTCTTGCCAACCCCGCTATGCAGCTGAGGGATCCGGCATTCTACGTGGTCCAGCAGTACATCCAGGGACTCCTGGAACGCTATAAGAGCAACCTCTCTCCTTACAGCATCTCCGAACTCGCCTTCCCTGGGGTCTCCGTTAAGGATCATCGTCGACCAGCTCATAACCTACTTCGACCTCTTCGATGTCGATGTTAGCAACGTTGTCGGTGTCGCCCAACCCCAGGAGTGGGACCAGCTCAACTACGTCGCCAAGACTGTCTGTCTCAACCACAAGCCCTTCACAATCAAGGTGAACGTGCTCAGTGACAAGAAGGTTAACGCCATCCTTCGTATCTTCTTGGGCCCGAGACAGGACGAACTCCACACCAACTTCTACGGCGCGACTCCAACGTTGGCACCAGCGGGCAACCCGCTTACGACCTCAACCGCCTCAAGAAGTACTTCGTCGAGCTGGACCGCGTTCCCATCCAGTTTGAGTAACGGAACTTTGCCAGTTGATTCCGAGCTCATGGCTATTTATTTAACGATGAATACTTGTTACAGTGAACGTTGGCCTGAACATTATCGAGCGCCCTTCCCGTGAACTGACTGCCACCGTCGGCGACATCAGCCCTCTAAGACAGCTCCTCCTGCAGTCCACTTCCGGTTCTTTGGACACCGTATGCGGCATTCCTGACAGATTCATTCTTCCCCTCGGTCGTGAATCGGGTCTTCCCATGACTCTCCTGACTGTCGTCTCTCCTGTCGGAGCAAACAGCGTGGACCTGACTGACGCCCAGAGCATCCCCTTCGAGTCTATCACCAGTCAGTCTTCTTACGTCGACGTAGTCGGTGGCGAGTACCAAAAGGTGATTCCTCCTGCCGAGCAAGATCACCCTGCAGAACTCGTGCATGGGTCTGAGCACGCTGATTGACCAGCGCCCTCTCGGCTTCCGGCTGGATCGCCCGATCCTGAGCATCAACCAGTTCTACACCCCCAACATGCTCTTCAAGGATGTCATCATCCAACACATCAACACCACCCTCACCAACATCCCCAGCGTCATCCAGGGAATCAACCAACTCTGAAAAATGCTCTGCTCAGAATCATGCGCAATAAAAAACATTTGATTCTCCCGATGTTTACGTCTGTCAGATTAATGAGGCAAAGTCCCGAAATGCACTTTCGCTTATATTCTTGTTGATGGAATTGGGAAGCACAGCTGTTCTATTTTTGACTGAGCATAGTCCTGAGCCACTTATGATGAGGGTTAATTGAGTAAGCACAGTCTTCAATGACTAGTTTGAAGGCTGTAGCAAAATCACGCGGAACGTGGATGTCTGAACGCACGATCTCTAATTAACCATTTTGCCATGGAGGCCATTTAATTGGATAAAAACATGGAACATAGACGAAAAATAACTTCTCAAAGCTGCTAAATGAAACAATCCTCCGTCAAAATAATCAAGATTTGGCAAGAAAACCAATCTGTTTAACCCAAGCACTACCGCCCAGCAATGCCGCTCGGAAACAGAAAAAAAATCAGAGGATCTTTTCATTTCAGTACTGTCACAAATAAAAAAAATATCACCTTCCCCTTCCATGAAACCTGAAATTTAATTAGGCATTTTCCAAAGCTTAAAATTGCGTATTTCAATAGAAAAAGTCCTTTGAATTTCTCTTAAGCTAAATTTCACTCCAAATAGTTTGGGCTGTTTTGGCTTAAGGCGCATATCTTTTCCTAAAACATTCCGTTTCAGGTAAATAGTCCTGTAATTCCACATACCGGCAGTCTTTCTTGGGGAAAAAAATGCGGCGAATGCCAACACAACTTAATTTTTTCCGCCATCAGCAAACAGTCTAACCAATCGGAGACACACCTGAAATTTGAAACTGATAGTGAGCTAAAGAATGCATTTTTAATTTTAGACCACAAAGTCTAGGAATGAGAAAATCGCACCTTCGAAAAGAAAAAAAGTCGCCAGGAAAATGATCAAAAGACAACCGAAACAACGAAACCTATTCAGACAGATGCAACAAATTTGCAGAGTAGCAAAACACAAAAGAAAATCCCGTATCACCAAGTTGTATACTTGGCCATGCTCGGCCTTGAAGGCGACGAGACGGCCGTGGCTGTCTGTCTGGAAAGTGGAAGAAAGGCTGCGACAAACATTCCAAGTGCCATCGAAACGGTTATGTAATGCAAACGGCCGCGATTTACGATTTGTTTTGAATCCCTGATATCGTTATTTCGGCGCACGAAAAACTTCCTCGAACCTTTTTTTACCTTAAAATTATAATTTTGGGAAAGATAAAGGAGGTTGCGAAGCGGCAGACAACTTGGCGCCGCACTCTGCTGACGTCATTCTCGGATTGAAAGGAAAACTTACAGTCGCGCGTTTTAAACGTGGTCAGTGGAAACTTACTAGACGGAAAATTTATTTCTGATGTTTGTAAACAGGCAGAATCTGCAACTAATAAGCGGTGATACAACTGTAATTGTAACCAGTTTCCTCCGGGAGCATTTTTTCCTGTCCTTAAGAAAATTGGCGGGAAAATAACAGACGTTTGGAGGTGTAAGCGAAATGAGGAAAAGGACATGAGATGTGAATAAGAGAAGGAAAAAGTGCGTAAATTGAACAATAGACAATGAAGGCTTGAATCTGGAAAATACAGGAAAATCCACCAACTATGGCAAATAATAGAAACGCTAAAAAAATCGATATTCGCAACGAAGAGAGGAAAAAGAAAGGAAAAACTCAGAATCGAGAAAAAAAATCTGTACGGCTGACTCATTAAAATAAACCACTTGGCAAAACATTTTACATGAATGCGGGAAAAAAAAGAGACACCATAAAAATAGGAGATAAGGAAAAAATATCACTCGGAAGAAGAGCATGTTTGATCGTTACTAAAGCAATACGGTTAAGATGTAAAGAGGAAAAAAATAGCGGACTGAAGCCACGCTTCAGACATTTTCGCCTGACTGAAACGATCCCCTCGAAGTCCTCTCACAATCCTCGACGCATATCATCAACTACCACACGGCTAACGGTATTTTTTTTTCACAGACCCGCTAAAACTCACTGACAAAGGGCTTTTATTACTGTTTTTCAGCTCAAATTAACTGGAATAGAGTCGCTACATCAGCGTGATTTATGAAAAAAAAAGAAAAAGAAACGCAGTTTGCGTAATTTGATCAGAAATCAATTACGATTAAAACATGTTTAACGATAATATCGATGATCCGATGATACATTTCTGACAGTACACTACCTCCCTACACCAAAAACTTTGAAAAACCAAATTTGAATGTTTTTTTGTTGTTTTTTTTTGTATGGATAATAGCCAATTAAAAATGTACGTGGTCATAAACATCGGGCACGAATGACTTCAAAATTTTTTTAGGAAAAAAAAAGAACGAAAGAAAAAAGTGTCGCATTTAAATCAACAGAAAACAAGAAAAGGAAATGGAAAACAAAATTTTTAGACTGCCGAACACAAAAGACTTAACTATTAGCACACAACTCGGGCTATAGTCAAACAATCGGCATGGTTGTTAGACGTACTTCTCCGAACCGGAGAGTAAGCGAGGCGCGCTGCGCATGCGCACAAACGGATCACGCATTCAAAGCGTGGTCGCTCTTTCTACCCTGCTGTCAAAAAAAGGACAGAGCTATTCTGAACGTGCAGACAGACACCAAACAGACTTCGCCACCTCCACAGCGAAATTAACACTAATTTAGCGTGAAATCTTATCGTTCTCCGATTTTATCTGCGTTATGCAACAGAAGATTACAAAGTATGTGTAATATTCGCACAACGAAATCGAAAGTCAAGAAGTGCGACACTTCAGCTTCGACGATTGGGTGGGTGGGAGAAGGGGGATAGGCAACCCGCACAGCTTGGTTTACTCAGAGGCTAACAAACTCTTTGTGTAAACTAAATCCTGTCTAGTACAGAGAGAGATAGGGTCCATACATGGACGATAAACTGATATTTAACAAGGACAGATTTTTTTTTTCAGTTTTATTGACTCGGCCTTGCAAAGCACGTATGTATACGTGGAGATTTCAACGCACGTCGAGAAGGCAAAATGTATTGTAAATTGGAGGTTCCGGGTGAGATACTTTACTTTTTTCGGTGGATGTGACCACAACGAATGACCACGTGGCCAATATCTCATAAGGCAGATAATTTTCTGGATAGAAAATTTTGTTATACTCAAGTTTGCCCAGATGTATTGTATATAATTGAAACTTGTGTGATACTTGACCTAAGCGAAACTGACATAATTTTCAAAGTTAAAGTCAGTCCGTCTCTGTTGTAATAAAATGCACTCTATATAAAATATAACATACCCGGTGCCAAAACATAAACCTCGTTTCAGAGAGGAGTGACTCTTTCAATGCTATGTCTCCGCCATTCTTTCAAAATTACCCTATCATTCGATAACATACAGCAATTTTGAGATCGATATAACCTTGTGATATATGCTCATTTAGAAGAAGATATTTTTTCACGTGTACAAAAATAGTACAAGAGTTGTGATTATTTTGCTCACGAATCGTTCTCAAAAGTTCCTAGTATCAGTTTACAGCGCTCACAAATATTCCCTAATGTGATGTAAATAAACGTATACTTCGTAGGCTCTCTAATCCACATTGATGAAAATGTTTCGTGATTTGCGAAGTATTCTACATCTTTTAGGAAAGAATGCACAAAAACAGTTGTGCACGCGTTTTTGTTAATTTTTCTAGATCGACCAGACAATTGCCAGAAATAATATATATCTCGCCAAGCCCTTTCGTTCGCTATAGCTATTCACAAGTCTCTCAAAGAACCAACATACGCAGCATACCTTTTTGTCTAAAACAAGTACGGGGTCACCCCTGACATTGTTGTTATCTGTGTACGGTCGCGATCAAAACCCGTGTCGCATTCAAATATAGTGACGCAGTATTTTGAAATTTGTGTTGGCAATACTGATGCATTTACGTACGGAGCAGGTACGGAGGTTCTCGCGCTCGCTCGTTTTAAAGATCTGCCAACATTCATTTCTACAAACAGTCACTAGATTTGAGTGTGACACGACTTTTGATTTCCGCTTTACATTTCTGTCACGTGAAGGAGCCGTGGGAATGAGAGAGCCGTCCGCCATGTTCGCCCACGCAAATCGTTCTTTGCGATCGAACTTTTCTCCCGTCGATACTTATCGAAAGGGCGGGAAATACGCGAAGCAACATCGATTCGCACACACATGACCAAATAACGAAAGGCCCGGATCGTAGCTTTCAACTTTTAATGAAAAATATGTACAGCATTCTTTACACAGTCAACATTCTATTAATAACAACAGCATCATAATGGTATGCTATACAAAAATGTGTGGTCCTTACAGTTGCGACTAGCAGAGTATGCTATTTGGCTGCACATGCAATTTACATACAAAAATAAATCTGCAACAGCACACAGTAAACAGTGACGATTTCATTTTGGGTACATGTCTCTGGATTGCAGATACTCTTCAAGGAAAATATTTACTCGTCAAGACTCCAACGAATTCTGAACTCTTAGGTTTTAGGAGAGGAAACTAAACTGAAGAAAAGTTAAGAAGAGGTTCTCGGAAACATGGGATCAGCCGTTAAGACGTTGTGGAGTTGTTCATAAATTACGAAAGATAACAGTAACGGTTCACTCTGAAACTGCGTTTCATAGATGTACCGGTATTGCAAAATTATCGCAAAAAATGGGAGTTGGGTTTGCAGCTTGATAGGGTATTACAGCATTGACGACCCCCGAGGTAATGAGAGCTGTCATTGGTACAGTGCCTAAGTTAGAAGTAAAGGACGCTAAGCTTTTACCGTCTCAAAAAAATTTTAAATGTAAATTTCTGTTTTTAAAACATTTATCTAAACGTTAAGGTTGAAAATAAACAGGGCGACTTGCCAGTAAAACGAGGCATTTAATTGGTAAAAATCACCAACAAAAACTTCGAAAGTATGAGTAAAAAAATAAGTACGAAAATTTCTAATACTTCTTAAGTAACAGACCGTCAATAAGTTAAACTTCGATAATAATCTAGACTACAGTCGGTACACACGATTAAAGTCATTGTTCCGATATAAAAATTTCACCTTATATATCAGATTTGTCTGGTCAGACTTCAATCAAATTCTATGATCACGTCCGTTAAGCTCATTGAAATTCGTTGTTCAAAAATAGTTGAATACATTAAACTAATTTAAGTCTATACGCCGTAAATGTTGGCTCCTGTGAACTGGAGTCACTAAAACGTAGAGTAGTTTTACACAGACTCTCATAAAGCAACGTTTTTGGATCGCAACATTACAAACTTTATAAGTATGGTTACAGCAAAGCTCCTATAATAATTTTCAAATTACAAACACAACTTTTGGCAGCAACAAATTTCTTTGTACCTAGGTTTCGAGGCAAGATATTAAAGTTTTCAATGCAACGAAGAACTCAAAAGCTGTAACGAACAAGTAAACCATTTTTTCCTCCAAAATATTTAACATTTTAGGAGAGACCTTAAAAATGCTCGAGTACAAAAACATAAAATCGTCTTAATTCATATTAAAATCTCCTGATCTCTTTTTTTCTGGAATCTTTGGGTAAAAAAATGATAAATATTCCGAAATAGCTGCAGAATCTCAATCTTTTCAGTCTGGAAATTTAAAAAAAAAATCAAATAGGTAAAAGTAAATAAAAGAAGATAAAAATAGGCACTTTCTGAACATCGATGGATAAATTATTTCCTATTCACAGCATGAAAATGCAAAATGAAGAGCCAGATGATTCGGAGAAAAGGTAACAGTTTCAGAAAAATACCATGACTGAAGTGTTTAAAAATTCCCTTGAAATTTGACTGATTATTTCACGAAGAGTTGAATTGGCCAAAAGTCGCAAAAAAAAAAAATGGAATGCTTTGATGCAGGCGCTATAGGTAAAGATCCACTTTTTTTTTTCAACTGGTAAGGATGTTTAGAATTTGTAGGGGCAAGGATCACAGCCTCCAGTCCGAGAGCAGTTCTTTCGTTATACATTAAGAAATACCGGTAAATCACTTCAATAAACAAAGTCTCCTAACTATCAAACGTTTACGATATTAACTTGATGCAGTACAATATAAGCTCTTTATAAAAATAATTTCAGAGACTAGATATGAAAAGTCAGTTATAGTCCAGCTCGTTTTGACGATGTCATTAGAATTTGGATCTTGGTAAAAGGTTTTAATGAAAATAGAAGACATCAAAATGATTTGGGCTTCTGAAACGAGCTCAGAAATTATAAACAATATGAGAACAGTCGGCGCGAAACGGCAGTAATAAGTTCGAGTGATTCACCACAACAAAGGTAGGCAATTTTCAGGCCCCGTACTGGCATGTAAGTCGGGTTGCCTAGGCCTGCGCCTGATCAACCTGTCGTCAAACCTTCAATATTGCCGGTAGCGAAACCTAGCTAAATTGCCGTCAGGTAAAATCAACAGGTACTTTAGAAGAAATTATGCATGAACGAATACCATACCGGCAAGAAACAAGTCAATTTTTACGTGACAATAACTAAAGTTAAACAAAACTTGATCAGTTAGATAACCATGGAGAATAGCTGGAGGCAGATCTTCTCACACAATTTTCTTCAGAGCATACTCCTCCATAAAGCAACGGAGGAACGTTATTTCTCAGTTCAGGTCAACAGTTTCCGCACCTAGGAACTCGTATAACGGAATAAATAGTTAAATCGTTCAAATTATCACAGTGTCTTCTCTTCGGTCAGCGATGACCTACTCGCTCATTTTGTCCTCCATTTCGCCTCCACCAAGGTGGACCTCCGCTACCAACCATCCTGAAACAAGTAAAAAAAGTGTTGAAGGTGGTAGGAGTAGGAAGGGGTCGTATTTCGAGATTCGTATCATGAGATAGGCGTGAAAGCATTCTCCTGGCCCATATTCTTCGATATTGTGCTACAAGAGGGGTCAACGATATTACTTGTGCAGAGCACGTTTATATAAATTTAAAAACAAACAAAATATTAAATTTTGGAGGATGACGAGCTGGAGTGGTCTACTTGAGCTCGCCCAGATTCATACTGACGTTTGAGATAATTAAATTTGATTTTCAAACGTCAGCATGAATATTTGGCTCCAACGTTTGAAAAATGGAGTTTTGAAACTGATTGCATTTTTACTTTAGACAAAGCAAAGGTTGTAACATAATTTAAAATTCTTAAATTGGGAGGACGTTCACGTCATCAAATAATTAACTTCGAAGGGTCACGAAAAAAACCCTCGAATTCAATAATATGTCGTGACCTACAAGGAAACACTTTTGGTGATGCACCCAGGAGTAGAAGAAAAAAAGACAAAAAGGAAGCGGTCCAGCTGTGGCAGTACTGCTGCCACCAAAAATGTTCCATGATCTTTTGCCACATGAGGAACCTCAACAGGTATCCCTTAACACAAAATCTATCCATAATAACCGCATTTAGGAGAAAATAAGGTCACTTCAGAAACAAAACAAAACCTTCAGCTACTTTTCCCAATGTTTATCGAATTGAATAAGCATTTTTAAGCGCACGGCAGTCCCATAGAGGTGCCTGTGCAGTAATTCTTTATTAGAAACACTTTTGATAGTATTTTTCCAATGGGATCATCCGATTTCATCCGAAGAGGCTGCTCTCGACAGAATAAAAAAAAAAAAAAATAACGCAGAAAATCTCTTCTTAAATAGTATGTGTTTTAACAATAAATCTGATCCTCACTTTGTTTAAAACAAAAATTTCTCGATTTCAAAATACCAAAACATAATTTTTTCTAGCAAAATATGTTGCTAGGTCCCTTTTTAAATTTCATGAGCATTACTTGGGTGCATTCAAAGAACCATAAAGACCTTTTTATAATTAAAATTTCATGAGCATCACTTGGGTGTCCTTGTAAAGTCCTTTTTCTCATTAAAATTTCATGAGCATTACTTGGGTTAAAGAACCATAAATATCGAGATAATTTACCTTTCTTGGTCGATAAGATGCCTGGGCAGCGTCGTCCTCCCCGGCGGCAGCAGAGGCTGATACATGAGTTCGACTGGCGGGGCAGCGACGGGGGCGATACCGGGCGGCGCCCGGATGGCGGGGCCGGCGAGAGGGACGGCGCCCGGCGCCCCCGCCCCCGCCACGGCCGCCCCGCCGATCCGCTGCAGAGGAATCGCGTCGCTAGCTCCTCCCCGCACCAGGGTACCAAGCGCTCCACCTAGGGGGAAAAGAAACATTCATGAATGATGATATCAAAGCACTCATACTCGGTGTTAAACGTTCATTTTCGACCTATTGGCGCCAAGTGAAGCAAGGCAAAGCATGGCGAATGACAATATAACCTATGGTCGTCAACTTTAACGCTTACTTCTCGGCGGAAAAGAACGAGAAGTGGGAGGCGCAAAGTTTGGCGACATCCGAAGGGAGTCGCCAAATGAGTAACCTAGGCGGTTGTATCTCTTAGATCTTAATTAATTTAAATGAACGACGATGAAACACAAGAGGTAGGAAGTGCAAATTAAAACCTGCCAATGCTGTCGAAGACAAAAGTCCTTTGACGAAAAGGCCTATTTGTGAGGACTTTCGCCGTCGATTGTGACATCATTAGGTTCCAAAAAATGATTTGATATGAGCGAGGAATCGATGAGGATTCATATCCAAAAAGTGACTTAAGTGACATTTTAGCCAGACAAAAGAGACAACAAAATTTCAAATTCAAGCCGACGTGTATAATAAAAGAATATTAATTAATCTGCGCAAGTTGATTGTTATTTTTGTTCCAACGACGGTAAATGGTTGATTGGTTTTGCTGGGTTCCAACAAACGGGAAATAGTGGGAAGAGAGAAATCGTGAAAGTATTTCTTCCAATTGGTTATATAGGGATATATTTACACTTTATATTGCTCGGAAAAAACATAACTGAATTATGAAAACCCCCACTAAGAAAAATATTGAAATCACGAACTATCAGTCCTGTGCTCGAACGACTCTGGGGTAGGAATTTTGAAGTCCAATTCAGGATTTATATATGAACTAAGTGGGCGATAGCCAATAGTAAAAGCAATTACTAAAACCCTTTAAACAATTCCAACCATTAAACGTTAAAAATTTCACAACAAAATTCAACTAAAAATTTAAAAAAAGGGCAAGTGGTACTCCAAGATTTTTTTCAATTTTTTGGCCCGATTTTTTTATGGGATTAATATGTTTTGACGGTTGGATCTGATTGAAACTAAAAATGATTGAAACCGATGGGTTAAGCTCAAATTGTCGATTTTATACGGACCGGGAGTGGGGGTAGTTTGCGGTTGAAGAGAAAGGCGTACATTTTGTATTGCACTTTTTGACGCGATATATCGACAAAATACGCAACAGATAATGGCAAACATTATTTTTAGTTTCCCCTTGACAATTCTAACAATCAAACGTTAAGAATTCAAGAGAAAAATTTTGGCTCAAAATTTAAAAAAAGCCATGGGATCCCCAGGTTTTTTAAAGTTTTTAGCCCGAAATTTTTTTCAGTGATTTTTATGTTTTGACGATTCGATCTGATTGAGGGAAACTAAAAATGATTAGAAACGATATCTGTTGCTCAATTTTAAACGGATCGGGGGAGGAGGCAGCACACAGCCGGGAGATTGGAGGGGAAGTTCTAACGAACAAAACCATCTTTCCTCGAGTGTGGCTTACCTGGCCGTGTGTTGATTTTTCTTCTATGTTTACTTCTGTGCGCGTTTATCTGCACGACCAGCAGGCCGGAGCAGACGACGACCAGCACGAAGCCGATGTAGGGAAGGGACGAGAGGTCGCGGTTCCACGCCTGGCCCCGAAGGACGCATACCGCAATTAGCAGCGAAATCCCGCCCAGGAGACCCACGGACAGAACCACCTAACACAAATTAATCACTTCATCATCACAGAACACCACAGACTTTCATAAAGAACTCGGCTATCCGCAGAAGAAGAGTTTATAGAAAAGTGGAGGTCGTCCTGGACGTTACACAGCATTCAAATAGCGATTTTATTTGCGAACATGCATTGCTTTGACATTGAGAAATCACTCGCGCTCCGTAACTTGTATTTGCAAAGTCAAAACACGGCTATGTTTCTTCTAAAGAAAACGATCTTCACCCACTACCGCCCAGCGATGCCGTTCGGAAAAATATAAATTAGAGGATCTTTTCAGTTCAGTATTGCCACAATTCAAATAATATCACCCCTCTGGAAACCTGAAATTTAATTATTTAGGCATTTTACAAAGCTTAACATAGCTTATTTTAGTGGAAAAAATCATTTCAATTTCTCTTAAGCTGAATTTCACTCCAAATACTTTGGGCTGTTATGGGTTTTAACTATTTATTCCGCGTGAGAAAGGGCTCCACGAGTCTAATTTTCCACATTAAGGACATTCCAGCGCTTCTGACTAGTCAAGTTTATCGAAAAATTCAGAATGCGTGTTAAAAATCTGAAAATTGAGAAAATTATCGCTTTCGACAAGTATTTACTCGAGCTGTTCTTCCCATTTTATTTTCACCTCAGTAAAAATTTATTTCTTACGTTGAAAAATAATGAAGTTGCTGATTTGACGCACTTTTCTACAAAATGCGGCTGTTTTTTAAGTTTTTAAAAATAACGAAACGGTGGATTGTCGTCAAACTTTTCTAAATTGTTTCTGAAA
>Ga0058701_10003667_pt1 | contig 12232 bp, 5 predicted proteins | sample AgamicOrMae_FD_97039 | JGI IMG/M metagenome (GOLD analysis project Ga0058701, IMG submission 97039) | Agave microbial communities from Guanajuato, Mexico - Or.Ma.e | ecosystem: Host-associated > Plants > Phyllosphere > Phylloplane/Leaf | place: Guanajuato, Mexico | collected 2012-06-04
ATTCGCTCTAGGGTTTCTCAAATTCAATTTTTCCAAATTTTTCCAATTTTTCGGAAATTTTTCCGAAAATTTCGGAAATTTTTCCACGCGTTTTATTTTTCCGGAAAAATTCGAACACTACTTGTGACCCACTGTACATGCCGAGAAGCTTTTGAACATCCTACAATGATCTTACGATGAGCATGGAGGAGATCCCTCCATTCGATGAGTTAAGAGACCTCAGAAATAGACCTAAGCAAGTGTCAATAGGCTACACGTCGAGGGAACATTTCCCCTTGAAACTTCCTAACCTAAGGAGAACCTGAGCGACTTGCCTGTTCCGTAGATTGTTGACCCGGAGGTTAGAGGCGACGATTACCACCATCCACCTGCAAATTCACTAAGATGACTAATTTGCTTGTCCAAAGAGCAAATACGATCAATCCTCGAATGAATCTGCTGTTGCCCAGTGTTTGCATAAGTTATGTTTTCCAGTACTGCCAACATTGTGTTGTTCAGTTGACAGCGATGCTTACTCAAATCACCTTAAAATTCCATAAGGATATTTCAAGAGAAAAACAATGATAATTGACGAGCTTACTTGCTACTGAACAATTAAGCACATACCGGTAGGCAGAGCAGGTTATTCACAGCGTTTCAAGCACGGCGCTGTTGGTAACGCCGATTATTCCGAAAAGCTGCCGAAAAGATAGGTTAGGGGAGGATCTTGAACGGAATGCGCCCCGAAGCGGTGCCTCAAATGTAAATCCAGGCAGGTCACCAAAACACTCATTTCAAACAGATACAGTAGCGCCGGCGCCTGTACTTTCCCGCGCCGGCGACTCGGCGCGATCAGCTGAGCGCCAGCTGAGGGGACTTGGGAGGACCAATGGCAGCGCGTCGAGCGGCACAGAGGGCGCTGCTGGTCTCCTTCCCCTCCCGTCCCTGCAGTGTTTTCACTCCCCTCCCCTCCTGCGGCTTGGACGAACACGGCCGCGGCCGCGTTTTTGTCAGTCAGAGTCTTTTCGCCTACCTCATAGTGAAGAACGGAGGTGAGTCCGAGAAGTCACCCGTGAAATTTTGCAAAGAATGTGGTGTAGTCCCACAGGCTACACCAAAGTGAGGAAAAGACTGCTGAAGGAACCGTACCTGGATTTAAACCAAGCCTGAGGATTAACTTTCTCGCCTAAGTAAGCAACGGCCCCTGCAATGCCATCGCAATATCTATCCGGGTCCTAAGTGGGCTCCGAATGTATTTTGTGATTTGTGGAATATTGGGAGTCCCTTGTACCCGTGAGTGTCAACGCCGGCCTCATGTGATGACCAGAATATTGGAAAAAGTGGAGTGGACCCTCGGCGTCGCCCCCGGCGCGGGAGACCGCCGTGGTGGTCGCCGAAGTGCTCATGGATGATAAACCCCAGCACGGCCTTAAGCGCCGAAGTTGAAATAATTTGTGTCAAGTGCATCGTGACGGTGAATTTCATGCAATTTCCGGCCCATTATAAGTGAAATTGTTCGTGATACCGACCCCCCTTTGGGAGGGAACGCCATGGACTTTCCGCCGAAATTCGCGCGCCAAACCATGTGTTTGTGAAGCTTTTTATGGGAATGTTCCAGCTTTTCCGATCAAAATTCTGTGCACTGTAACCACAAAAAACTACTTGATCGCCAATCCGAAGTATTTACGTTGTTCAAACCTCGAAATCTCTGAAAATGGAGGCGATACCGTAGGGGGTTAAGGCGGGAAGGTGCCCGCCGAAATTTCTGCACACTAATTATTCATTTTGTGATTTAGCCCGGTAACTAATGTTTTCTGATTTCAATCGGCCTTGAGAGACTTATTAACTGAAGTGTTGCATCCATTTGATCGGAGGTTTTGGACGAAATGCGTTCTAAATTGAAGTAGCTTACGTGGACGGGCATGAAGACACCGAGGGTATCCATTCTATGGAAGTCCTCATATCCGGCTTCCAGTCGCTTGTTTTTATTATGCTATTTCGTCTGAAGTAGTCGATTTGACCAGTTAACGACCTTTTACTTTGCTTGCGTGCAGCGTAACCCGCTTTGAGTGCGTATGGAGGGGGTTACTATCTGATACACTAACCACACTTTTTGTAGTAGCAGTCCACATTTTTTTTATTTTATTTATTTTGACCATTTTGTTGGTGTGTGTTTTAGTTGATACTTTCTGTAGGAAATTGTTAGTTGCTGCTAGTTTGTGTTTACTAACTTACTTTTTTTGGTTTGTGCAGAGGCTTGACTGCATGAAGGCTCTTATGCTTAAACATAATGAAACGGCGTAGGTGAGTTGATTGCTTTATTTTGACAAATTCTGTAGAGATGCCTAAGAGTGGTGCTTTCTTTCAAGAGTTGCCTCTGCTGTTAGTGAAGGAGATGTGGCCATATCTAATGCGAGTATCTTTTACAGCTGCCAACCCACATTACCAGCATTATTGAAGAGAAAGAGAACTGATATTGAAAATGGAGAGGTGAGGCCTTGTAGAGTGTTGTAGTCATGTTTTGGTGCTTTCTTTGTGGGATCCATTTAACATGACTTCTTTGCTTCAGGACCATCAGAAAGCATCATCTTCACAAAGTGAAGTGAGTCTCTATCCATTGACTATGAACTTTATCTTCCTCTCTTTGGTTGTGTTATCTAACGACTTTTTTACTTTCCAGGAGCCGCCAGAGTCTGTGCAGACCATTGAACCATCTTCCAGTGGACTTTGTGATGTTGAAGAGGTAACCATGTTGTCTGCCACACATTCTCTTGTTAGGACACTAGCTGCACTATCTTTCACCATTGTATGATTATCTTCACAATTATACTTTTTATGGAAGGTTCAGTTATTGAAAGACTTTGTTGTGTAGTCATGATGTGGTTGGATTATGACAGTTGAAGTGTGTAATACCTTTAATACTTCAATCTAACAGAGTTTTGTTTTTGTCCAGATCCCAATCTGCAGTGTGGAGTCAAATGAGGATAAGGAGAATGAACGTCCTGCGAACCTTGAAGAGCTGCTTGAAGAGGAGCTTGGTTGTCCAGAGATAGCAGTGTCTTCATCGGATGAAGTGTATTCTGTTGGAAGTGAAGACGACTTTATAGGAAGCCCAGAAAGTAAACCGTCTGGTCCACTTACACCTATTGCTAATGGCTATGCTTCATCATGGTCAAGGTAAGTTATGAATGTCTAATTTTTGAATGAGATACATTACTGCAACCTAAGTCCATTTTACATAATTAATGTTTGTGGAGATTTATTCTAAGTTAACAAGGGCATAAATTTTTTCCATGTTTGTGTCGCATCTCATGTTTTCTGTTTCTCTAACGAATCGGTTTTGAGTTAACCAGCCCGATATGGTGAGTGTAATTTTTCGGTGGGTTTAAATTACACCAATTCCCCCGACTAGTTTTCGGACTCACTTCGAAATAATCGTCGGGCATGATGAAGTTTCTCGTTTTGTAACACCCGTTTCGGAGTCGGAAGATCAAGGAAAACTAAAAATGTTCTTAAAGATCTCTCAATATGTCAGTTTATGTTTAAAATACCATAAGAACTCGGCTCATAGTCCATGAAAACAGAGGAATATTTTTGTTATTTCTTTTTAAGGGAAAGTTCATGAGGTTTAAAATGATATCATTTAGAACTTGTACGAGAGATACAGCGTGTTTCTAGTCCCGTGACATTCGTGTGACAGGTTCTAGTCCCGTGACATTCGTGTGACAGGCAGTGCGCGATTTCGAGGTACACAAAAAAATTCCAAAGAGCCTAAGTCCAATTAAGTTTGGCGTCAGAAAAGGGGGTTAAGCAGGACATCTGGGCAAATTTGTTGCTACGTCTTTGCTGCCCAAAATACCGGATACTACTGAAAAAAAAAAATTAAAAATCGGTTAGTCACGTACCCTATGTAATATAGTGTTACTAAGTTCCTCACAATTAAGCAGCGCACCTCATTTATTTTTATTTTATACCCGTAATAAATAACCAGTACTTTCGGTCGCAGACAGGTACTAAAAGAAGTACTCATTCGTCGTTTGAAGGAGTCCTGACGAAACGGTTTACTTGGGGATATAAGTTCTTTGGGATTTGTGTCTGTCTTGACAGCGCTCATCTGCCCGCCCGGGAAAGTTCATGAGATTATTAACACCCTGTTTCCTCGTAATTTTATGGAAAAAAAACTTATTATTTCCTAGATACAGATATCTTGCTGTGTGCCTTTTATTCTCAGTGAAAGTAGGTTTGGGTGGTATAGTTGCGTTCAAGTTAAGATTAGGTTGTATCGAGTCGATTCCTCAATTTAAAATAAGTCTGCAAAGATGTCTGCCTCGTTGAGCGTTTAAGTCTCTCATGAGGAATGCATACCTTCGTCGAGGGCATAAATGGCTGACGGTGGGAAATTTTAAGTTACCGACATTTGACTTTGGTAATACATGGTGTCTTCCTTACATAATTTCGGGTGTCTTCATTTACGATGCCAAGGATCGGAAGGGAAGTAAAATGAATATAATCACCCTTTTAATTACCAAACACCCTTGGAACCAATACCCTTTTCCTCAATAGTATTTTTGTACCACCGCTATCGACACAAATCGGGAAACAAAAAACGTCAGGGTTGTTACAAGTTAGGGAAAATTTAAGGTAATCGGGAAGATTTCCGAATCAGTCAAGGAAATTTCGAGTATTGAGGTTTCTTCAAGTATATGTCAATCGAAAAAAAAAATCGCTCTTTCATTTTCAGGTTTTAAGGGTTATTCTTTTATGTTCCAAACTCGAGTGTTGATTAAACTGCCACAAATCGAACAGAGAAGTTTTTGATTTTAGCCAATGGTCGCAAACATTTTCAGGATCTCACTTATACTATTTTCGGTCAACAATTGGCGATAGCATCCGTTGAATGGGTTCAGCCGTTATATTTTGGGACAGTATTTTTATATTTATTCGTGATTACACTGTGAAATGTATATATTAATACCGGCCAGCGATGCCGTTTGGAAACAGGAAAATGTACTTTAGAGGATCTTTCCAGTTCAGTATTGTCACAATTTAAAAAATATCACCCCTCTAGAAACCTAAAATTTAATTATTTGGGCATTTTCCAAAGCTTAAAATTGCGTAATTCAATGGGGAAAATCTTTCGAATTTCTCTCAAGCTAAATTACTCTCCAAATACTTTGGGCTGTTATGGGTTAATTAAAACTTAAGTGAGGTAAAAAGAGTCGAGGAAAAGTCGGGGAAATTGAGAAATTTGCTTTGTAATCCCTCGACTGTACACGTCACGTGACACTCACCTTTTCTGTAAAATGAAAATTTCACGCTTCGTAGAGGCATGTTCATTAAAATTCCTCACGCGGATTGTAGTTAAAGGTTGTAATGATTTTGGAGGCACTGACGGGCACTTGGTGTTGATACAGGTTCCGGACGCTGGCGACGATGGCGCCCCTGCCCGAGCGCTCGTGCCCGCTGCCCCACCTGCCGTGGGCAGACGAGAAGCGCGTGTGGACGGAGATGTGCCGCCAGGACGAGGACTTCCTGCGGCAGCGGCGCCCCGACGTGTTCGCGCAGCACCCGCGCCTCCAGCCCCGGATGCGGGCCGTGCTGCTGGACTGGCTGGCCGAAGTGTGCGAAGTGTATCGGTTGCATCGCGAGACGTACCACCTCGCAATGGATTTTCACGATCGATACTTGGCGCTCACCACCGACCTTCCCAAGACCCAGCTGCAGTTGATAGGTATGCTCAGCAGGAAAGGTGCTTCTTTTGGGTCGTTGCGTACCTCGGAGCATCCGGCTTTTTTCGATTAACGCGCGCACGAAGTCCTAAGTTGATTGAACGCTTGTTATTTTGGGCTATTAAGACCATTTCAAGGTAGGCAAGCGAAACCAGGTTAACTTGACCAAGGTATGTTGGGAACATAGCAGGGTGTCCAGCGTTCGGGAAAACCGGAAATTGAATGACCCGGAAAAAACCGGGTAATGGCTGGAAATTTCGCAAATTTAAGGAAAATTCGGGAATTTCATTCAATTCCTTTTATTTTTGAAGAAGAATTGCGAAGTCCCGTTTTTGCGTTTTTTTTTCCAAAGAAAAAACATTTTTCTTTTTTTTAAAAAAAAAAAAACCTTTAAAAATTTATAAAATATATTTTATAAATTTTTAAAGGTTTTTTTTTTTTTAAAAAAAAGAAAAATGTTTTTTCTTTGGAAAAAAAAACGCAAAAACGGGACTTCGCAATTCTTCTTCAAAAATAAAAGGAATTGAATGAAATTCCCGAATTTTCCTTAAATTTGCGAAATTTCCAGCCATTACCCGGTTTTTTCCGGGTCATTCAATTTCCGGTTTTCCCGAACGCTGGACACCCTGCTATGTTCCCAACATACCTTGGTCAAGTTAACCTGGTTTCGCTTGCCTACCTTGAAATGGTCTTAATAGCCCAAAATAACAAGCGTTCAATCAACTTAGGACTTCGTGCGCGCGTTAATCGAAAAAAGCCGGATGCTCCGAGGTACGCAACGACCCAAAAGAAGCACCTTTCCTGCTGAGCATACCTATCAACTGCAGCTGGGTCTTGGGAAGGTCGGTGGTGAGCGCCAAGTATCGATCGTGAAAATCCATTGCGAGGTGGTACGTCTCGCGATGCAACCGATACACTTCGCACACTTCGGCCAGCCAGTCCAGCAGCACGGCCCGCATCCGGGGCTGGAGGCGCGGGTGCTGCGCGAACACGTCGGGGCGCCGCTGCCGCAGGAAGTCCTCGTCCTGGCGGCACATCTCCGTCCACACGCGCTTCTCGTCTGCCCACGGCAGGTGGGGCAGCGGGCACGAGCGCTCGGGCAGGGGCGCCATCGTCGCCAGCGTCCGGAACCTGTATCAACACCAAGTGCCCGTCAGTGCCTCCAAAATCATTACAACCTTTAACTACAATCCGCGTGAGGAATTTTAATGAACATGCCTCTACGAAGCGTGAAATTTTCATTTTACAGAAAAGGTGAGTGTCACGTGACGTGTACAGTCGAGGGATTACAAAGCAAATTTCTCAATTTCCCCGACTTTTCCTCGACTCTTTTTACCTCACTTAAGTTTTAATTAACCCATAACAGCCCAAAGTATTTGGAGAGTAATTTAGCTTGAGAGAAATTCGAAAGATTTTCCCCATTGAATTACGCAATTTTAAGCTTTGGAAAATGCCCAAATAATTAAATTTTAGGTTTCTAGAGGGGTGATATTTTTTAAATTGTGACAATACTGAACTGGAAAGATCCTCTAAAGTACATTTTCCTGTTTCCAAACGGCATCGCTGGCCGGTATTAATATATACATTTCACAGTGTAATCACGAATAAATATAAAAATACTGTCCCAAAATATAACGGCTGAACCCATTCAACGGATGCTATCGCCAATTGTTGACCGAAAATAGTATAAGTGAGATCCTGAAAATGTTTGCGACCATTGGCTAAAATCAAAAACTTCTCTGTTCGATTTGTGGCAGTTTAATCAACACTCGAGTTTGGAACATAAAAGAATAACCCTTAAAACCTGAAAATGAAAGAGCGATTTTTTTTTTCGATTGACATATACTTGAAGAAACCTCAATACTCGAAATTTCCTTGACTGATTCGGAAATCTTCCCGATTACCTTAAATTTTCCCTAACTTGTAACAACCCTGACGTTTTTTGTTTCCCGATTTGTGTCGATAGCGGTGGTACAAAAATACTATTGAGGAAAAGGGTATTGGTTCCAAGGGTGTTTGGTAATTAAAAGGGTGATTATATTCATTTTACTTCCCTTCCGATCCTTGGCATCGTAAATGAAGACACCCGAAATTATGTAAGGAAGACACCATGTATTACCAAAGTCAAATGTCGGTAACTTAAAATTTCCCACCGTCAGCCATTTATGCCCTCGACGAAGGTATGCATTCCTCATGAGAGACTTAAACGCTCAACGAGGCAGACATCTTTGCAGACTTATTTTAAATTGAGGAATCGACTCGATACAACCTAATCTTAACTTGAACGCAACTATACCACCCAAACCTACTTTCACTGAGAATAAAAGGCACACAGCAAGATATCTGTATCTAGGAAATAATAAGTTTTTTTTCCATAAAATTACGAGGAAACAGGGTGTTAATAATCTCATGAACTTTCCCGGGCGGGCAGATGAGCGCTGTCAAGACAGACACAAATCCCAAAGAACTTATATCCCCAAGTAAACCGTTTCGTCAGGACTCCTTCAAACGACGAATGAGTACTTCTTTTAGTACCTGTCTGCGACCGAAAGTACTGGTTATTTATTACGGGTATAAAATAAAAATAAATGAGGTGCGCTGCTTAATTGTGAGGAACTTAGTAACACTATATTACATAGGGTACGTGACTAACCGATTTTTAATTTTTTTTTTTCAGTAGTATCCGGTATTTTGGGCAGCAAAGACGTAGCAACAAATTTGCCCAGATGTCCTGCTTAACCCCCTTTTCTGACGCCAAACTTAATTGGACTTAGGCTCTTTGGAATTTTTTTGTGTACCTCGAAATCGCGCACTGCCTGTCACACGAATGTCACGGGACTAGAACCTGTCACACGAATGTCACGGGACTAGAAACACGCTGTATCTCTCGTACAAGTTCTAAATGATATCATTTTAAACCTCATGAACTTTCCCTTAAAAAGAAATAACAAAAATATTCCTCTGTTTTCATGGACTATGAGCCGAGTTCTTATGGTATTTTAAACATAAACTGACATATTGAGAGATCTTTAAGAACATTTTTAGTTTTCCTTGATCTTCCGACTCCGAAACGGGTGTTACAAAACGAGAAACTTCATCATGCCCGACGATTATTTCGAAGTGAGTCCGAAAACTAGTCGGGGGAATTGGTGTAATTTAAACCCACCGAAAAATTACACTCACCATATCGGGCTGGTTAACTCAAAACCGATTCGTTAGAGAAACAGAAAACATGAGATGCGACACAAACATGGAAAAAATTTATGCCCTTGTTAACTTAGAATAAATCTCCACAAACATTAATTATGTAAAATGGACTTAGGTTGCAGTAATGTATCTCATTCAAAAATTAGACATTCATAACTTACCTTGACCATGATGAAGCATAGCCATTAGCAATAGGTGTAAGTGGACCAGACGGTTTACTTTCTGGGCTTCCTATAAAGTCGTCTTCACTTCCAACAGAATACACTTCATCCGATGAAGACACTGCTATCTCTGGACAACCAAGCTCCTCTTCAAGCAGCTCTTCAAGGTTCGCAGGACGTTCATTCTCCTTATCCTCATTTGACTCCACACTGCAGATTGGGATCTGGACAAAAACAAAACTCTGTTAGATTGAAGTATTAAAGGTATTACACACTTCAACTGTCATAATCCAACCACATCATGACTACACAACAAAGTCTTTCAATAACTGAACCTTCCATAAAAAGTATAATTGTGAAGATAATCATACAATGGTGAAAGATAGTGCAGCTAGTGTCCTAACAAGAGAATGTGTGGCAGACAACATGGTTACCTCTTCAACATCACAAAGTCCACTGGAAGATGGTTCAATGGTCTGCACAGACTCTGGCGGCTCCTGGAAAGTAAAAAAGTCGTTAGATAACACAACCAAAGAGAGGAAGATAAAGTTCATAGTCAATGGATAGAGACTCACTTCACTTTGTGAAGATGATGCTTTCTGATGGTCCTGAAGCAAAGAAGTCATGTTAAATGGATCCCACAAAGAAAGCACCAAAACATGACTACAACACTCTACAAGGCCTCACCTCTCCATTTTCAATATCAGTTCTCTTTCTCTTCAATAATGCTGGTAATGTGGGTTGGCAGCTGTAAAAGATACTCGCATTAGATATGGCCACATCTCCTTCACTAACAGCAGAGGCAACTCTTGAAAGAAAGCACCACTCTTAGGCATCTCTACAGAATTTGTCAAAATAAAGCAATCAACTCACCTACGCCGTTTCATTATGTTTAAGCATAAGAGCCTTCATGCAGTCAAGCCTCTGCACAAACCAAAAAAAGTAAGTTAGTAAACACAAACTAGCAGCAACTAACAATTTCCTACAGAAAGTATCAACTAAAACACACACCAACAAAATGGTCAAAATAAATAAAATAAAAAAAATGTGGACTGCTACTACAAAAAGTGTGGTTAGTGTATCAGATAGTAACCCCCTCCATACGCACTCAAAGCGGGTTACGCTGCACGCAAGCAAAGTAAAAGGTCGTTAACTGGTCAAATCGACTACTTCAGACGAAATAGCATAATAAAAACAAGCGACTGGAAGCCGGATATGAGGACTTCCATAGAATGGATACCCTCGGTGTCTTCATGCCCGTCCACGTAAGCTACTTCAATTTAGAACGCATTTCGTCCAAAACCTCCGATCAAATGGATGCAACACTTCAGTTAATAAGTCTCTCAAGGCCGATTGAAATCAGAAAACATTAGTTACCGGGCTAAATCACAAAATGAATAATTAGTGTGCAGAAATTTCGGCGGGCACCTTCCCGCCTTAACCCCCTACGGTATCGCCTCCATTTTCAGAGATTTCGAGGTTTGAACAACGTAAATACTTCGGATTGGCGATCAAGTAGTTTTTTGTGGTTACAGTGCACAGAATTTTGATCGGAAAAGCTGGAACATTCCCATAAAAAGCTTCACAAACACATGGTTTGGCGCGCGAATTTCGGCGGAAAGTCCATGGCGTTCCCTCCCAAAGGGGGGTCGGTATCACGAACAATTTCACTTATAATGGGCCGGAAATTGCATGAAATTCACCGTCACGATGCACTTGACACAAATTATTTCAACTTCGGCGCTTAAGGCCGTGCTGGGGTTTATCATCCATGAGCACTTCGGCGACCACCACGGCGGTCTCCCGCGCCGGGGGCGACGCCGAGGGTCCACTCCACTTTTTCCAATATTCTGGTCATCACATGAGGCCGGCGTTGACACTCACGGGTACAAGGGACTCCCAATATTCCACAAATCACAAAATACATTCGGAGCCCACTTAGGACCCGGATAGATATTGCGATGGCATTGCAGGGGCCGTTGCTTACTTAGGCGAGAAAGTTAATCCTCAGGCTTGGTTTAAATCCAGGTACGGTTCCTTCAGCAGTCTTTTCCTCACTTTGGTGTAGCCTGTGGGACTACACCACATTCTTTGCAAAATTTCACGGGTGACTTCTCGGACTCACCTCCGTTCTTCACTATGAGGTAGGCGAAAAGACTCTGACTGACAAAAACGCGGCCGCGGCCGTGTTCGTCCAAGCCGCAGGAGGGGAGGGGAGTGAAAACACTGCAGGGACGGGAGGGGAAGGAGACCAGCAGCGCCCTCTGTGCCGCTCGACGCGCTGCCATTGGTCCTCCCAAGTCCCCTCAGCTGGCGCTCAGCTGATCGCGCCGAGTCGCCGGCGCGGGAAAGTACAGGCGCCGGCGCTACTGTATCTGTTTGAAATGAGTGTTTTGGTGACCTGCCTGGATTTACATTTGAGGCACCGCTTCGGGGCGCATTCCGTTCAAGATCCTCCCCTAACCTATCTTTTCGGCAGCTTTTCGGAATAATCGGCGTTACCAACAGCGCCGTGCTTGAAACGCTGTGAATAACCTGCTCTGCCTACCGGTATGTGCTTAATTGTTCAGTAGCAAGTAAGCTCGTCAATTATCATTGTTTTTCTCTTGAAATATCCTTATGGAATTTTAAGGTGATTTGAGTAAGCATCGCTGTCAACTGAACAACACAATGTTGGCAGTACTGGAAAACATAACTTATGCAAACACTGGGCAACAGCAGATTCATTCGAGGATTGATCGTATTTGCTCTTTGGACAAGCAAATTAGTCATCTTAGTGAATTTGCAGGTGGATGGTGGTAATCGTCGCCTCTAACCTCCGGGTCAACAATCTACGGAACAGGCAAGTCGCTCAGGTTCTCCTTAGGTTAGGAAGTTTCAAGGGGAAATGTTCCCTCGACGTGTAGCCTATTGACACTTGCTTAGGTCTATTTCTGAGGTCTCTTAACTCATCGAATGGAGGGATCTCCTCCATGCTCATCGTAAGATCATTGTAGGATGTTCAAAAGCTTCTCGGCATGTACAGTGGGTCACAAGTAGTGTTCGAATTTTTCCGGAAAAATAAAACGCGTGGAAAAATTTCCGAAATTTTCGGAAAAATTTCCGAAAAATTGGAAAAATTTGGAAAAATTGAATTTGAGAAACCCTAGAGCGAAT
>Ga0058701_10003668_pt1 | contig 12232 bp, 8 predicted proteins | sample AgamicOrMae_FD_97039 | JGI IMG/M metagenome (GOLD analysis project Ga0058701, IMG submission 97039) | Agave microbial communities from Guanajuato, Mexico - Or.Ma.e | ecosystem: Host-associated > Plants > Phyllosphere > Phylloplane/Leaf | place: Guanajuato, Mexico | collected 2012-06-04
GGGTGTTACGAGGCTGCCCGCGGCATTTAATCGCGGATCAGATTTGAACCGCGAACCTCAACCGAGTCTCGACACCATCACTGGCAACGTAGCAACGCTAACCACTCGGCCACCGAGAAGACGCTTGTCAGTGGTGTTCGGAGGCGTACTTTAGTGACCGAGTCCTCGGAGAAAGAAAGAAAGAAAAATGCAGCGGAACTGAGAATCGAACCCGCGTCGCGAGATTGGCAGGCGGACACGCTGACCACTCAGCCACGACGCCTTGTTGACGCCAAGCACAAACCTACGCATTAAGAACAAAACCTCGATCTTTCAAGGGTGGTAATGAGTCTCCTCACCGCTTCTTTTCTGCGGCTGCACCACACATTTCCTTTTGCTCTTCTTTTCTAAACGGAAGGTTTAAGATTCACTTCAATGGGAGTATAGTAAGTACAAGTTAAATTCCTAATGTCTTAAGCATGCGCTGCATAAGTAACTAACCATCGCGTTTGGCTGACTTTATTCGGCGCGACGGGTTCTAGACCAGCCCGGTAGATATTAAACCGCCCGGCAATTTCCAGTACGGCCCGATGGGTATGAGGGGGTATCCGACGGGTATTGGGCAACCCGTAGGGTATGGGACTACCGGCGCAGTATCGCTTAAGTAAACCCACCCAGCTTTTCCCTACTCGGCCGAACATGTCAAAACCGGCCAGGTATGGGCCGCATACTGAAGTATTTTTTTCTAAAAAATATTCAAATTTGATAGTTTGAAGTAATTAAACAATAAATTCACGAAAGAGACTATTTTTTCTACATTATTGCGATAGTGCACGAAAAATCCCTTGGGCGTTAATGTAGTATTCCTGAACGGCATCTGCTGAGCAGTTTACAAGAAAAAAAAATTAAATGAACGTTCCCAATGCCGGCATGGCTCCTCAAGAGAGCACTAAATCATACCAACCAATCAGAAGCGGTGGTAACAATAATATGTACTAGCCACGGATTTCAATTTAAGTCTTTCAAAAACATAAAATGCTTCCCTCTTTACGAAAAACTTTCAGCAAATCGCCTCAAGACGCTCCGCAGATGAAGTACTTTCCGACATAGCAATTTCTCATACCACACAATATCGTGCCCCACGGTACAGTTGTGAAATATAGACAGGCCAGACAAGAACGGAGGGAAGTAAAAGACCATGAACAACCAAGAGCACAATAAAAAGAGGCTCGATCAAAATGACTAACCACAGTTAACTTCGGCGGCTCCTGTGTCGGGTCTCGAATCGAGAGATCCGGCTGCCGCCATTTCCTGAAGACGTTCTAGAAGGGTTTTGCCTTCAGAGAGAGCCGCCATGAGGGATTCTAGAGACGCTCGCCGGAGGTCGTGAAGATGAGAAATTTCGTGGCGGAGTGAGTCGACTTCTCCCGCGCATTCCGCTTCTATTTCAAGTTTGCGCGCCAAATTTGAGTTCGCCGCTGTGCAAGCCAGCTGTAGTGACAGTAAGATGCCTTGGCATTCTTCGACTCGTCTGGAAAACACAGAAATAATTAAAACCTGAGCTAATGCTTTGAAGAATCGTACCAATACCACAGACTTCAGAACTAAGACCTGGCAGGTACTCCGCGGATTTTAACGAAAAATGTAAGAAATCCTCCTGATTTTAATTTTTGGAGGTATGCTCTTGAGACCTAAATAAACCGTTCCAGGTTTACGATCAAACCTAAAGCGAATCTGAGTTATACGAATTCCTGGGTTATACTAATGTTTTCCTCGGTCCTGGCAAAACTGGGTGTCTGACGATTTTTCAAAAAGCAATCCCAAGTTTTTTCAGTGATTTTCTTTTTTTACAAAGACGATTTCTTCCTTTTTTTGAAAAGCCATTCTGGTCGACGTTTGTAGAGCGGCATGGTTCCCCGGTAAAAATAGAAAAAAAAGGTCGTTTTTTTGTGTTTTTTTTCTTAAGAATATTGTAGTCCATTCAAGGCTATAAACAGCTTTCGAGGGCAACTCTTTTGAGGCTTTTTCCAGGTGTTAATAGCGTAAATGAATAGTGATTTCAATAATCTACAGGTTGCCTGACACCATGCGAAAATCTCCTTCGTATGAAAAAGCCTGAATTGTACAAATGTCTGGATTATACGAATATTTTGGACGGTCCGTAAAAATTGTATAACCCAGGCTAAACATCGTTTAAGGATTCATATTTTCCAAGTTATATGGGACGGTTTACAGGCAGTCTCATAAAAAGGAATAAAAAAGGCAAACGAAAAAGGAAAGGAATTCCCACGGCTAAACACAGGGTGTCAGTTTACATTAACACCTTCCAACAGCCAAGCAAAAGGGAATGCCTGAACCAGGATGGCAATGCCATGTGGGTCTGGGGATTCCACCGAATCGCTTCAACGGAATACTTTAAGAGCTTCCTTTTAAGGAGACGTACCGTTGGAAAGCGACGTTCAAGTTCAAAATGTTTTTTCTCTGGTCGAGTCGATCGGTGATGTCCTTCCAGGCGAGGCTCAGAGACTCCGCCATGGCGGTATAAATTTCGGGGCGGGTCTTCTGGGAGGCGATCAGCTGGTCGGCTTGCCGGAGGAGCTCCTCCACGGGGGTCTGCTTGCTCTGGAACCAAATACGAAGGGTGGTCAGCTACACTCTGCATGTAACAGGTCGCAGTTTCTGACTCTCGTTGTCCAACCTTTAGTCGCCAAGCAGCTGCTAATGCGAGGAAGGGGCACGTAAACTTACAAGGGGAGTACCTTAACTTTCCGCCTCTGATTTCCTTTGAACTTTCAGGACTAGAAGAAAGCGGTATGGGAAGATACCCAAGTCAAAAACTTGCCGCCAAAATTCATTTTTACCATCTTAAAATTAGCGTTGAAAATTGAACTGAATTTGTTACAGGAAGAAGATATCTAAACAATATTACCCCGCGGTGAAAAATTGAAGATGAAAAGCTGAAATCGATATACAGTAGTTTGTAGCTATCATAGATCCTCGCATGTTGTAAAATTGAAACAAGTTTCACCATCTAGTTTCCGAGTTTGAGCTTTTCAAACGTGACGAAAAATACACGGTGATAGGAGACCTTATTTCATCAATGGCTTAATCGAGAAATTTAGTTATACCTACTGAAGACAGGAGAGTAAACAATTATTTATATCAGTTTAAATCCCATTGCAAAACTTTTGAGCCCAAATGAAACCTCATCAGAGGAATCCGAGAAAAACCCAAAAGAATACGCATTTTTCGTGAAAAATGAGTCAAATCAGCAACAGAAGATTTTTTGAAAATCAGAAATCAACTGATATAAAGGTAAATAAATATTGGACCCGTTAGTCTGTCTTAAAGAGATTCTAAGCTCAAAATTAATTTTAAACATGCATTTGACAGTTTCATTTGAACTTGACTAGTTAGCCACGGGCGAATATCCCTAAAAAATCTATTCTTCCTAATGATGCCTTTGAGAATCAATTTATTTAAGTTCCTCAAGCTACAGAGTTAACCGGCTACCGGAATTAGGGCAATCGTCGACTCGTGACAAAAAAAAATCTCACACGATAATCAATCTTTGGCGCCATGTGCAAACACATGTGGCTGTGATCCCAAGCCATGTGGCATCGCCGGATGCCCTTGGTCCTGACCCAACGCCGATATTATGGTGCTTGTGAGCGTTAACAGCTGTTCAAGAAGTCCCGTACAAAGGATTCTTTAACGTCTCTCGATCCGGCCTTTGAAAAGTATCGGTTGTTCCGGTCACTGTAAGAACCAGTTTTCTCGAGAGAAAAATAAACAAAGGCAAGAGGATCGCAATTGAGCAAAGTCCGTACATCTTGGCCCGGGACTCGACTGCGACTGCATTCCCCAGGAGAGCGAGGACTGGCCTGGCCCGAACAAGTCCGAACAAGGGCGTCGGCTAACTCCGTTTGTCTCAAACGTATTTGTTAAATCAATATCAATGAGATCTTACTTCGTTTACCGCGACGAAACCCGGAAGGACCTGAAAACTACAACCAAAAAGCGATAAACTTTAGGCGCACAAATTTCGTGTTCTGGCTTTGGTTGTCGAGCCAGCTGGAGCGAAACACGAGACACCTAACCTAGAAAGGAGGTTTTGCGTTATAGTATTGCTCACTCATTGTCAGGAAGTCCCAGGTTCGATTGCACGGCTACCTTGATGTTATGTGCTTCCCTTCGGCTTACTTCGCCCTTTTCACCACGTTGTGACGCAGGATTTAGAGGATGGTTTACGGTTTTTCAGATTTGACACAGTTAGACCTGAGCTATACGTAACTCCCCAAACCAGAAGCGTAAGGTCAGATTGAAAGAAGCCAGAGATACACTGTAGATCTCTGCCGGATTGAAGTTAATTGAGCGAAAGGGATATACCGGCAGTTAGAAATAGTGCCGACCTACTATACAACCCTAGAACCCCCACGAACTCAACTTCTCACTGTCACGCCTGATGCCGTTTAGTTACTAGGGCGATATTAACATAGCAGGGCGATATCGCAACGAAGCACTGGGTATCTAACTGTATTGGCGCATATTCACACTGTAATTTAAAGACTGGACCAGAGTAGGAGACAATAATGCAAAATGCAATGTTTACATTTCCGAGTAGGGGACGACTACGAGGCGAAATTTTAAAGCGATAACTTTGTTTGAACAAAGGTTTTGCCGGTCAAAGGGCGCATATTGTTGCGAATGCCCCGTACCATGATTTTGCACGAAAACAAAGGACGGCAGCTCGTGTATCGAGTAAGTTTATTGCTTCGAACGCCAGAAATAAGTTTAACAGCGGTTTTAAGCGAGTTCAAAGCGACCACAGTGACGGCGGATGCGGGCCGCCAGCGAGTGTAGAAGAGCCAAGTTTGAGGGCTAGCAATTGACGATTGGAGCTGTCCGAAGAAATCCGGAAATACCCGAGCGAACCGGGTGGTGGGAGAAAAAGTAGAGGGGGAAAGGGGGTGGGAGAAAAAATAGTGGGGGAAAATGGGGTAGCAACATAGCGTGAGTGGTGGGGGTGTACCCGACTACTATCGAGGACAAGCGGAACAAGCCGAAGATAAATCTGTTAGTGGGAGAAGAAATTTTAAGGGGAAGAGTGTGGGATGGAAACAAATCGTGTCGGGAGAAGGGGAAAAAAAGTCTTTTAAAAATAAAAATCTGGTAAAGGAGAAATTTAGTTACCTGGATTTTTTGAAGAACATCGAAATGGGCGTTTCGCATTCGTTCGGCTTCCTCGAGAGATGCTCCCAGACGTGTCAGGGGTGGAGTACATTCTAACACTCGCAACTGCAGCTGGTCGCAAACCTGGAACGAAAAAACTGTGTTTAAGAAATGGAGCATCCTTGAACTGATTCCCATTGTTTCGATGGAGAAATTACTCAATTTCCTCCTTAGAGCCGGACTCGCTCCAGGTTAGGATCGCCTCGCTAATCGTGACACACGTGCTAATTAGTTACATCAAGGCAGTACAATGACAGTCATAAGTTCCCTCTAAAACAACTCGCAATTTTTAGAGGACGGGAAGACAAGTGACATGTGGAAGGACGAACTTGCTTCTGAATTTGTGCCGAACTGATACACCACACGGTTAGACTAGGTTTCACGCTAAAAAAATTAGTAGTGAATAATTGTTAAGTGGTGAAAACTCACTCCTAAAGCGATTTCCATTACCAATTTTTTTAGCGTGTAGGTTAGACGAACCTTGGTTGGATTAGGTGAGGTTGTGCGAGGAAACATAAGGCCATATCAGCCGGTACTACAGGTTAGGTTGGCTGGTTTAAAAATAGGGGTTTCGGGGAGACGTTATTTGATTCGACGGCCTGGGTGGTATACATTAGGTTGAATTAGATTACTGCGAGAAATGATTAGAATATTGTAAATTTCGTAGCGATTACGAAGCAACGGGAGATACCTGTATTTTTGAGTTGCCTGTATGTACAATACTTTGACGACTACGAATATTAAATCTCCAAGTCTTCCCTACACACTCAAAACCGTCATAAAATACGTTTTTTAAAACGTATTTTATGTGACGTAGACATTGTCTTTCGCCTTTGCGTGCCGAACCCAAAAACAGTGGAAGTACCGGTTTTTGAAAATCTGAGACAAAGAGTCTTACGTTTCATGACAAGTTAAAAACTAACCAGCCGCGAAACCAGCCACAGCAACAATATTTATTGCTAAAAGGGGCGATGTATGGTACTAGTCAACACCCGACTAAAAAGAACACACACATTTGCATGGGTACCTTCACACAAAATAACGTGACAAATGTGACCTACGAGGGTGACCCTGAGGGGAAGGGGAGAGTCACTCGACTTCCCTCATAAGGAGAGCGACCTTGGGCACTACGCTGGCCCGCGGCCCGCGGCGGACAGCACATCTTGTTAAGCGATTTGCTTCCACCTTTTTTGGACATCGATTAGCTTGCCAAACAATCTAGACCTATCTAACTTCCGCAGAAATACAGAGATTATCGTGTGACTCTACACGGGGGGCATTCGATAGCGCCAAAAACCACAAGAGCCAACGCCGCAAGCGCCAGTCCGTAACCGCCAAACGAGAAAAGTTGCAAACGCCAAAGTTCGTATAGTCAAGTTAGGTTAGGCTAAGTCAGGTCAGGTTAAGTTAGGTTAAGGTTGGTATTGCGGTTAAGACCTTTGGCGTTTGCGACTTTTCTCGTTTGGCGGTTACGGATTGGCGCTTGCGGCGTTGACGCTTGTGGTTTTTGGCGCTTATAACAGCTACCCACTCTACACTACCTTTTTACAACTGAATTTCCATGTCTTGGGTTCTATCTTTCCGAGAAGAGCGGAGCGAGGCACAAGGCACCTGGCTAACCTTGAATAGCAAAAATAAAGGCGTTAAGTCAAACGTTAGCGAAGCGAGGCACTAGGCAACTAACCTACATTTATATTGATGTCTCGTTACGTGCAGAGACGAGGATAATTCAGGTGAAATTAGGTGAGGTAAGGTTTGGTGAAGGATATCGTTAACCCCTCAAAAGGGGACTTAATCTTGATGTAAGGTAGAGCCAGCGTAAAACACGAGAAGTCGAAAATGCAAAGAGTGCGTAGCAAAATCTCACGCCGCCAAGTAATCTTGGATAAGCAATTTCTCATAGAGCCTACGACTTTCCACCGTCTATTCGATTTCTCCGCTATCTGTATATTCGCACGGGCCCCGTCAAGTGAATTTCGCATACTCAAACACTTGTCCGAACGTTCCCGCCAAAAAGACAAACAAAAGCAGAAATCAAAGACTTTTAACAGGCCGCGTGGCTCCTCGGATAGAGACTGTGACAGCGGCGTCGCACAACGGATTGTCATTCAAGCATTTTAAGAAGGTTAGGCTAGTTAACGTCCTGTTAGGTTGTCTCAGATTAAGTTTACTAGGTTGGGTTAGGTTCCATGTGTGTAGAATAGGGCTTATCTCAATTAGGGAAACATCCTACATGTCGCAAAATTCGCATACTCAAACACTTCCCGCTTCAAAGAGCTAGAGAAAAGTAAAGAAAAAAAGTAGAGAACGATGGAAGAAAAGTAGTACCCATGTATTCACGCTACCCACTCAAGCCTAGGTAAATAATAGCCCATAATCTGGAGCAGTGGGTGCTGTGTTCTAGAGTACGCGTGAAAAATCAGACCCCCCTCCTGATTCTCTTCCTCCCAGGCGTCTCGTTTTCATAAGGCGCCGACCTTGCCCGTCACGGTGCGTAGCCATCACAGCCTTATTAGGCGTAATTCAAATGGACGTATTGGGCGCCATACTGAAAGGCAGGTTGAAACCTCTTCGCTTTTCTTTTTTCCTTTCTTCTTTTTCACTTTTTTTCTTATTTCCTTCCTTTCATTCACGAATTATGATTTTTTTTCAGAAAAACGAAGAAAGCCGTCTTTTCTTTCGATTTTGAAAAGCACAGAGACAAAAAGTCGTCTGAAAATAGAGGGGACCGACTTAATTTAAAAAAATAAGAAAAGAAAAAAGAAAGAAAAGAAAAGAAAAAAAGAAAAGAAAAGGAAAGGAAAAAAAGGAAAAAGGAAAGAAAGGCACCTCTCAACGCGTTTCAAGAATACGATTCGAACTGATTTTAATAATTGATTTTGCAAATGTTAATACATTTTTATATGGCAACTTTGCGACATTTTTTTTAAATTGTAAATTTTTGATTTACTGGATTCAAATGGTGCCACATTTTTTTTTTCAGAAATAGGCCGGGAGAATATGTATCGAATATTTCTTCAGAACTATTTTCGTTGTTTTCAAATGGTTATTCGTAATAACTTAATTTCGTGTTACTGAATAATCAGAATATACACAAAAACTCACGAAGTCGGAACTAAAATTCGTCCCGTTCAATAACCCAAAACCGCAACGTCACGGTAGGCAAGCTAGCGTTGCAGGTTGAGAAGAACGGGTTGTAGCGACGAAACTACAAATCATCAACTGTTTCGCACTTAATATTTCACTGTAATATGACAGTCGACGTCCGGAAAAATGACATCGCAAATAGTACTTCACCACTTAAAAAAAAAAAACAATCTGCCCATAAGTCCTTTACATAAACCTAAATTCATATTCAAAAATATGAAGACAGCCGAATAAGACAAGTTAAGAGACAAAAAAGTCTTACAAAAATGAAAGGCGCCTTCTATGGCGAGCACACGGCTCCGGTTTATTTATTTCGCCGTTTAAACAAGGCACTCCTTTGACAAATACCCGACAAATAGAGTACTCTTCATATTTCCAAGTAACTTATGTTGCTAGTCTGTTTCCTTCATTTTGTCACGGTGCTAAAAGCTTAAAGCAAAATGTAATATCATTGAAACAGATGCATAATCTTGAGCAAGATGTTTGTAAAGCTATTCGTACCTTTAAAAAAAGTTTTGAGGATATCCCGCTTAAGGCTTTAGATTAAAAAACACTTTAAACTCCATCTTTTTTAACTGAAAATAAACCGAGAAAATTCAGCGTTGATGGAAAAGTGCGAGTTTTAGACTAAAATAAATTACAGCCACTCACAGCTTGAAAGGTTATTAGATTTTCCGCCTGTGAGTTCCACCAACGTGCCTTTAATTACGTCATGAGGATTAAGGACGTATAATTAGACAAGGTTAACTTAGGTCAAGTGCCCTGTTCCTCGCTCCAAACGCAAATGCCTTCTGATTCACTACCGCTCGGCTGTCGCTTGCCACTTCTCGGCAGACTGCAGCCGAGAAGTAAGCGGCTTAAGGCTTGGCTACAGTTAAGTGCATCTAGGTTAAGTTGTTCCTATCGCTTGCTACATCGCTTCACTCGCCTTACCGACGAAGGTGGAACTCAAGGGGTGGAAAATATTCAACCTTTCCTTAAACTTTGTCTGAAAACTTGGCTTCTAGGAAGACAGGCGGTAAAAGAAGAGAGCGAGATTTGACTGAAATGAGTGATATGGCGTTCGGAATAATGTTATTTCAGTCACTCCGGCGCGGCGGCTGCGCGGCGAACCGCGCTGACTCTGCTTCCATTCCATGAATCATTCATTCAGGTTTTGAGTTACGGTCCGGTCACTCAACGGAACACACGGAGTAGGAGCTTCCTGTAGCTAACTACCATTAATAGGTCCAGCTAGCTCGTAGTAATTTAGCTACCACATATCATTTCGCCCTGCTCTGAATTTTCAAATCTCTGATATCTTCAACACATACACGTTATTCCTTTAACTTCACGGGGAGCTGAAGCGCTTGGTTGAAGGAAATAAGTGCTATTTGGTACTCATACTCAAAGTTTTTGGTTGTGGTAATCAAATACTTGGTTGTCACAACCCGAAAATTTGGTTGAGCATACAGTATATCAACGAAGTACTTATTATAGTTACTCCAAGTGCTTCTTTCTGTGCGTTCTATTTCCAATACTAGACACATGTATATTGATATTTATGTCTTGTTAGGTGAAAGGAGGCAGGATAATTCAGGTGAAATTAGGTGAGGTAAGATTAGAGGAGGTAATGTTAGGTGAGATGAACTTACGGTTAGGTGAGGTAGGGTTAGGTGAGGTAGGGTTAGGTGAGGTAGGGTAGGTGAGATTAGGTAAGGTTAGGTGAGGTCAGGTAAAGGTAAATTTAGGTTAGTCTATAAGTCAGGTGAGACGAAACGAGATAAGGAGGCATAATAGGCGAGAAGGAATCCGGATGAATTATCCTTGTGATAAGTAAAGTTATTTTTTTTAAAAAAAAAAAGTGAGAAAAGGAGAGTGAGATAGGCTTGGGGTAAAGAAAGTTCGGCTCGGTTAGCTACTTGAAAACAAACATTTTGTAAAGTTTCTCGACAAACTAGGTTACCTCTTCATTCGCACGTCATAAAGCATCAAAGTGAAAAGATCAAAAACATACCATTTATCACATCGCCGTGTTGAGAACATTGGAAATCGAATAGTTCGCAGGAATGTTCAATTATTACATCGAAACAATTGTGTTTTATGTTTAATGAGCGTATCGGGGGGCATTCCTTTTAAAAAAATATAGAGAGAGACGTAAACTGACCTAGTTTCAGATCCACTGACATATCATGCATGCTTCATAGAATAAGAAAAAGTTACGGCTAACTATATTTCTTGAGCGTCTCGTCTCGCTTTAGTGAGTTAAGTCACGAGGCCGACATATTTGTCGGGTTGCCTTGGCATTCCCTATTTGCTCTCAAAATATTGGCGGGGCCCAATAATATGCAGCGCCGGTTAAGTGGCTTGTAGTGTCCTCGCTAAAAATAACACGAACCGCTTTTTCGAAAACTCCAGTCATCAATATTTGGCTATTAAGTGAAACCCGATTATAGCGAATTTCGAGGAACTAAAATTCGATACTAGTGGGATTCGTTATAAGCGGGTTCGTTTAGAGCGCAAATCAAAGAGACCATTAAACAGGGACACAAGTGGAAAATAGGGTCTGTTTTATTAGTGAGGGTACCAAGAAGGCCCGCATTCACTTGTCAGACGGAGGGGGCATTCGATAGCGCCGAAAACCACAAGCGCCAACGCCGCAAGCGCCAGTCCGTAACCGCCAAACGAGGAAAGTCGCAAACGCCAAAGTTCGTATAAGTTAGGTTAGGTTAAGTTAGGTTAGGTAAGGTTAGTATTGCGGTTAAGACCTTTGGCGTTTGCGACTTATCTCGTTTGGCGGTTACGGATTGGCGCTTTCGGCGTTGGCGCTTGTGGATTTTGGCGCTTATGACAGCTACCCGTCAGACGGTAAGGACACATAAGATTTAGGGTGTTGCTATTAACCCGACATGCATTAATATAGGGAGAGTGTTGCTGTTGACCCGACATATAGGGAGACTTGAACGCACGTAACCAACCTAATACATTTCAAATGGGAATTGACTTGAACGCACGGAAAGCAAACTTAATACATTTTAAGTGGCGCATAATAGTCGGGTCAATAGACATTTCCTAAGATTTAATATATGTGACACAATTGCATTACACACGTTCCACGCTCATAGTCAAAGACTTGGTAACTTAAATAATTTGCAGGAATCGTTTTCATAAGAATAGGATCATTTCCGGTAAAATATATTATTTTAAAAGAAAACACTCAATTTTATAGATGAAAATATAGTTGTTAAATTTGAAAAGACCATTGGCGGGTCCATATATGGGTCAAGATGGGAGCTGGCGGGACCTTTTAACAATGGAACGTTGGCAGTCCTGAGTCGCATCGAGTTTGGAGACAAGGTACCAGCTAAGAGGCTTCCATCGGGACACTCAACACCAAAAGCGGAACGCCTTAAATTTATTGGCGGTTAAACTGGTACAGGTGTGGGCAAAATTACGTCGGCTTGTTCGTTGTAGGTCCGCAGGCTACTAAGCCGAAGATGAAAAATTTGTGATTACGATGATTCTGAACTTAAAAGGATCGGGACAACTTATTTTCAATACGGCTTGGTTATAAAAACCAAACAGATTTTCGCCACGATTCGTAAACTTGTGAGGGTATTCTAAGTTTGTTTCAGAAGAACTGAAATATGAATATTACAATTATAACACATAATTAGGTCGCACAAAGAAGTCATATTTTTTTTAAAGATGAATCTTTCGTCTATTTCAAAAGTTATTTAATCAAAAGTCGGATCTTAGATATAGCAGCTTTTCTTTAATCAAAATAAAATAAAAAATAAGACCTAAAAATTAAGCACATAGAGTGGACAGGGATTTATTTTCCGCTAAAGCAAAATTTTCGTCTAAAACTTCGATTTTACAAAAAATAAAAAAA
>Ga0058701_10003669_pt1 | contig 12232 bp, 7 predicted proteins | sample AgamicOrMae_FD_97039 | JGI IMG/M metagenome (GOLD analysis project Ga0058701, IMG submission 97039) | Agave microbial communities from Guanajuato, Mexico - Or.Ma.e | ecosystem: Host-associated > Plants > Phyllosphere > Phylloplane/Leaf | place: Guanajuato, Mexico | collected 2012-06-04
AAGAATAAAATCAATATTACTAAAATTTTGGGCGAAAATTCTAAATTCTTGCCACAAACGTTATGATTGTTGATATGTGGCCTTGAGTGGTGTAGGCACCTATTTTTGTATTTTTTTTTTCAATAGATGAGATAAACTGGAATGACGTTAGCCGGCGTTGATAACCTCGATCGCTCGTCGTTTTCATACAAAACGTAACCAGGTATTACTAAGTTACAAACGAAGTACCACAACAGATTTTAATGTGTTTTTTGTTTCAGGGTTAGGTTCCTGCTTTCTCCATGTATATAAATTACATTAATCATTTGATGAAAAAAAATCGCTTCTGTTTGAGCTGTGAATCACGATAATTCGATTAATTTTTTTAAAAGTATTCGATTCGATTCAGAAAATAAAATTGCGAATAGCACACCCCTTCTTTGAACCTTGATTTTTTTGACATATGCTCAATTGTTTATCCACCTTAAAACCCCGTGAAAAGCCATTGCAGCGCAAGTTAGCGAATGAAGGATTTTCGCGTCTTAACCGTCGATTTCATAAGTTTTACTTACATGCACTGACATCAAAACGACACGAAATATTGCTTATGTGCGTGAGGCTAATGTGTGTCTGCATGTGTACGTGTATGTTTTTGTGTATCTGTATTATGACATCTCTAGCAGATATCAAAGAGGGTCTTGCGAAGCATAAATAAAATAGCATAAATTTGAAGACCTAAAATTTTGACTTTACGCAAGACGAGGTGTAGGAGGCTATGCCCGTGCGAATGTGTTTACACGTAAATGTGGGCCTCTTCTCGATATTGTTTTTGGGTGGGGTGTTGAAGCGAGACTTTACTTCAAAAGTCAACGGAAAATATTCATATTACTTTTTTAGGGGCATTACTTTTTAACTTGTGACCTATTTTCAACGAAGAGCTTCCTAAACTGATAAACAATTGACATCTTGTGAATGATTCGAGCATGGTTTTTTTTAAAGGTCATGGCTATTTGCCCGTCGGTGCAAATACATAGAGACTTGAACGCACGTAATGCACTTTAAATGGGAGATGACTTGAACGCACGGAACCGAACCTAATGCATAATAATTTTTTTAAATCGCAATTGAAATATCTGCAGTTTTATGTCCATTAACTCCTTTTTTTGTTTAATTAGATAATAATTACAACAAAATCACAGCACTTTCGTGTAGACCACGTAGTAAGGGCTTGCATTGACTTTTTTTCGTGTACTTAAAATAATACAGTTGGTTTTAATGTCAAAATAAGGTCGCCTCGGTCTAAAGGTAGGCCAGAAAATATTAGGACATTTCAGGGGTAAGGTTAATCCTAAACATTAATTAATGTTAATTGAGGTCAGACAAAGTTTACGTAAAGTTGGGTTACCTCAGGTAAAGTTAGATTAGGGTAGGTATGGTGAGGATAGGCAAGGCTGGGTTGTATTGGTCCAAGTCAGCCCAGGCTTCACGAGAGAAGCATTTGTGTTGGATCAGGAAACTGAAAATAATCATCCTTTTATGCGTTGCTGTTCAAACATTTGCAGAACATTATTTAGTATTCTGACAAAAAAAACGATTGATCTTGACATGATAATAACGGAGTGAGTGATTCGTGCAATGTAGAGAGAATACGGGTGGGTTTAGGTACTACGAGTAGTTAGTTTAATAGTTGGGTCGTTGTAGGCATGCACGAAGACGAGAAAAAAGACTTTCGGCTTTGCACAAACTATAAGCATTCTTCGGACGCCTTTGGAGGCTGTACACAAGCTCCCTAGCACAACTAACGCCAACAACATTACGAGGCTCGTTAAAACGTTGTGCTCTTTGATCTGCGCGTCTGACAAGTCGCATATTTGGCAACTGTCAGTCTTCGACCTGAAATAGTCGACTAACTATGTATGGCGTATCCTTTAATGGAATACTTTCTAAGGAGGACTCAAAGACAGTTTCCATCTTTTGACAGCATGTCTTATTCCCCTTGCCTAGCTATCACTACGTGATAATGTAGGAATTTTCGGGATGTTGAGACCTCAAAGGGAAGCGGTGAAGGCTGGCACGTCCTTAACCCTACGAACCAAAACCAACCTTTTGACGGATCAAATCCCAAGCCTTCTAAATGCCAAAGCCTTTGCTGGCCTTGTTGGCTCCGCACCGCTCCGCACCACCACCCTGGCGTCAGTGCTTTTTATCGCTATCAGAGGAAAGCTGCGAAATGTTATTTATGTCAAAGCTCCAGAAAGGATGGGTTACTAATAGGGATGGGAGTGGAGCTCACCGGTGAGGGGCGCTCAACAACGCCCAGTACAGACTGCAGTACAATGATGAGATGCAAGTGGTAGTGCTGCTATTTCTGCAGGTGGTAGAACATCAAGACTCGATTCTGAACCCGGACATGCATAACACTGAACACATTCCATTGGTTCCACTTTCAGACACTCACGTCACCATGGGCATATATCATATATGGTCTTTGTAGGCGCTGTTTTCAATGTGCGTTGCATACACCTTAAAATCAATCATTTGTCGCCAAGACGGAGGAAACAATAACGGAGAAATAGCGGAACTTCAGCAAAGCAAAAGGCTCAGGATTCAAAGCCAGTTTTTTTTTGTGTTGAGTGAAGATAGTGAATCGAGGCACAGGGCACGTAACCTCACCTAACGTGACCAACCTTAGCGAAAATATCAAGGTACAGAGGAAGTACGAGAAGGGTACGCGTACAGGGTACAAAGGCAGTACAGGACCTTACCTGAGATTGGGCATTCGTAGTACGCGAAGGGTACATCACGGTACAACTAAGGTTCAGCTTGTGTCAACTGGGTACACTTTAGGTGGACTGGCCCACTTTCGGATACGATCTGGGTACGACCTACCAACTGGGTATACATAGTACAGGATTTGACGAAGATAACCTTGATGCGTCCAGAGTGCATGGAGGGTGCGTACACTGGCCATACCCTCGCTGTACGAGGTGCAGCGTTTTGAAAAAGCGGTTCAACTGAGGTATGGTACCCTCTCTGCCTACATCTTTTTTCATACATGCATTGAGTGTACGTTTTGAGAACGTAGACATTAAATAATCACAACAGAAATAACTACATTACGCAAGACTTTTTATACAACACAATAAAAACATACAAAAAGCGGAGAATATTACATGAAATTCGAAAAACAAACGTGAGAAAACTCTACGTAAATCTGGAGCCCTCCGCTACATAGATAATCCTGTCAACATATCAAACAAAATTCAGACAAAATTTCCGAAAAAAATCTCATACTTTCCTTACGTTTATTTCAACTAGGAGATTTGGCCCACTTGCCCCTAGGTTCATTCAAAACGTCGGGAGTTTACACTCATTATCTAAAGGAAGAAAATTAACTGTCGGGTCAATTTTACAAAGCTATAAAGCAAAAAAAAGTCTTTGTTTAATTAGGTATTATGAACATATCCAAGGTGACATATCTTTCCCTTTTCTGACATTAAACGTAAACTTAAAGGTTATAGGCGGGGTCTGTCCAGTGGCTACCTGAGGTTCTTTGAATATGTATCGGGAGTTCAGATTGAGGTTTTGGGAGGAAGAGACTTGTCATGTAGTAAATTTTACAAAAGTCATAGATAATGCTGCAGTATATGACATAATGCTAAAATGGCTTTTAGACGACATACCCTAAATTTTCCTATTTGACGTAAACTCCTGATCTTTTGGAAGCTTCTTTTCGGTGACTAGATAGGTTTCTTCGAATGGACCACAAGTTTACAATGAGACTCTGAGTTTTAGAAACTTGTCTGGTATATTACTATGGATATGTAAATTAACATGAGAGAGTAATAAATTTTCAATGGGATTTCTAAGACGATATATCTATTTTTAACAATATTTAATGTAAACTCCTGGTCTTCCGAAAAATTCCTCTCAACGACGGGATAGATTTCTACGAATTGATCAGGAGTTCACGTTTAGTGTCTGGGAATCAGATATTGTCGTATGGTAAATTACAACGGACATGTAAATTACCATATGGAACCATAATAACAGTCAAAATTGTCTATGAAACCTCCAAGACAATACAAGTAAAATTTTCCCATTATGTGACATAAAATCTAGGTCTTTCGACTGATTCTCTCCAGTGCCAAGGTAAGTTTCTTCAGATAGATAACAAGTTTACGTTGATTGTTGGAGGTCAGAAACTTGCTGTCTCGCAATTTCCAATGTAAATGTAAATTTGCATTCATAAAAAAACATAAAAGCAGTTAAATATCTAAGGCACCGTCTGAGACCAACAAACTTATTTTTTCTCCAAGATTTAACGCGAACTTGAGGTCTCTTAGAGTGTTCTTCCCGGTGGGTGAATTTCTTCGAATGGATCAAAAGTTTGAAAGTCTATGGAATATCCAAAATAAAAACTCTGATACTTCTCTGGCATTAAATTTATTATTCCAGATTACGTGGAGATTCTGCGTACTATCTGGCTTTTTTATTACTATTATTATTGTTAGGACAAGATGAGGAGTTAGTACGGAGTTTCTGGATTTAATATGTCTAGGTATCTTACCATGTGAGTATACTCACATGGTTAAATCTCAGAGTAATTTTCAGGAAAGTAATTTTCAGAGCGCACATACAAGATCATGATGGGAGATGAAATAAATCTAATAGATATTGATTATTGAAATAATTACTGAATTTTGGTAGAATATTATAGGACTCTTTGAGATGAGTAAATCAGAAAGATCCTTTGAGAAGACTTTGGTAGGTACTATTTCTTTAAATGATTGAAATGACTACGGAGACTTTTATTAAATATAAGCATGGGAATAAGAGATTGCAAAAGAATTATATTTGAAGCCCTCAGGCTTACTTTTGAAGCAGATGGTTTGATAGGAGTATTTTCGCAAAATGGTCGTCACTGCGAGCCAAATCTGGATGGAACTGTTGTAAGGTTGGCGGGAGGGAATCTAGAAATGTTCATACCGTAGGAATGCTTGGAAGATGGCTTACTATCTTAAGTTGTTCCTTGAAAACAAATCAATGATAATGCCATCCTGATTGATTCTTGTCAAGAAAATATCATGTTATGCGAAAACATGAAGGTTCTTTTTCTTGATTTAGATACAGTAAAATAACAGGAGGTGGATAAAAACACATTTACCTCCTCTTTGGAATGATAGAGGGTAGCAAATTCACTGCCAATCCCTCGAAAGTATTTTAAATCTGGCGGTGATCGGGTCACAGATGCTGTTTCATTTGACTAGCGAACAGGTTTGTAGTAGTCCCAGAGCTTAGACCTAAAAATAATCACAAATCAGGCTGCAGAAATTTTCTAAAATTTGGACATTAAAAATTTTCAGATTAAAAGTTTAAGCATAAATGTATTGGCACAGTGTAGTACAGTACGGCAAACATTTCCCCCTCCATCGCATGAAGGGTATGGGTAACGGATACAATATACCACTCTCTGGTTTTCTCACCTTGATTTAGCCGAAACTGTTAACTATAGCTCATTCTTACCTGTTCACATATGACGATTTCCTTTAAGATGGTGAGTCCCAGAGTTTTGCTAGAAGGCAGATCCTGCCTAACCTCAAAAAAAATATATCACTCGCTAAAAAGTCTTCTTGGGTAGTGGATTTGACAACATTGTAAATGCGGCTAGGTAAGAAGGGGGGCTGAATTCTGTATATATTCCAAACACCATTCAGATCATTTTTGCGAAGTTTTTATTCTATCATTGCTAACACAGAGGAAAGCGTGCGTGCGATGTCAAGAGAAACTTGCGCTTTCGTTGAGCTCAAATCGGTACAAGCTGTGTGCAGCTCGATTTGGGCTCGAATCTTATTAAAGGTACAATGTGGATGCGGGCGTGAAAAAGGTAAAATCATGGTACGGCAAGGTAGATCTCTGGTTGAACAAGAGGGTAAGGATAGCGTGCAGGTTACTGTGCGCACGATGCAAGGCTCGATCATAATGAGTGAGGTACCTGAAACTCCTGGTTGATCAACATGGATACGGTACGCTTCAGGTATGAAGGTACAAAGAATGTACGACTAAGGTACATGCTACGTGAGTCAACACGGTACAAGGACTGAATAGGGTACAATCAAGGTACGTCTGCATTCGATCGACAGGGTACGGAAAGAGTACGGGAAGGGTACAGAGGAAAGGTATGGTGCGACGACGGTACAACGTCTATTACATAGTGTACGGTCGACGTGCATTCCCTACTCGTAACTTATAAGTCTGCAAAATATTTTCGTGAGGGGAGCCGCATTGGATGTCCCTGATACTCTTCCCTGAATACAAGCAAATATTGGATGAAAGAAAGAACGATTGGTTGAAAATGTAACCCTAAAACCAAAGAGTTTGTATTTAATAAAACTTCTGAAGGTCAAACTCGTACTCCATGTTCCCTTTGTGATATTCCTCCACATATTGTTTTTCGGGCCGTACAGTACATCAAATGACGTGCAGTTGTGGCGAAAAACGTCAACTAAGGTTAGAATAAGAATAAGACAAAATGAGTTCGGAAGTAGCTTTGAGGAAAAACGAACCTATTTGCGAGGCATAAAGAGAGGACAGGCCTCAGGGGCTTGAAGGGAGGGAAACGTGGGGTCGAGTAAGAGGCCATCATGCTCTGGTCGATGCTCAGGCACCAAAACCCTCATTTCCTACCCCCTGTCTCCTCACTCCCGAGAGGGAGAAAAAATCGGGTTGGAAAGGGGGTTCAAAGTCCACCTTGCCAGTCTTCGTCCCTCTCTTCGTTTATTCTGATCAGCCAGCCTTTCTCCGAGCCCCCTCCCCGCCCTCTCCCAGCCTCCCAAGCACAACAGGCTCAGTCTCTTTCTGCCTGACGTACTTTCGCAGTCGGTAAAAAAGAAACAGAAAATTGGTGCATTTCCTTCGCAGCTCCGTGGTTCCCGGTATTGAGTGCTGACGGAAACCGGAAATCCACTCCAATCACTGTAACTTTTGCGTTGGCGCATTAGTTAAAAATTCAGTGACTCCTAAATAGATTAATGAAGTACTAATTCAGGCTGCACGCAGCTATTTACCGCAAAACTGTATCAAAGATATTCTGGGTTGTGTTTCGAAAACCTTATGAGACAGGGCATATTATTTCAGATATTTTCTTTGACCAACTATCTAACCTTACTCACTGACCTAAACACTATATCATTGTAGTAATCTTTTTTCATAACGTCGCTATTAGCGGTGAGGTCTTTCGTGGCTCGAGCGGGTCGTGCCTAATCCGCGGGAAGGGTAAAAAAGTTGCTTCAAATGCAGTAAAATTTTCTGCGGGTTTAAAACAAAGTCGATATTTTACTTTCTTAGACTTTGTGAGTTAAATTATTGTGATTTCAGGCAAGTTTGCTACCTCCAAAATCACAGAAAACACAAACTTAGCCAAATGCACTATGAGCCAAATCGACGCATTTACCTTTAGTTTTTTTAATTTCCCCGATGACCTCAACATTTCTTTTCGTGCATCGTTTCCATCAATAACGAACTCTTTAAACATAGTCTTTGAAGCAGATGTGAGCGTTCTACCAATTAAAAAAATGTAAATCTTTTTTGTCATAAGAGCATGTACAGTTTTGATGCTCCACCTCACCATTTTATTCCGTGCTTATTTTATCAAGAAGTAATTCAACTGTCTTATATATTTAAAGGCGTTTCAGACGTGTCTTCATCTGGGGAGGATTTTAAGACCAGATTTATTTATTCCTGTGTATACGACCCAATCTGCTCGAGCCAATCTACTGTAGTTTCTCTGGTTCTAACAAGTAAGTTCTGTATAATACGGTCTTCGTCTCGAAATCGACGAAACCCTTCTACAAACAAACGGCGTTTTCAACAGAAAGATCTTTCCTGAACTTTTTATAGTGCATTTACTATATTAATTTATATACTTATAAGAGGAAAAGAGTTTTCTGGAATTTGCGAGTATTTTTTGGACATATATTTTTTATTTTAAAGTTTGCCCTGCAAGTACCAGGGAACTTTGAAAACACGCTGCGTCGAAACGTTGGTCATCGAATGCAAGTCTCAAAAATACGCGTGGAGTGCACCTCACAAGAGGAGTGAGCCCTTGATAGTCCTCATAAACATCCTTTTGAAAACAATTTTGAGGAAACGAGGCAGAGGAAGGGAAATAAAAGGGAAAGGGTCTCGAAAGGTACATCGCCACGCCGAGTCGCGCCACTCACGCCGACAAGACAGCCAGTGCCAATATTCCGCAAACCGGAGACGCTGCCGGCATGGCATAGCAGAGACGAGAAAAGGAGCAATATCTTTCGGGGGGGCCAGAGAGAGAGAGAGAGAGAAAGAGCGCGCGAGCGCCTCGACCAGAAAAAATATAGAACAAAAAAGGGGCCAGACGGAAAAAGAGAGACAGACAACTAGGCGAACGACAGAGAGGGAGAAATTGATCGGCACTACCCGAGAAGGGGCCCGGCGGGGCGAACGGGTGAGAGACGGAAATGGTGAAATGAGTGGGTTGGACAAAGACGGCCCCTAGCCAGGACAGGAGCGTCGTATGGAGAGCGCCAGTCCATAGCCACCGCAATGCCTCTCCACTCGTTATCCTTTGCTGCGCCGGCGGGGCCAAGGCGATTTCCAATCAGGTATTGGCGTCCGGCTATACGCCCTTCTCTTTCCTCTCCTCGTTCAGATCGGTTCCCCTTCTCCATTACCAGGCAAACGCCGATTGGACGTTATAGAAGGCTTGATCTGCTATTGGCCCTTTGGGCCCTAGACTTCGCGTTTTCGATTGGGAGCCGTTACACGCGGGCGTTCCGATAGAGAACTCTCCCGTTGAACTTTTCTCTACTTTTCACCGATTCGGTTCAATCGATACTTGCTGCACAATAGACATTTTCCAATAAACCTCAACCACATTTCAGGATATCAAAATAATTGCTTTATGAGCAAACAAAGTAGTGATGTTTTTGTTATTTTTGTTTTATCTCTTGTTAGAATCAATAACATTAAAAAATGGTAAATGCCTGTGACAACCAAAGACATACATATTTTTATTTCTTTGGACAAGGTCATTGGATAGGGAATATGTCAAAGAATTCAGAGGAAAACCTAATCTCTCCGAGGATTTTGCGTATTTCTTCTCGCTGAGATATCCTAAAATCGTGTGACAATGCTTATATGTTCGAGGTCTATTATAAATAATTTTGTGTTTATACTTAATGCATGCACAACTATTATATCACGATCTTGAAACACGATGGAAACTCAAACTCAGTGAAAGTCTTGGTTTAATCAGCTTTCATAGTAACAACGTTTTGGTTAACACTCACCGCAGACTCTCAGGACCGTAAAATGTTTCACGTTTTTCGTTGAAGCTGTGTTTTTTGTTTACATGAAATCTGAAAAATAAACTGAATGGTCAAATAGTCTCCCTAGCGTTGTTGCGGCATTGACTTCTGCGTTTACGTATTGGAACCCAGATGAAGATGACTTCGGACATGGAGTTGTACGGTACTACACATAATGTAGGTACTGATTGAGGTAAGGGTGACGTAGGTACATTAGCTTACGCTCATATGATTTAGAGGAAGCCCATTGCAAATCTACTGCAAGTAAGAACGATACCCTTTTCCTAGTTGAGGTACTTACGGTTTGGCTGGCTACGTTCTCAGAATGAGAAAGATAATGTTTGACCTTGATTTGATTGAACCGCCGATATTGTTAACCTAGATAGGCTTAAAACAATCCATACTGAGCCAGGACACGCCAGAAAAATTGACATTCTAATCTACCGCAGTTTTATTTTGAAGTTGAAGTGATTAATCGTATTCGATTATATTGATCGAGTTTTTGCGAGTCCAAGGATGTTAAGTTATGTGAGGCTGAGCCAGTTTAGATGGAACACGTTTATATTGGCGTGGTTTACTGATAACTTGGTAAAATTAAGCTACGCTACGGTGATCAGGGTTACTTTGAGCTTAATGGGTTTAACGATTCCTACTTTTAATATTGTTCCTGTAACTTGATTAGATAAAATAAGGGGCAGGAGTACCATTCTTGTACGGAGAACGTCCAAATCAATAATTTTAAGGCTGGTGAGGAAGTAGACATCCCATGTGGGTTAAAAGGCCGCAAAAAAGAATTTTGATCCGCGGCAAAATCACTTAAGGATCGCCAGCCACGGTGTTTCACGACCTCTTAAATCTCCGTCGCATTTCACGATTTCGCCCTAAAAAAAGCACAAGTTTCTCTCGTCTTTATTTGTGACCTTTGGTGCCTCTCAACATTTCTGTACATAAATCTCTCCACAAGAACGTTAAAAAGAATTTGGAGTGTAACACTTCAATATTCAACTTTGTTTTCACTTGAAGCGAGATCCCGACTCGACCCGGCTCCGCCTACTTCAAAAAGTTGTGGATGAAACAATTTTTTTTTCTGACGAGAAAGGGTGGAAATTAAGAATAAAATTAATAATTTCTGATTGACTTTTTCAATGCAACGAAAAGAAGTTCTTTAAAATAAAGCTATTACCTGTGCTGTTTAGTAGCCAACGAAACGAATCCAACCGCAAGAAATCTCTGATTCAAAAACTGGGTGCAATGATGTTGAATGATTGTCGTATCGGTCGATGCAAAGACAAGGGCGGACTGGCCAGTGTCGCTGGTACGGATATCCGCACGCTGCCCCTCGCCTAAGGACTAGTGCACCCCGACCCCCACCAACCTGAAGGGGCTCTTATAGAGGTCCCTTTTTGAAGCCGGAGGACAAAAGACTCGCTTTTGAAGTCATTAATGCCCAATGACATCCATTTCATCGACGGTTTCCGTGAATTTTCGACTTTCGCGTGTACTAGAGTGGTAATACGGCGCGCCTCAAAGCCGTTCCCAAAACGGGGCTTCCAATGTCCAGTCCGCTCCTGTGCAAACTAACACAACGTACTATGTTATTCGCAGTTAAAGAGAGCAAGTAGCGGCCTAAAAAAATAATTGCAGTTTTTTAATAGGCCGCGAAAGGAAGATGCAACGACTACTTGTAGTTCCTGGAAGATGAAAGTGTAGTTTGAGAGGTAGACGTTCCTGTGCGCTTACTAAAAATCGTTCGTTTGGGTATAAGTCTTCGTGGTTTTCGGAAACCATGAGCAATGTTCTTCCGTAATTTGCAATCGCTAAGTCAGCATAATATTGCTCCCCAAGCCAAGAACAAAAGTAGCGCATGGAAAGCGACGTAAAGTGGCCGCTGCACCATACAAATCTTGAAACTAGGAATGTCTTAGGATGATAGTAAAGGTTGTAAAGGAGGGTACATGGGGAGGGAAGGAAAGTGAATGGGAAAGACAGACTGAAAGAAAAGAGAAGTTGGGGTGGGTGGTCTATCTTTAACTTGTATCTATGCAGCGTTAGCTAGCTGTCTTATCGATTTGCTTTCTGCTTGCAACAGCGCACTGCGGTGTTCTCTCTCTCTCTCTTACTCTTTCTCTTGTGTGTTTTTAAGGGTTTCTATGTTGTCTTTATATTTTAAAATATTCTAAGGGATTTTAAATCCTTCTAAAATTTGTTTCTTAGGGTTTTTTATGCATATGTTCAAGGTTATTTTATCTTATAAAGTGAATACGAAAAGTCAGCACTTTTACCTTACCCGTTTCCTACTGACTGAAATGACGATAATCACTCATACCTTACTCGTAACAGATACATAGTGACGATGGTACTCTATCCCTTAGTGGATGATCATAGCCTAAATCAGAATTAATCTCTCTTTCTCTTGATGACAAAGTCTAATTACTGTAAAACTCAGCAAAAACACAAATTTAAAAAAAAGATTTTAAAGTAAATATGGATACCATGACTAGGTTTTAATCGTCGCTGTATTTTATAAGAACTTTATAGAACTGCCTACCAAAAGTTGTTGTAGAAAGTGCACGTTATCACAGACAACTTCAGAACTTCCTGCCGAATAACGCGTTTTATGGTATCGATGTAAATTTTTATAGGGATTTTGAGACGAATGCTGTTATGTATTGCGTTTAACTATATATGAACCCATCTGCATACTTTTATTTTTATTTATGCAGCCATATACTCCAACTTGTATAACCAAAAATGACGATACCGATACCTGTAAAAGGTTTTATGGGAAATAAAAAAATGGGGCCGAAGACGACCTAATACTTCCATGTTCGTTTTGATATGTCCAACAATTTTTGAGATATAGGGGTTCGAAACATCTAGAAAACACCCCCACCCCCACCCCTAATATT
>Ga0058701_10003670_pt1 | contig 12231 bp, 3 predicted proteins | sample AgamicOrMae_FD_97039 | JGI IMG/M metagenome (GOLD analysis project Ga0058701, IMG submission 97039) | Agave microbial communities from Guanajuato, Mexico - Or.Ma.e | ecosystem: Host-associated > Plants > Phyllosphere > Phylloplane/Leaf | place: Guanajuato, Mexico | collected 2012-06-04
AGTATTGCTAGCTTGGAAAACTCTTGCTCTGTTGTTTATTTTAATAACACATTAAATTACTCCGTAAACTATGGAATGATAGGTGCAGCACCCAATGGAAAGCAATTAAGCTGAAAATCCACAGCTTTCCCCAAAAGAAACTTTGCCCAAAGTGGTGACAATATGCATCCTGAGGTGTTGGAACAAGCCGTGGACAGGCGCCATAAATCCTTCTTTAACAAACTTTGTTGGCGTCATCCCGTGAATATGTTTGGCGAAACTAGCTGACAAGGTGGGCGACGAGGAGCTGGCCAGGACCTGATCAAGGACTAACGGGAAGCGTTTAGGGAACCGCCCACTCAACTACTCAACGCTCTCACAAGATGCAACCCAACACTCCCTCAACACTCCCTCAACACTCCCCCACTATATCCTCAATATCATCTTTATGTTTCTCAGCTACCTCAAGACTGCTTGCAGATGAGAAGGTACCTCTATTTTGCATGAACTAGAATTTGAACCCCAAGTCCCTTATTTCCTTCGGATGATATTTACTAGTTCTGGACCTTATTGTACAGAAGCTTTGACTGGATTTGTATCCTCAAGAGTAGAGGTTTCAACACTCAAATATGAAATGAAAATAATACAAGACTTATTGATCGCTGGACAGAAAATTACTGACATTTCCCCGGGACTTGTGTTACGCACACGTCGACGTAAAAAAGACAGGCTTTGTGGGTGGAAAGGTAAAAACAGTCGCCACCTCGATAAACCGTTACTTTTACCCATCAACGTTTCCAGAGACCAGAGGTTTGATTTAAACCACCAACCGTTGGAGGTTCAATTCTCCCATTGGCTGAGACAGGTGGTCAACTATGACATTGGATATATAGAGGTCACAATTCACCTGATCAAAGCGCTATAAAAGCTTTCAAAAAACCTGTTTAGCCGACAATACTTAACAAATTATCAATCTGTTCAATCACGTCAAAATATTGTAGAAGAAGTGTACAACGGAAGCTACGATTCTCTGATGTACCGCACACGGAAAGAAGAAAGGACATGGAAATACCATGCCTCTTTTTCAGCCAGACCGTTATCTTAGAAATCTATAGATACCGGTTGGTGGGCTCGGTTAGCTCTTTACACCCACAAAGAAATATGCACAAATCCCCTGTTTTCCAACTCCAAGGTGGCCAAACACATGTATTTCCGAACGGTCATAAAACACCGGAAACCCGCATATCACGAATAGATGTCACTTTCAAGAGACCCGCAGTAAAAATCGTCCCAAATCAAGACTTTTTTCATCTATGCATAGTTCTTTTTACGACACTCATTAAATTATAGAACAAAACAAAAAAATCACAAAAAAAGAAATTCAAGTCAGTTTAACAGCGTTATTCTCTGGATGATATACGTCATTCGTTTGAAATACTTTACAATACGCAGGAAGCTACGAGTAGGTAGGTCACAGTACCTGATATTTGTGAATGTTGGCCACGATGTTAACGGGGCGAAACGTTTCATACATTCCAATCAAACAGAGAAGAGAAAGAGAATCTCAAAAACAAATACGTTCTTTATCTGACTCAGCTTTTGGCAACCTCATTAGCCTGAAGAAGATTGTCTACGCGGTGTCATTCATTTACTTGAGACTTGCACAACAGACAAAGTGTTATGCCTGTCAAATGAGAAATTGGCTGAATAAGGCCAAAAGATTAGTCCATAGAACGGGACGTTTAACAGACAGACAACTCAACCTCTCCAACGGGGGTGAAGGTAACATAAAACCGAGTTAATAGCTCATCAAGACAATTCAAATCAAAGTTTATCATAGACTAAGACCAAAGGATCACGCTGGCCTTTCACTTTTACGTTGATCATGAAATAAATTAGCTTTAACTAAATCAGAGCGGACAGATCTCTTCTATCCAAAAATGTTAAGTCAAGTAAAAGTCCTTAAAAAAAGGAACGATTTTTTTTCATTCAGTGATAAAAAATTTCGGATTTATACTTCAGTAAATGGATTTTTCCAGCAGAATCGCACAGTGGGCAAACGCATCCTCGCTTCGGGTTTGAACTTTGAAGGCAAAAAAGTACCTACAAATAATGAGTTCACGAACAAGCTTATATCATGTTATCAAACTACGGTCTTACCGGGAATATGCCTTCTTGAATGAATGGAATCCTATTGAACGCATACACATATCAGCACATGATCATAGGTGTAGGCCTGTACCCTTTGAGAAGATTGCATTTTCTGCCCTTAGCACGCTTCCAATACACATACCCATTTCGTCATATAAGAATGTTCACCCTGATCCTTCGGCGCATTACAGAAGACAGTTAATCTACACTTATGATATCTAACGGCATTTCAGATATGCGGAAAACCGGATATTGCGGTTGCGATGTCAACTCGCTGTGGGTTAAAAACTACAACTTCCGGCGATGGCCGGTGCACAGTACGGCTTGGAGGCGTCACACCGTCGAGGTGGAGACGACGCTGTTGCAGACGATACCAACAAAAGTGGCTCAAGGTCTCGGTACCATTAGTCGTCGCGAAGCGACACTAGTCGCGTGTTTCGTGTCGTGGAACGCCACGCGAAGCCATTCCGCCGCGGCCGCCGTGTCAAGCCGCGCGAGCGAGCGACAAAAGATGCAAATTCAACCAAATTGCAGACTGCACAAAGTGCGAGCACACAGAACGAGCACTAAAAGCCAACTGACAATAAGACTTTAACTGCGGGTACTAACATTCCTCCGAACCGAATTTCGTTCAAAGGAGGATGCCTTTGTCCATGGTTGTCATGTTCATGTTTATTCCGAATGTTTGAATAACTGAAAACTGTTAACATTTCTACCAGTAGAGTTCCACCTTTCGGCGCCATGGGAAGTGGAGCGGCCCAAGGAACTTCAACCTCTAATCAATATTAACCTGAAGTCACGGTTCCGAACGGAGCAATTTTCTCAGTTCGGCCAAAGGTCGTACCTCGTGTTCGGTAAGACACTGAGTTGAGTAACAGCAGCACCCAATCAGAAGCCGCGCCTGAGAATATTCGGCTCGCTCCGGAAATAGTCGCAATCGCTGATGGGCTGCCACAGATACTCTATTCGGTGACTCGTCGAACATGACTAAGAAAGACATTTGGCTGAACTAAAGCAAAGCACTATTGTTCCAGGAAATGGACAAGAAGATGAGGTGGGATGGCAGGATGCCTGTGCGATTGGGCTACCTCGTGGTTTCGTAGCATATCCAACGTCCAGCGATGTCAAGTCACAAATGCATTTGAACAAAGAGCAAAGCAAGACAGTTGCAAGTTTGAATACGAATACAACTACGGGTAAGAAATGTTACTAAATAACTAAGCTATAGGTGCAGTATGAAGACAACGAAAAAGTCAACACGCATGCGGTATGTCATTCAATCGTTCTGAAATTGATATTTATAAGGACAAGAGTTTTTCAAAGTTTTGCCAAGCTGCAATCATTGGTTGAGGAAATCTCGCAGATTTTAAAACTGCAAAGATTGTGAAAAAAAAGAAAGCTAAAATGTGACGAAAATGTTTGTATTGTACGCTGAATCAGGTGAAGCTTTAGGACAGAAGAGGAGTTGCGCGATAAGATTACTGAAGATGGAGAAGAAAGATCCTCGCTTGGTGGATTCTCTGTTTAACAGCTTAACGTGAACACAATATCAACAATGATATGAATGAAGATTAAATCGTACATGAGAATAGTAAAAGCGGCTTTGATATCTCGCAGACGTGGATGTGGGTGGGGACCACCGGGCACAAGGTTGCGCTCTTGGACCTATCTCCACTATTTATGTTGGACTATCCGATGGGACTTGACATGATAACACAGTTCACATGAAACCATTGACACCGAAAGCGCATTTTGTAGTGACACGTTTCCGATATGTCAGTACAGTCGAGCACAACAATGCGCAACGGTAACACTCCATAGTTGATTAACAATTGTCCGCACAACTATTGCTTCGACACGCTTGCTTCGCTTCTCCTTGGATGAAGAACACCCAACAGCGGCATCGCACAGACCGGGACGGGGTTGAACTATGAGGGGGCCGCGAGGGTACCATGTCCAATCGGGACATCATGTTGTGTGCAGTTTCCTGGTTGAGAATCTACACCTCCTAGAGGCAGTAAATCTAAATAAAAACACTACACAAGATTCCTCAAATAGGTTCCTTGTAAAACTAAGCATTGAGATAAAAGGACTGCCATATATCTTACACCTTGTCACCTTATAAAACTTGTCGGCCATATTTCAAGTTAATGGTAATAAGTTTATATACTTGCGTTGGTAAACGCATCAAGAGGACGCGATATCAAGATTAGCTCCTCTCATACTTTTTTAAGAACTCTTGCGTACAAGTATTATCACTTGTCCTGGTGGCATTTACCCTTTAAATTGTTGGCGAAAGTAGAGAATCGACCGCGACACTTACCAATTTCACCGAACACAATCATAGTCACGACCAAGAATGACAACATTTGAAAAGTAATACTCTCGCCTAGTTGAGAACACTGCCCTGCTCAGCAGGGGTTCCCGCGCCTTTTCAACGAGGCCTCATAGGCGACCCATCCATCTGGCACACTTGATTGTTCCGTAAGGAATGTGCCATTACTTCCTTCCCGTTCGTCATTTTTACGAGTAAACTGGATAAGTATGAATTGAGAATCTATGAATGTGTGTCGATGATGACAGAAGTTGATGAAGAGCAGAAGAAAGCGGACGTGCGTGTTGACTGGGTCAGTATGTTCGCCTCTCGATCTATAAATATACTGTACGTCGTTTCCATTACTAGGGATGCTTTTCGCGACAGGAATTGCCTTTCCGCATCTGATTTAGATATCTAGCAACTAGTCTCTCACAAAAAGAAGTGACTACGCAAGCTGCATATTTTAGATACGTAAAGTAAACTCTCTTTGAATGGATCTTAGAAAAGGCAAACCATGTCCTTAACTTTGTAAGATTTTTAGATAGGGACTATAGTCTGTTCAGCCAAAGGTCTCGATTCGGGTCGACGGAGCCACCGAGTTGAGCCTTAAGGCGGCCAATCAGCGACAAACCCAAGTTCCGGCTGGTTCCGGCATCACCCGAACGTTTGCAGCCGGTGCTTCTGATTGGTTTATTTTGGTGCCCAAGTCGGTGGCCCCGTCGAGCCGAATCGAGACCTTTGGCTGAACCGAGTATTAGTATACAAAAGAAACGCTTGAAACGAAATTCTTTGGGGAAAAGAGCCATATTAGAATCTTGCTCTAGAAAATAAAGACCCTGATGCAATTATTGCAAGGAAGAGGATTGCCTCGTTTTCTGCACTATTTAGAGGCAACTGTGCTCCTCGAATGGAATATCTGTGCACCTTAACGGCAGCAGGGTTAAAGAGAGTAATGTTGTAGCAGTAAATCGAATCTGGTCGAACAAAACGTTTCCGAGTAAGAAATCGCGTTTAACTTGAGCACGTCCTTGCCTGTACTTTCTCCCTTATGAGTTAGAGTCATGCATAGCTAGCCATTTGCCTAGGAGCTGCCTTGGACAAAACGCACGTGAACTGAAATAATGGCAGCTCCATGCTCGAGAAGTCGCGTCACTGAATGGTCCATTGCTACCACTATCGACTTCCAGTCATCGACCATCGAGTGTATTTTAATTAATAACCTATCATAAGCTATTACGTAGTACACTTTGACACAAAATATAGAGTAAAGCAAAGCGCAAGCGATACATCGACATATTCTAATATTGATATGTTATCAACACGCGAAAAAGTCTATTAGTTGATTAATGTGATTATAATTGATGGGTAAGAAGATTAAATGACAGGATACCCGACACTAAACAAAATATCCAGTGTATATTCCTAAGGTACAGTTGTGAACTAAAGAAAAAGGAATCGCATACAATATGTTGTAAGGGTTTTTTGAGGTATTAACATCATGGAAAGGTTTTTGATGGTTAAACGATTGGTGAAGACAAAAGAGGGAACTACGGGAAAATTATAAATTCCAAAATTTCATCAGCATGAGGTTTTGCACGCCTAAATCATAAAAATTATTAAGTGTAAGAGCATAGTTAAGTACAAAACAATAACATCAATTCAGAAACAAAATAGATTCAAAGATAAACCAATGACAACTAAAGTTACTGAAACCCTCAAAGACGGTTTTCGAATACACTCGTTGGTTTAAAGTTTCCTCATCAAAACATTTTTTCCCCTTGAATTGTTTGACTATTTGCAAGAAGCCTTGAAAGGGTCTTCCATACCCAGCCCCACGCCCCTAAGTGTCTAGCAGGTGGCCTTTAAGTAAATCAAACATGATTGAACCAATTCATTGATCGAATTTAAATGAAGCACTCGTTTAAGTCAAACATAAAACGTTGACTTGTCCTATCATTATGAATGGTTTCCGCGATAAATGGAATTAAATATCGACGTGGGCAGATTTCCTGTAAAGAGCTCGACACTTTGTTTTCTTACTCAAGACCTGCCTTCAGCTGATTTACAAGTCAGTGTGCAATTCTGCACACTTCACGAATGGCTTTACATCTACATTTTGGAAAGATCTTATCAATGTTTTAAAGTTTAGCGCGTTTTTGCCATATCTTGGTAGAAGCTATTTATAAATCAGAGTTCAAACGTAAGATAGGAACTTTTCGGCGCAAAAAGACCTTTATTGGGACACCTTTTAGAATTGGAGGATAAAAAATGGATAGAAATTCAAGAAGTAAGGTATAAACACATTAAACTGAATGCTTCTGATTCTAACGGTTCATCAATAATCATTCACTAAAAAAAATCGTTAAAAGTATGGCTTTGGCACAATTTTAAAGGAATCATCCTACATGATACGGATATTTATCTTTATAGTCAAACAAAGTTTCATTGACGGCTCCAGGTTCCCTCAACAACAAATAATATGCTATTCAAACTACTGTACGAACAAACCGTAAAAAAACTGGCTTCATGTATAACAGTGCAGCAAGCTTGCGTAAGTCTACATAACAGCAGCAAAACACGGACACATTCACGTTTAGGTCCACTCCTGGAAGAGCAACGGGAAAAAAAGAGAGAAATTACTCCTTTCGTGCAGTAAAACATTTATCGTAACTTGGTATTTAGAAAAAAGAAGAAGAAAAACGCACACAAAGGAAAAAAAGTTCGAAGACCTTCTCGTAAGCGGGGATCGGTAAACGTAGGGCCTAGCCCTGAGAGGTCCCTCAAACGTGGTCATTTTTTTCTTAGGTCAGTCACCAGAGCCAGGACAATTCCCCTCTCTTCGCACGTTTTCAAGACAAGCTCTGTCCCGTAATAGTCGTTCGCAATAAAATGCTCTCCTCCTTTTTACTTTTTTTCTTTAGTTTGCACGGAAAATAGGCAATAAAATTGGTAGCGTAAAAAATCCCTGATCATTCTGAAACGACCACATTTTTACGATAAAATTGGCGGACGATCCAACAATTATTTGTAGGACATGTTTCATTCGATAAGAAATAAAACAACCGTTCAAAATTCCATTTTTTCGTAGCGAATCGTTTCTATTTTTCCTTGGGATTTTTTGGTTTATTTTATTATACCTCTAAAATGAATGATATCAAAGAGAAATTTCCGTAACTATGCCCTATGTTCTCTGTGAATCCTCAGTTAACAATATACACAATCGCAACACACAATCAAATATGATCAATGCTAAAAGAAGAGGGTATTGTGCGTTCATAAAACTAGACTTTCCTTTAACTTTCGTTAAGCAACTAGAATTATACTGCCAAATGTATTGTCTTTTAAAAAGCAGTGATAAATATCAGAAACAATACTTTAATCTAAAAACTAGTTTAGTAAAGAGGTGTCAACTATGTTAAATTTAGTGGTTTTGGAACTATCAAAATAAACAAAGGTGGGAATCGTGACCAAGGGAAGCTTCATCATACAACGAATTGGCTGCGTCACAATGACTTCGCTGTTCGTGGCAAAGTTTCAAACACTTCTTCGAAAGTGCTTGAAAAAACGGAGATAAGCACAGGGTCCTGAACAGGCTTTCATGAAAATACTGATTCACACGAGGCATGATTAAATACGCGATACGAACAGTTGGTCGTACTTGTAAATTACTCATCAAAGGACATCTATAGCATTGTCGATGGGTTGTGGAATCTCCCATGGATTTTCGGAATTGGGCGAAAATAAAATTGCGTTCATACATGTTCATTTATACTGCACTATTCTGTTCAGAAAATAAAGGTTATGGGGGAAGCAAATAGAAAACAGCTCAGGAAAAGAACAGTTTAGTCAACGTAAAAAAAAAGCGAAAAAGAAGAGGCAAACTAGTATGATATTAGCCGTCCATTCACACGTAGCCAAAATCTTTGGTCGCGGGCGAAACCGCCCTCAACTTGATTACGATGATTATTATCAAAATAAAGCTGGGATCAAGAAAAATTCGCACTGCAAAACCTGTTATGTCTCACCTCGAAACACGTCACTCTTACCTTCATTTTTTTTTTCCTGAAACGTTTAATTTTGCGGACGAGCGAAAGCCTACATTCAATTTTCTGTATCAGCTTTTTCCAGTTGCTGTGCGATAACTGGCTTTTACAGCAACGAAAAGTGCAACGAACGTAATAACACACTTGTGCGAATTTCACTGCCGAAAAGTTCGGCGATTTCTTTCGGCAATTCCGAACTATTTCGATCCAGACGCGTCTCAGGTGAATTAAGTCAACGTAATACAATAATGATACCCTGAGCTGTGGCCCATTGGTGAGAAATATTCCATGTTCTGGCCAATACTGAATAAAAGGAACTAAATATTCACCTAGCAGTTATATGTGCATCTTTTATTTTTGAAAATATATTTTTCCACATAAGATTCCTTTCAAAAGCTCCCCCAATAATTAACCCAAAACAGCCCAAAGTATTTTGGGTCAAAATTAGCTTAAGAGAAATTCGAAGGATTTTTCCCATTAAAAAAGGCAATTTTAACGTTTGGAAAATGCCTTAATTATTAAATTTAAGGTTTCCAGAGAGATGATATTTTTTCAATTTTGACAACACTGAACTAAAAAGATACTCTAAAATATTTTTTTTATGTTTCCGAACGGCATCGCTGAGCGGTAGTGGGTTAAGAAGTACTCATTACCCATTGCTTTCGGAGTGTACTTTCACACGGCCAAGATATATAGATTTAGCAGATGACACAAAGGTTGTCCTTTTTGTCAGTATTAAATGCATATAAAATCATCTACTGTAAATGTGATATGTTTATTTTTGTGATCCTAATTTCGTCAAAAAGAAATAAAAAAGGAAGAAAGATTAACCCGTTCCGAAAAGAGGAACAAAAAACCAATTGACTAATGAAAGGAATTGGCAAAATGCGAAAAGTAACGTTAGTCTATCTCGGGTCGGACTTTCATTTCGGTGATTTATTATTAGGAATTATGGGAACCGAAACCAACTTTGTGAAAGGTCGTTTCGGTTGTCAATGACCATCGCACTGAAGTGGACGGTGCGGATGGAAGCGGTGCGGTGCAGTTACGTGGCCCTTTCACTGACGCCAACGGAAGTCGTGTCGTTCGTCACATTCAGAAAAATCGCCACTTACATCAGAGCCAAAATCTTTTGACAGGACACGGAATGATTCCTCACTGAGGGTCCTTGTACCAGAAGTTCATTCGTTTCGAAAGAAGATATTACCATGAACGCAACTAATATGACATTCTGAAGAATGTAAAATACATAACATCTGCGGTGACGAACTGATAAAATAATTTTAAAATCAGTAGATTGGATAATCTTACGGTTTCCCGGCGTAATACTTTTGACAGATATATATAAATATACAGAGGTTTGACGAACGAGATAGAACGTTCCTAGGAGTGACAGGACTTTGCGAATGATGTTCACCCGTACTAGATTTGGTTTTCGATAACAAAAGCGAGGACTTTAAAGACTCAATAATTGAAGAATCTATTTTCGTAGAAGCACAAGAATTATTGTCATTATTCAAGAGTCGCTTGATAGCAATGTAAATCAGAATAAAAATTGGCAACACGTTTCATGCACATATTGCGAGGTTACAAGTAGCGGGGCAAGAGTTCCTCGAAAAAGACTGATTCTAGCGACACAGTCATCGAAAATGTGTGATACTCGACTGACTTTATGTTTGGCATATTGTAAAAACCCATCAATAACGTCGTGGAGTATTCACGATTGGAGGTCTTATTGTTAACCCTTAATACCCCAGGCCAATGCCACCGAAATTAATACTGGCCGTGGTTGCAAGAAAAAGAGTCCATCATCGGAATAAGTGGGATCTCAAAAAAAAACTGACGAAGGCGCGAGAATCGAACCTAAGACCTCTAGATCTTACCTCCAGGAGTAAGTGAGATGACTAGACCAAATCTCCGTACTGATACCTTCTTCCTAACAGTAACTGTGACCTGAAGAAATTAATTTATTTTCTGGTACAAAGGCCGAAAAAATGCTCACCAGATCCAATAAAATCAAATAAAAGAAGCAACGGACAGCGTCAAAATAAACATTCTTTTCATGCAGAACGAAGCACTACATGCCGGTTCCCATCAATAAACATCAAGAAAATTTAATCTAAATTAGCTGTAAAGGTTCCGGACATCAAATTGACTTCCCAATAACTTCAGTTGTCGGCCTAATAGACTGGCCACGCACCAAGACAAGCCGTCAATACAAAAAGAAATATATTTCAGAAATACGACTAGCAATACCGTTACAGATTAGGCCCGATAAAGAGCCAGCACTTGGAATGGGATCTCTCACGCTGTCAAGGGTACCACCAAACCGATATTGACTTTGACCATGATGGCAAGTACTTAGGTGCCATCTACTTTCTAAAGCCGACACTTCTTCTGATCTGACCAATGAAACATGGTCAGAACTGACACCCAATAATAGACGGCGGTCGCTTTTAACGTTACACAAATCTTTGAGTTTGGAACAGGATTAGTCTACGAAATCATTGGCAAACTTCACCAAAGCAAATAAAGGTTACTGATTAAAAAAACTTAGTGATATGAAGTATATGAAGCTGTTTACCTCGGAATAATAAAAGAACATGTTTAAAAACCTACCAATGGCTATCATGATAATGCCCTAATCCTTAAAGTAAAAATATTGTCTTCGTGAACGAAGGGCATGAACATCAAACATTTTGTTCCTAAAGCAAGATGGGATGGAATATGAAAAATATTTCGCACTGGACGATAATAATATTGTACGAGTAACCATTCAGCACACTTTCAATGATGAAATTCTGTATGGGAGTATCTTTTGATTCAAAGGAAAGACTAGTAAATGATCAATGTCCTAAGTTTGGTGCAACAGTTACGTCAACGCTGTAGCTGAATATCAAGTTTTGAATGCCTTCATAAGGTACCTATGTAAGGTTCCTATTTATGGTCCACAAGCTCATATCACAAGTCAGCACTAGGCAAGGTCAAAAGCAAAGACATCAATCAGGTATTTGACAGGCTAGAGCAGACACCGCCCGGTACTGCCTTCAACAAAATCCTGTTGTGCCAAGGATTACACTGATGTACTTCAGACAATCCTTGCACAATGATTCGGAGATGGGTGAGATTATGGTAAAGAAACCGAGTAACGATGATTTTTAAAAAATAAATTTTCTGCTGATTGAGATCCAAGTTTGTCGCAAAGTCGAGTGCGGATTGAGGCAAGGAAACCTCAATCAAATTAACCTTACTTATTGTATGTGTGATGTCACTCACTACTCAGTGACAGTAACTGCAACCGAGAAGTAGGTGTGTGAATGGATGTGATTTGGATACAGTTCCATTATGGTAAGTGCTTTCTTCATTACGGTGGCAATACTATATACAAGTCACTGTCGGGATCGGGAAGTCAGGGACTAAGTACGGTAGCACTAGAAAATGACATAATATCGAAGAGTTCTTACCGAGATGCCTAGAACTTCCGGAGGTCTGATATTCGATCGCAAACGTCTCCCTTACGGGCAGTCATTGCTAGCCGCACTCACCTGTAATCAGAAATCCCAGATTTAGATCGTGCAAATTAATCAGGTGAATCCGATTCAGGTTACACCTTTCCTGATCGTGATTCTCTTCGATGGAAAATTAAAGTTCATATGGATCATATCACTACACGGTGTAAATTGATTACTCACTTCAAAAAAATGTTTTAAATATCTTAACATATTCAATTTCAAAGTAATA